>Ga0316202_10000874_pt1 | contig 27295 bp, 20 predicted proteins | sample 3monrhotite_MG_FD_204934 | JGI IMG/M metagenome (GOLD analysis project Ga0316202, IMG submission 204934) | Microbial mat bacterial communities from mineral coupon in-situ incubated in ocean water Damariscotta River, Maine, United States -... | ecosystem: Environmental > Aquatic > Marine >... | reverse complement strand
TTTCCAGTATCGTGAAGCGTAACAGCAGCCGCAAGGATGTTTATTACAAGTTCACGTTAAAACTGATGCATTTGCAGAGCGGTATCGTTGAATGGTCTGATGAAAAAGAAATTCGTAAGTCCAAGGAAAAATCCCTGTTCGGTCTTTAACCGCGTAGCGAAAATCTCGGGGGCTTGCCCCCGAGCAGGATACCTCACAATGGCATTAGCCATTGTGAGGTATCCTGCTTATGGAGTTACGTAGAAATACTCATTATGTATATAGGTTAAATGACCTCGTTAGCTGCCCAATAGAATTGGTATATTTTTACTTTGAGAGAAAATGTATGAAGATAAAAGCAAGCGAGCTATCTGATGAATTATTGAGTTTAATTGAAAATCCTGATCCCCTGGCAGGAGAAGATATTTTGATCGAAAATGGTGATGGAAATTTAATTGGAGCAATACTTCAGCCAAAGGCATATGAGTTCTTTGTTAGAAAAATTGAGGAAAAAGAAGATGAATCAGATAGTAACCTCAATGAAGCTTATGACGAAAATTCGATGACACTAGACGATTTGAAAGAAGAGGATAGCTAGTGGCCAAGAAAAACGAAAAAAATAAAGTTAGAAGAAGAAATCGATCGTAGACTCAACCAAGAAGCGACCATGGAGAAGCTAAAGACACCCCAAAAGGACATTAAGAACCTTAAAACACTAGAGGAAGTATTGAAGGAGCAGCAATGATGTACACTGTTCGCTTTTCTAAAAAGGCTGAAAAAGCGCTGAAAAAGATCGACCCAGTTATGAGGCGTAGGGTGCTTTCAAAAATGGAAAATTTAACACAAGACCCCAAAAAGGGCCCAAACATAAAAAAATGCAAAGCTTTATAAATCGGTATCGTTATAGAGTTGGTGATTTTCGAGTAGTGTATGAAGTCATAGATGAAGAGCTGATTGTGTGGGTTTTAGAAGCAGATTGGCGAGGAAATATCTACTAGCAGCTAAAACATGCGCTGCACGACCTACTCCGGTGGTCGACTGAGCTACGTTGTTATTGAACGGTGCGTAAAAAAGCGGGCCATCGGCCCGCTTTTTTATTGTCGTTTGTTTGCCACGGGTATATACCCATAGTGAAACTGCCTACATCTGAAAAATATAGCCAATTGAAAACAGGGAAATATTCTCTTTGGTAAGGGTAGTGTTGGATATAGTGGGCTTCATATTGTAAAAATCGGCGCTAAAGCGTACTGCGGATCGGCCACTGATGTGGTAATCAGCACCAATGCCAAAATATACATTGATGTCATCGTCACTGCCCGACAGTGAAGTCGTGTTTAGGTCATATTCCCATCGGGCGAGTCCAACTTTGCCAAACAGTGAAAAATCAGTGCTGACAGGTAGTTTCCCCAACAGAGCAACTTGCAGTACAGATACTTCCGCCTTAGCAGTTTCCTGTGAGGCTTCTCCCAGGTTCGCCCAGCCAAAGTCGACCGCCAGCACTTCATTGATGTGGAATCCACCAAAAAGGCCGAGGGCCGCACTGGAATCATCGAATTCATCATACTTGGCATTTCCTAAACTCACACCAAGGTAGATGTTTGATGACATGCTGTGTGGGCGACTGACGATAATATCGTTGGCAGCGTACGCAGACACACTGTTGAAAAGAGACAGTGCGCCAAGGGCGAGCACACCACAAGCCATTCGCGATTTATGGTAGAGCATGTCAGGTTTCATGAAGAACTCCTTGTGAATCAATGTGAAATTGAAAAATGAAAGACAGGATATGTGTCAAGCTCTGAAGTTTCAAGTGCCACCATTTTATCAATCGAAAATACCCCTAACCCAACGTGAAATAAAAAGCCGCACCTTTTCCTATTTCCGCTGTAGCCCATACACGCCCTGCATGGCGATTGATAATACGCTGTACCGTGGCGAGACCAATACCCGTGCCCTCAAATTCCCGATCAGAATGCAGGCGTTTAAATGCGGTAAATAATCGTTCGGCATATTTCATGTCGAAACCCGCGCCATTATCGCGCAGACAAAATACGGTTTCATCTTTTTCATTTATTTTCGCATCAAAGCAAATATTTGCATGATCAATTTTGGAGGTGTATTTCCATGCATTGCCAATGAGGTTTTCCAGCAGAACATGTATCAACCGGTGATCTGCCGTGGCTAATATTTTACTTTGAATGCTAATGCTGACCTTACGGTCAGTATCATAATGTTGTAGTTTGTTAAAAATATCTTGTGCCATACTGGATAGGTTGAGTGGTTCACGCTCGATGTTGCCCCGGGATACCCGGGATAATTCCAAGAGATCATCGATGAGTTGCCCCATGCGCTGCGCACTATTGCGAATGCGTTGTAACTGTTGCTGTCCTTCTTCGTCCAGTTGTTTGGCATAGTCTTCCTGCAATACCTGACTGAAACCATCAATGTGGCGCAATGGTGCGCGTAAATCATGTGACACGGAGTAGCTGAATGACTCCAGCTCTTGATTGATATTGGTTAATTCCATGGTGCGTTGCTCTACCAATTCCTCTAAATGCTCGCGATGCACTTCAAGTTCTATCTCGGTATTGATACGCTTGGTCACATCACTCACCAACGAAGCAACCCCAATCACCTCCCCGTTATCTGCTACCAGAGGAGTGTTGTACCACTCGCAGGTGATATTTGTTTTGTTTTTGGTGATGTTACTATTAGTACTGCGAGTGCCTCCATGATTTTCCAACAGAGCCTGCCAAGTGGCATTGACATGGGACAGGGATTCATCGGGAATAATCAGTTCAGTAGCGGTTTTCCCCAGTGCTTCCTGCTTGCTGTAGCCAAAGATTTTTTCTGCGGCGGGGTTCCAGTCTGTTACACAAAAACAAGGGTCCCATTCGATAACCCCGAGCGGGGTTTGTTGCACATGCAGGGCCAATTTTTGTCGCGTATTTTCGAGTCGCCGATGAATTTTGTCGCGTTCAAGTTCTACAGCAGCCCTTGCGGAAAAAATTTCCAGAATCTCGGTAAGCTGTTGTTGCAGGCTCATTGGCTTGCTGTCGAGTATTTCTATCAGACCAATGGTTCGGTTATTGCTGTCAAGCAATGGGGCACCAATAAAACTGTCTACTCTCATATCGACCAGTAATTGAGCATTCGGGTACAGTTGCTGTACATTACAGAGGTGGTAGAGGGGGCCTTTGTCGACAACCTCGGCGCAAGGTGTATTAAGCAGGGAGTAAGACATATTTTCTGCGATGCTACCGTGAGCAAATATTGACAGGGTATTAATGATCTCGGGGTTGTTTTCGTCGAGTAGGCCAATAAACGCATAATCGGCATCAAAGAGTTTGGCCAGGTGTGTCACCATCTGTTGGTAAAAGGCGTCACCACTTTCTGCGGAAACACCGGCTGCAATATTTTTGATGGATTCCTCTGTGCGTTTGCGCTTCGTAATATCACGTAAGGTAGCGATGACTGCTGGAGTACCAGAAGTGCCACCGCCTTCCAGTTTACGCAGGCGAACCTCTACGGGGAAAAATTTGTTGCTGCTGTCCCTGGCCTGCCATTCGAAGTCGAGCTCTTCACCGGCCAAGACCCGTTGCATACATTCGCTTACTACTGGCAGGTTGTCGGGGTCGGCAGAGACGTCCGCTATGCTGAGTGTGCGCATTTCCTCCATTGTGTAATTGTAGCGCTGTGCCGCATTGTGATTAACATCGAGAATACATCCGTCGCTGTCATGAATAAAAATCATGTCGGGTGAGGCGCGATACATGGCATTGAGCAATGCTGCATGCTCTTGCAAAGCTTGGGCTGCCTGTTTGTCTTTGCTGGTATCAAACATGAAACCTTGCAGTCGCACTGGCTTGTTGCCTTCGATAACGATGTTGACGTAATCCAGAATCCACACGCTGTGCCCATCCTGGTGGATCATGCGGTATTCGAAATTGTAATCCTCACCCTTTTGTGACGCCTCCATGCAATAGTCGATAACGGCCTGTCGATCATCAGGATGGATATGTTTACTCCAGAAATCGGTTTCGTACCATTGCTCCACAGGGTAACCGAGTATTTTTTCTGCTTGTGGGCCCACGTAGGTGAATTGGAAGGCGGCAAAATCTACAATCCAGGGAATACCTGCGGTGGATTCGACCATACCCCGGAAATGTTTTTCATTGATGTTACTTTGAGACAAATTGTGTTTTGTGTCTTTGTTCATCTTTCAGTTTGGGGCGACCTGTGACAGGGTTCTGTTTAAAATGACGGTAATCGCTTGATGCTACACAACATATCCGCACCTTCATACCGAAAATTCATTTAATTTCCTCAAAAATACTTTGGAAACAAAGTGATGTGACAATTGCCAAAATGTACAAAGCAAGAGGGGCCGCGCAAGCCGATTCTGGTGCCAGGATAGGAGAGTGCGGTATCCTGTGCATCTTTTTTCAAACTTTTTCAGGCACTTTTTAAAACACACTGTTACAGGATTTATTGCACTCATGTCAGGCGAACCCCCCCAGCAGCAGTATCAACCCGAACAAATCGAAACCGAGGCCCAGCAATACTGGGAGACGCAAGGTAGCTTCCGCGCCATTGAAGACCCTGAACAGAATTCGCATAAAGAAAAGTTCTACTGCCTGTCCATGTTCCCCTATCCCAGTGGTCGCCTGCATATGGGACATGTACGCAACTACACGATTGGTGACGTGATCGCTCGCTACCAGCGCATGAAAGGCAAAAATGTACTGCAACCGATGGGTTGGGATGCTTTCGGTCTGCCCGCAGAAAATGCCGCGATGAAAAATAAGGTGCCACCTGCCCAGTGGACCTACGACAACATCGACTATATGCGCAACGAATTCAAACGCCTGGGCTTTGGCTATGATTGGGATCGTGAGCTGGCCACCTGTCATCCCGAATATTACCGCTGGGAGCAATGGTTGTTCACCCAACTGTTTGAAAAAGGCCTGATTTACAAAAAAACCGCGCCAGTGAACTGGTGCCCTCACGATCTTACTGTGCTTGCCAATGAACAGGTCATTGACGGCTGCTGCTGGCGTTGTGATACCGCCGTGGAGCGCAAGGAAATCCCCCAGTATTTTATGCGTATCACCGACTATGCCGACGAGCTGCTGGACGATCTCGACAAACTCGACGGTTGGCCTGAACGGGTACGCACTATGCAGCGTAACTGGATTGGCCGCTCCGAAGGTGTGGAAGTGGAGTTTACTGTGGCTGACAGCGGAGAATCATTGCGCGTATACACCACCCGCCCTGACACGTTGATGGGTGTCAGTTACGTGGCCGTCGCCCCCGAGCACCCTCTGGCTAGCAAAGCCGCAAAAACCAATGAAGTGTTGGCTGCCTTCATTACTGAATGTAAAACCATGGAAACCTCTGAAGCGGCGATGGAAACCATGGAAAAAAAGGGTGTGGATACCGGCTTCAAAGCGATTCACCCCATTAGTGGTGAAACTGTGCCTGTTTACAGCGCCAATTTCGTGCTCATGGGCTACGGCGAAGGCGCGGTGATGGCAGTACCTGCACACGACCAACGTGATTTTGAATTTGCGCAAAAATACAGTTTGCCGGTGAAGCAGGTTATCAAACCGGTGGACGACAGTGACATTGACCTGGGCAAGCAGGCCTTCACACAAAAGGGCATATTGGTGGACTCTGGTCATTTTACAGGCTTGACCTCTGCCGAGGCTTTTGATGCGATTGCCACCCAGCTGGAAAAAGACGGTAAAGGCAACAAGCAAACTCACTATCGCCTGCGCGACTGGGGTGTATCCCGCCAACGTTACTGGGGCACCCCTATTCCCATCATCAACTGCGGAAGCTGTGGTGCTGTACCCGTGCCGGAAGATCAGTTGCCTGTAGTGTTGCCGGAAAATATCGAATTTGAGGGAGTCGGGTCACCTATCAAAAAGATGCCGGAATTTTACGAAACGGTTTGTCCAAAGTGTGGTAACAAAGCCGAGCGCGAGACTGACACCTTCGATACTTTCATGGAATCTTCATGGTACTTTGCACGCTACGCCTGCAAAGATAACAGCGAAGCTATGCTTGATGAGCGTGCCAACTACTGGCTGCCTGTGGATCAATACGTGGGAGGCATAGAACACGCTATTTTGCATTTATTGTACGCACGCTTTTTTACCAAACTGATGCGTGATGCCGGGCTACTGGACATCGATGAACCGTTTGAAAAATTACTCACACAAGGCATGGTGCTCAAAGATGGCATAAAAATGTCCAAGTCCAAAGGCAACACCGTGGACCCACAGGAGCTGATTAAAAAATATGGTGCTGATACCGTGCGCTTGTTCACCATGTTTGCCGCGCCACCGGAGCAGTCGCTGGAATGGAACGATGATGCCGTGGAAGGCGCATATCGATTTTTAAAGCGTGTGTGGCGACTGGTGCATGACGAAGGTCGGCAAGCTGTATTGCAACAATGGTGTACCGATGGCGCAACGATAGATCTCAGTGTGTTGTCCGCCGAACAGAAAAAGTGCCGCGCAGAACTGCATAATCTATTGCAACAGGCTAATCGTGATGTAGAGAAATATCAGTTTAATACTGTTGTCGCTGCGGCGATGAAAATGGTTAATATCCTTTCGCAAATAAAAGATGTCAATGACCCGGTGTATGCTGAGGGCATCGATTTGTTATTACGTTTATTGTCACCGATTGTGCCGCATATCACTCATGCGTTATGGCAAAGCCTGGGACATAAAAATGACATTCTGGCTGCTTGCTGGCCACAGCCGGATGAAAGTGCGTTGGTGCAGGATACTATTGGGTTAGTTGTGCAGGTTAACGGAAAAATGCGCGGGAAAATTTCTGTCGCCGCCGATGCAACAAAAGATGTGATAGAAAAAACAGCCCTGGCTGATGAAAATGTGCAGCGGTTTATCGAAGGAAAGAATGTGATGAAAGTGATTGTGGTTCAGGGGCGGTTGGTTAATGTTGTGGTGAAGTAAGGGATATACGCGTAATAACGGATTTTTTCACATGAAATAGCGAGCTTAATAAAATCAGGTTGTAGTGACTTGGTTCGCTACAAGCTTTAGTAAAATTAATGTTTAACAAAGGAGAGATGCCAATGTCTCAATACGTTATTGTTTATTTGGGGGGTGAGCAGCCCTCCAGCCCAGAGGAAGGTAAGCAGCATATGGCAAAATATATGGATTGGTTGTCTTCATTGGGAGATTCAGTTGTCAGTCCTGCTAATCCACTTAAAAATACAAGTACCGTAAATTCTGATGGTAGTGTTGCCGCTGGAGGCACAACGACAATGTCTGGCTACACGATAATTGAAGCTGGCTCTCTGGATGAGGCGCTTTCTGTTGCAAAAAAATGCCCGTTTCTTGATGTCGGCGGGTCTCTTGAAGTTTCAGAATTAATGCAAATGCCAAGTTAAAATAAATTTATGCATTAGTGTCACATTAGCGCCGTAACATAACCAGATCATATAAATCCCCCCTACATGGGATTTTTACTCAGTAAATTCATGCCTGTGCTGGGCGCGTACAAGAAAGTTAACATGGGCATATTTTCGATGTCTGAAAAACACGTCGGTTATTTTAATGACCCTGTGTCTATCCATTAATTATTTTTTATAGGAAGAATATCGTGTTATCCACTGCAAATATTACTATGCAATTTGGTGCCAAGCCATTGTTTGAAGACATCTCCGTTAAGTTTGGTGATGGCAATCGTTATGGGCTGATCGGTGCCAATGGTTGTGGCAAGTCGACCTTGATGAAAATTTTAGGGGGTGATCTGGAGCCTTCCTCAGGCAATATCTCAAAAGCCCCAAACGAGCGTATTGGCAAATTAAAGCAGGATCAATTCGCGTACGAAGAATTCAGCGTAATTGATACGGTGATCATGGGCCACGAAGAGCTATGGAAAGTAAAGTCTGAGCGTGATGCGATTTACGCCAAACCGGAAATGAGTGAAGAAGATGGTATGCGTGCGGCTGATCTTGAACATGATTTTTCTGAAATGGATGGTTATACCGCCGAGGCGCGGGCAGGTGAATTATTACTGGGTGTTGGCATTCCTGTTGAGCAGCACTTCGGCCCGATGAGTGAAGTGGCGCCTGGTTGGAAATTACGGGTATTGCTGACGCAGGTCTTATTTTCAGAGCCTGATATTATGTTACTGGACGAGCCCACCAATAATCTGGATATCAATACTATTGGCTGGTTGGAGGGGGTGTTAAATGAACGTAATTGCACGATGATTATCATTTCACATGACCGCCATTTCCTGAACAGTGTGTGTACGCATATGGCGGACTTGGATTATGGTGAATTACGTGTCTACCCCGGCTCCTATGATGAATATATGACAGCAGCTACACAGGCCAGTGAACAATTGGCCACAGACAATGCGAAAAAAAGCGCACAGATTGCCGAGCTTAAAGCTTTTGTCAGTCGTTTCTCGGCTAATGCCTCAAAGTCAAAACAGGCGACATCACGCGCCAAACAAATTGGTAAGATTCAACTGGCAGAAGTGAAGCCTTCCAGCCGTCAAAGTCCCTTTATTCGTTTTGAACAGGATAAAAAACTTCATCGTCTGGCACTGGAAGTGGAAAATCTCAGTAAACATTTTGATGAAGAGCTGTTTGCAGGTCTTAATCTCACGGTGGAAGTGGGTGAGCGTATCGCGGTGATTGGTCCTAATGGTATTGGCAAATCAACGTTGCTGAAGTGTTTGGTCGGTGACTTGGAGCCCAATACCGGCAAGGTGAAATGGTCTGAAAATGCAAACGTCGGTTATTACGCACAGGACCATGCTGCTGATTTTGAGGAACGCAAAAATTTATATGACTGGATGGACCAATGGGGAAAAGAAAGTGATGACGAACAGGTCATCCGTGGCACTTTGGGCCGCATGTTATTTTCACAAAATGATATCAATAAAACCGTTGATGTCATTTCCGGTGGTGAACAAGGGCGTATGTTATTTGGTAAACTGATGCTGCAGCGCCCCAATATTTTGTTATTGGACGAGCCCACTAACCATCTGGATATGGAGTCTATTGAGTCACTTAATCTGGCATTGGAAAATTACCCCGGCACATTGATTTTTGTCAGTCATGACCGTGAATTTGTCTCTTCCATTGCGACGCGTATTATCGAACTGACGCCGACGGGCATTGTCGATATTCACGGCACCTATGAAGAATACCTGCGCAGCAAAAATGCGAGTTGATTTTTTTTATTCTCTACATCACATCGGTTGTTTAACAAAATGAGTCAAACCCATTTTCCATCCCTCAAGCTGCGTGCTGAGTTGCTTGAAAATCTTACGTCGCTGAATTATTTGGCGATGACCCCCATACAGGCAGAAAGTCTACCGCATATTTTGGCGGGAAAAGATGTAATCGCGCAAGGTAAGACCGGTTCGGGAAAAACAGCAGCTTTTGGGCTCGGTTTGTTAGAAAAGCTGGAAGTAAAACGTTTTTGTGTGCAGTCATTAGTGCTTTGCCCGACCAGAGAGTTGGCGGACCAAGTGGCAAAGGAGCTGCGCAAGCTGGCCCGTGCAATCCATAATGTCAAAATACTCACGCTCTGTGGCGGCATGCCTTTTGGAGCACAAATCAGCTCATTGGCGCATGGAGCCCATATTGTGGTCGGTACACCAGGGCGCATTGAAGAGCATCTGCGCAAAGGTATACTGGATTTGCAGCACTTGACGACTTTTGTACTTGATGAGGCAGACCGCATGTTGGACATGGGTTTTCAGGTAACGCTGGATGCCATTATCGAGCACATATCTTGCGAACGCCAAACGTTGTTATTTAGCGCCACCTACCCTGAGCAGATACAAGCTATTGCGAAGCGCATTATGGTTGATCCGGTGACGGTACAAGTGGTTTCGACACATACTGAAGCCAGCATTGAACAACGCTTTTATCAATTAAATAATGATGAGCAACGCATGGATGCCTTGCGTTTGCTGTTACTGAAAGAGTGTCCCGAGTCCGCTTTGATATTTTGTAATACCAAACATGAGACACAAAAAGTGGCTGATGAGTTAGTTCGGCAAGGTTTTAGTGCGCTGGCGTTGCACGGTGACCTGGATCAAAAAAACCGCGATCAAATATTGGTACGTTTCAGTAATAAAAGCGCATCAATTCTGGTGGCGACCGATGTGGCATCACGCGGCCTGGATATTGATGCACTGGATGCGGTGATTAATTATCATTTATCACGCGATACCGAAGTACATGTGCATCGTATTGGCCGCACGGGCCGGGCTGGCAGAAAGGGTGTTGCCTGCACGCTATATACAGACAAAGAAGTCTACAAAATTGCAATGCTGGAAGATTATCTTAAACAAGACATCAAGAATGAAACGTTGCCACCATTGAGCTTGTTAAATAAAACACCTTATCAGCCGACGATGATCACTTTGCAGATTAATGCCGGTAAAAAACAAAAAGTACGGCCGGGTGATATTCTTGGTGCATTGACAGGAAAAGATGGCGTTACAGGAACCCAGGTTGGGAAAATTATTGTTGCCGACAATTGGTCCTATGTGGCAATTAATCGTGAGGCTGCCAAACTCGCACTGAAAAAACTGGAACAGGGAAAGTTAAAGGGACGTTCGTTTCAAGTTAAACAAATATGAGGATAGATTTCTTTGTGGTCTATTAAGTAAAATCCAGCGCCGACCTTCACCTTCCTGGTGGAGTCAATTAATTCCAATTAATTTTCAGTAAAAATAGGGATTACAAGTAAAATATCATTGCCTTGTAAAAAATTTAATGGATGAAGTTTATTTTTTAAAAGGGTTTCTATGATGCTTTGCAAGGAAAATTACCTAATTCTTTTCAGATAAAAAAGCTTGTTTTACTCTAACCTCAAGCCTACTATTTTATCTATCAATTTAAGGGTATCACTACCTGCAATAAAGCATGAGGTACTTGCCGGGGAATATCAGCTTGCAAGCAAGGGGCGTAGGTTGATGGCTTAACATCAGCAAACCCTTAATTGTAGTTGTATCTCTGTTCAGAGATATTTTTCTCCAAGTGTCTGCTTGATCCATTAGTACCAGAATATTGCTGTACCTATAGGCTTTAACAGGTTCGAACGATGAGCCGTGATAAATTTATGGTGCGGTTTTAATTGTTCAGCGTTACTTGTCTTTAATCAAAATCACGAGCAATAGAAGTGTCTGTTTTTGTGTAATAAGTGTAAGCAGAAACGTAAAAAATAATAAGAGATTTTAAAAGGAGAGTTTTATGAGAAGTATTCAGACAGGACTGATGTTGAGTATGCTGGTGGTCATTGCTGGTGTTGTCATGATGGGGACTGCCCAGGCTGTGCCGTCATTTGCAGCCAAGTACGAAAAAAACTGCTCATACTGTCATAACGCATGGCCTCAATTGAATAGCAAGGGTCGTAAATTCAAAGAACAAAGCTATCGTTTTAAGGAAGATCTGGAAGAAGAAGGAAAGATAACCCCATATTATGAAGCCGGTGATTTTCCTATTAGTGGCCTGATCGTTGCGCGCCCTTATGATAAAAAAGACAGTGGTGATCGCATGGTTCGTGCAATCCATGAAGTGGAATTATTTATTGCAGGCACCGTCGGTAAGAATGTTTCTGTATTCGCTGAAATTGAAGCTGAAGATGAATCTGGCTTTTCACCTGAAGTGGGAAGTGCTGCGCTGTCTTATCGTTTCAGCAACGCAGCCACTTTGCAAATGACCTGGAGCCAGGCCAACTGGGCTGATGGCTACGGTCTGCTAGGTAATCATTTCCGTTTGACTCGCAGCAGTGTGAGTGTGATTGATCAAGGTTTTGGAGGGGCTGATAATGGCGGGAAATTACGCTCCAAACGCCAAAATGTCGCAATGACGGGTCGTATTGCCAATGATAAATTATTCTATAACATTGGTCTCGGCGGTGTAGCAGATAATGTTGAAGGTGTATCCGGTGATGAGCCCGGTGATGGTACCAGCATGAATGCACGTGTTGCCTTCGATGTGAAAAAGAACATCATGGTTGGTGGCTACATTCTCGATGGTGAAGCTGGTGCCATGAACTTCAATCGTACGGTAATCGATGCCCAGGCTGATTTGAAAGATGTCCGTGTTCAGGCAGCTTACGCCATGGCTGAGGATGACATAATAGGTGGCACAGATAAAAATAACGCATTCTCCGTTCAGGCTTATAACGTTATGAAAACCAAGAAAGGTATGCCGACCTGGGTGCAGTTGATACGTTTGGACAACTATGAGAAAAATGATGGCAGCCATGAATATAATGAGCTGACTTTAAACGTAACCCGTTACCTGACGCAAAATGTTAAAGCCTATATCGAATACTGGGATCGTTTTGATACGCCGGCTGGTGAAGATAAAGATAATCGTTTGACTCTCCAGCTCTATGTTGGCCTGTAATATCGCTTATTCAACGAAGCGTTGATCAATATGATTGTTTAAAAAAATGAAAACCAAGCATATTTTTTGCTTGGTTTTATTTTTTCAGGTGTAAATCCCATGTTTTTTGGCAGAGAAGATTGAGGCGGGAGATGAGTTGCGCAGAGGTTGATTTCTAAATGGATACTTAAGGATATCTATGAAACAAAATATATTTATTCATTTAGCGGGAGCTAGTATCGTAGCATTATTGTTCTCAATAAATGTCGTTATGGCGGCTGCACCAAATAAAATCAGGATTATGGCCGATGCCTGCTTAACATGTCATGGGCCAAATGGCGTGGGCTCGGGAAAAATTCCAGAATTGAAAGGTCTGGAGAAAAGCGATATCACTGAAAGTTTATTTGGATTTAAATCTGGCGACGAAAAATCCACCATCATGGGACGATACGCTAAAGCATTGAGTGATGATGAAATTGATATGTTAGCAGAGTATTTCGCAGCTTTAGACAACTAATCAAAGGTAGGCGTGGATGAGCCAGATTGATCGTCGGGCATTTATTAAATTATTGGGGACCGCTGGTGTAATTTCCACCACCAGCGGCCTTATTTTTTCCAGCTGTGCTGCGGCAGGGAGCAAGGCTCGTGTGGTGGTGGTTGGCGGTGGTTTTGGTGGTGCGACCTGTGCCAGCTACTTGCGTCAGTATGATTCCAGTCTGGTTGTGACTTTGGTCGAGCCAAATAGTCAGTTTGTCACCTGTCCATTCAGTAATGCGGTATTGGCGGGAATGAAATCTATGGGCTTTATTACCCATAATTACGATGGTTTGCGTAAAAATTATGGTGTTAATGTCGTACACGATACGGCGATCTCAGTCGATCCCATCGCAAAAAAACTTAAACTAAAAGGTGGTAAAACACTCACATATGACCGACTGGTCATTTCTCCAGGAATTTCCTTTAATTGGAATGAAATTGAAGGCGCCAGTGAAGCAAACAGTAAAATTATGCCGCATGCTTGGAAAGCTGGCGCGCAAACAATTTTGTTGCGACAACAGTTAGAGGCAATGAAAGATGGAGGTAAAGTGATTATTGCGTCGCCTCGTAAACCTTTTCGTGCTCCTCCGGCTCCTTACGAGCGAGCCAGCCTAATTGCGTACTATCTAAAAAAGGTTAAGCCGTCCTCGAAGATTTTACTTGTTGATTCCAGCGGAAACTCTGAGGAATTGTCTCTGTTCCGTAAAGGTTGGGGAAAACTCTACGGGGACATGATTGAATGGGTTGATGGCTCTGAACAAGGGGAAATTGTATCAGCAGATGCCAGCACATTGTCATTAACAGGACGCACAGTGGGTACCCTTAAAGGGGATGTTGTCAATTTGATTCCACCGCAACGTGCAGGGGAAATTGCAAAAATAGCGGGTCTGGTGAATGAATCTGGTTGGTGTCCTGTAAACCAACAAAATTTTGCGTCCAAGTTACAAAAAAATATTCATGTCATCGGTGATGCCTGTATTGCAGACCCTATGCAAAAAACAGGGCATAGCGCTAACACCCAAGGTAAAATTTGTGCGGCAGCTATTGTTATTGAGCTGAGTGGTGGAACTATGCCGGACGTAACTTATAGTACGGGTATTTATAGTCTTCTCAGTCCCAAATATGCTCTTTCATCAGCTGAGGTATATCGCTTAAAAAATGGAAAGCTGAAACAAGTGTCTGGTGGTTTGAGCGCTAAAACCGCATCCCGGAAAACACGGCTCAAAGAGGCCAGATTTGCGGCTGGTTGGTACAAGGGGATTACCATGGATATGTTTGGAAAAACCTGATTCGAATGTCATTACGCTGAGCAATTACATTGAACCTAGAATCCGCAGTTGAACGGCCTGTAGAGTGCGTTGGATTTTGTGACTGGCGAGGCGCGATGAGAAGTAATAGCTTGCCTATTGCGACGATTCGCAACGCGGCCAGATGCAAAAGGCAACGTGCTATACAGGTCGTAGCGACCCATCCAGCAGGTGAACTCTCCAAAACGATAAAACAGGATGTTGATCAAAATATTAATACATCCTCTAAGCGGTCAACTGCGGAATCTAGGTTGATGTTATGAATAAATTATCAAAGGGCATCTCTCTGTCTGTCGTCGTCAGTACACTCATTGCAGGAGCTTTGATGGTTATTGCTTTTCAGGGAGTATTAAATGCAACCAATGCCGAATCGTTTTGTATTTCGTGCCATGAAATGACGATTGCTTATGACGAATATAAAGGTACGGTGCATTATAAAAATCGTATAGGGATGCATGCAACTTGCGCGGATTGTCATGTGCCACGAGATTTTGTTCCTAAGATGGTTGCCAAGATTCGCGCATCCAAAGATGTTTGGCATCATTTTATTGGTACCATTGATAGCAAAGAGAAATATGATGCCTATCGACTGACAATGGCCAAAGCTGTGTGGCAGAAGATGGAAGAAACAGATTCTCGTGAGTGCCGTATTTGTCATGCCATGGAATCCATGGATTTTGAAGAACAGCAAGGACGTGCTGCACGTAAACATAAAAAAATGGCAGAAAAAGGTCAGACTTGTATCAACTGCCACAAAGGCGTGGCACATGAGCTGCCCGACGATTTCGATGAGGGAGATGAATAAGGCCGTATTAATGTAGCGCCTGGAAGCTTAGGAGCACGCACGAATAACTTCTCTGTTTGCATCCCGGCTTTGCCTAAAGCACCTACTGTCGCCTAAAAGCACCTACTTTTGGTGGCTCCCGTTCTTCAATCACAAAAGCTCGAAATAGAACGACTACTTGTGCCCCAGAGGGTGTTCCTGCACTTTTTTCAATCAGAACGAACGAATATGCACTAAATCCAGGTGCCAAACAGGGAGTTTATTTCGTGCGCGGTCCTTAAATCCATTTCCCGGTCCAGCGTTTGCTTAAGCGTTGCCACAGATTTTCAGAATTTTCTTCAAAAATAATTTTTGGATGAGTGCGCACCATAATCCAGTCACCACGATTGATTTCATTTTGTAGTTGCCCGGCAGCCCAGCCTGCATAGCCTGCATAAGTGCGTGTCATGCTATGTGTCTCAGGTTCAAGAGGACGCGTAAAAATATTTCTTCCAGTGGCAAAATAGATGTCATCGGCGATGTGGTGCATGGTCTTACCGGGTTGTTGGGTACGTAATAATACAAAAATGGCATTGGTGCTTACCGGGCCGCCGAGATATAAGGGATCAGTGCGTTGTTGTAATTGCCGAACGCCGGGAAAAGCTTGTTGCAGGGGTATGCCAGCAGGTCGATTAATGGCAAGTCCGGTGGCCCCACGTTTGCTGTAATGGGTTAACAGGATAACTGTTTGTTGAAAACTGCTGCCATGCAATTGTTCTGTAGCAACAAGAAACACGCCTTCACTTTTTTGGGTGGACGGCAGATGGTAAGGTGCTGTATCCGCAAAAGCGGTTGCATATCCGCCGATGATCATCAGCAAACCAAACAGGATATGTCGTACTGTGTTGTCTCGCATTGTCGCATTCAGTGGCAGATGGTGTTGTAAGGACATGATTGCCTCCAGACCGCAGGGCAATCTGCCAGAGCGGTATTACGAATATGAACTCTGAGTATAGCGGAAACCCTCTACGGATGGGGAGCACAAAGGGTAAAGGAATTGCAATGACTCAGCTCAGCCTAGCGTTGATTTACCCGGTTACGGCGTCAAAAATGCTTATTTATACGGGTAAATTCCGTGCTTTTTCCTTGTCTTTGAGCAAAGGTTTCAAAAAAATCAACGGCAAGCTGAGCTAGTTACGGTACATTTTGAAAATCAGGTCGAGTGATTACAAGGCATCAGATAATTTCTACTGTAAAGGCGCCACTTTGACGGGCGGCTTGTGCGGCGTCATTGGAGCGTGACATCAATAAGCGGGCATCATCACCCTTGGCCCAGGTGGTGACGCCAAAACAGGCTACGGCCTGTACGCCGGTTTGCTCATCAATCATTATTGTAAAGTTTTTAAGTTGTCCGACAAGCTTGTCGGACAGCGCGACGGCAGCCTCTTTATTGGTTTCGGGTAAAATAAAAATAAACTGGCCGGCACTTAAATGCCCCACCATATCTGCCCAGCGTATCTGGTCGCGCAGCATTTGACTGATGGTAACAATCACTTTGTCAGCCGCTACCTGGCTGGAGGATTGAATAATCTCGTCCAGGTTGGTGATATCCATGGTGACCACGGACAATGGGTTTTGATAACGGCGACTGCGTGAAATCAGTGGCTCCAACCCTCTGTTGATGGCCTGCGCATTAAGCAGGCCGCTCAAGGTATCCACCGTATCGTGTTGTGCCAGTTGCTGCGCCAGTTGATTACGATCATTGCGTAGCATCTCTTCTTCACTGACATCAAGATAACAAATGGTGTATTGGCCATCATTAGGAGGCAGGGGGTAGCGTATCACGCGACGCTGGGTGCCCGACTGCGTATAGCCCAGAGTAAAGGGGCCGTTGTCTACTGGCATACTATTACTTTGATTTGCCGAGGCATTTTTTCCCAGCAGCGCTAATTCGGTGCGCCCGACGCAGTGTCCCGGTGGAGAATCCAACCATGTCGTCAAGGTTTTGTTACACCAAAGCACCAAGCCATCGTCATCGGTAATGATGATGGCTATGGGGGCATTGGCAAGAATGTGTTGGCTGATCTTGGGGCTGGGTTCATCCATTCAGCGATACTCCTGAAGGTGGTATGTGTGTCTGTCTGGGCGTCAAGTAATTGTCAGGGCGTTTCGTAACCCATTGATTTTATTTCGGTTATCTCGTTGCACGTCAATTGTCAGTGGGAGCATGGGTTTATCAGCGGTCTTCAGCAGTAGAACTTTAGTGTTCGTCGTCGTTGATTGTAGCTTGTTTAACGGTTCAAACATTAAAGAATGGTGCCGAAGATAATAAAGCGGTGAAGTGTTTTTTACGATCACAACATGTATTCCGTGTGTGCAAAAAGATGAATGGAAAATCGAAAAAATACAGAGTCTCCCTGATATGTCGACAACAAAACGCATAAAACACAGTTATGACCATCTGGATGTACGGGCGGTACGCAAGCGTTTTTTGGCGATTAACCGGGATCGCCTGCGTCGCGCAGAAGGGGTATTGAGTTGGCGCAATCGTGATTTCCTGGAATTGTTACCGATATTGTTTCATATCAATCATGCCATGTTGCCCGGTTTCGTATCCAAGCAAACACCGGCCGGAATATCAAACTGGGCACCTACCAAAAAAGGTTTGGAGGCCGGTAAACGTATTGCTAAAAGTTTTGATTACAAAAAAAGGGCTTTAAGGACATTTGATATTCACTCCATTTTTTTGATGGGTAGTGTGGGCACGATTGCCCATTCAGAAAAAAGTGATTTTGATGTCTGGGTTTGTCATCGCCCAGGGTTGGATAAAGAGCAGTTATTTCAGCTTGCTGGGAAATGTGAGGCGATTGAAGAATGGAGTACCTCTGTTGGTTTGGAGGTGCATTTTTTTCTGATGGATGCAGAAGAATTTCGTAGTGGCAATGTGGTTGAGCTGAGTCGTGAAAGCAGTGGCAGCACTCAGCATCATCTGTTGTTGGAAGAGTTTTATCGTACAAGTCTGTTGGTGGCCGGGCGTTATCCTATATGGTGGCTGGTACCACCGGACGAAGAAAAAAATTATAAAAAATATGTGTCACGACTGATCAAGCAGCGTTTTATTCCAGAAAATGAAGTCATCGATTTTGGTGGGCTGAGTGAAATCCCTGCGGAGGAATTTTTTGGTGCGGCACTATGGCAAGTTTATAAAGGCATTGATTCACCCTACAAGTCCGTATTAAAAATGCTGCTGATGGAGGCCTATGCAGCAGAATATCCGCATAGTGATCTATTAAGCCTGCGATACAAGCGTGCGATTTACGATGGAATAAAAGATATGGATATGATCGATCCATATACCATTTTATTGGAAAAACTGGAGCATTATTTGACCGGGAAAAAATCTCCGGAGCGTTTGGACGTCGTGCGCCGCTGTTTTTATTTCAAAGTGGAGTTGGTATTGAGTCGCCAATCAAGGATGAACCGGAATTGGCGATGGGAGCGAATGCTCGAGCTGGCCGAAGCCTGGCATTGGTCGGAAGGACATATCGAAATGTTGGATGATCGAAAATCATGGAATGTACACCAGGTGTTAAAAGAGCGTCGGGTATTGGTAGATGAAATAACGCACAGCTATATGGCGTTATCAAAGTTTGCTCGTACACATTCAGAGCTGGCACGTATCGAACAAAAAGATCTCAATATTCTGGGGCGAAAATTGTATGCGGCATTTGAACGTAAGGCCGGTAAAATTGAAACCATTAATCGTGGTATTTCTGCCAATATTGTTGAAAGCAATATCACTATTATTCAAAGCAAAGGAAAAGATACTGAAGAATCGTGGAGTTTATACCCTGGTTTAGTGGAAGGGCATGAGCAGGGTGGTTCGTTGAAACGCGCACGCAGCATTGTTGAGGTGCTTGCCTGGTGCCACTTTAACCGGTTGGTTGGACTGCGTACCATTATCACATTGTTGTTGAGTGACAGCATTTTGGGTTTGAAAGAAACACGTTCAATTCTGGATGCCTTGCAATCATTATTTCCCGATGGACACTTACAGGAAACTGAGATTGAAAACTTTAATAACCCGCCATTGATTGAGAAGGGTTGCCTGTTTGCCAACGTGGGTATTGATCCATTGCCGCGCCATTCCCGGCGCGGCACAGATTTGGTGAGTGCTCAGTCCGATGTAATGAATTACAGTGGTTTTTCATTGAATCTGGCGCTGACCTTTGATCTGGTGGTGGTCACCAGCTGGCAGGAAGTTATCACATACAAATATGTAGGCATCGAAGGCTTGTTGGATTGTTTCTCACAATATATGTATTGGAATACGGCAGACCATGTAGAGATGCCACCCTCGTTACAGGCCTTCAGTTATTCTTCCAGTCACAGCAGGGCCATTGCACAGCGCATCGAAGAACTCTATAACGATGTAGCGGCTACATTTTCCAATGTGAATAACAGGGGAGGAGCGCGCTATATTTTGCAGGTAGAAAAGTCCTATTTTTTACTGGAATCAGATACGGGTGCATTTACCTACACGCGTCAGACTACCTATGAAAATCTGCTGGAAGTACTGGCAACACCACAAGATACTTTCCGTCCTATTCAGGTGGATCGCCATGCCCTGTTGAATACGCCACTGCCATCTATTTTATCAAAAAACCGTACCGGATTTATTCAGATGTTTTATTTTTGTCTAGGCAGTGAGGTCGATATCTTTGTGCTGGATGAAAATGGTTCATTGTTTCATCAGCGTGTACCGTACTTTGAAGATGAAGCGCTGGTGAATCATTACAGCCGTTTTTTTGATGCTGTATTGAGTAGGCAAAGTTTTTTGTTTCACGATGAAAACGCCAGCTTGATGTTGGATGCGCTGGAGATTTATAGAGTTAAAAAACGTGGTTCCAATAAATATAACTTTACCCGAAAGACACCAGATGTTAACCGGCTTCCACGTTATTTTAATGTCCAGGTAATTGGTGACATGGTGGACAAAAATGCTGAATTTACGGTGTATTGCAATGATCAGGAGTTTTCGTCACTGGATTATGGTAAAAACTTATTTCGGGAAGTCGTAAGCTATGTATTAACGCAACGGGGTAGTGGTCAGCGTTACCCTATTTATATTACCGATGTGGATTTATCACCGACGCTGTTAGGTGCGAGGCGTACCGATAAAGTGCAGGCAATTGATTATCTGAAATATAAAAAACGCATCGAAGAAAAAATGAACCGGGAGCTTGCCAAGTTATAGTTTTTCTTAACAATGGCGCAAGCTGGTCCCAATCAGTTATTGAAAACCCTGGATTCCGGACTGTGTCGAAATGATGGGAAGATCAAGACTCAGGCTAACGAGAAACAGTACCGAGTTTTTCTCCAATTTTTTTCTATCGCCCTAATGCTTTTGCCATAAAAAAATACTTGATGGGCGTGGAGCAATCAGCAAAATCAAGTCCAATATTACGTAATTCACGCAGCCCTGGTGTGTTGTTGCTGAACAATTGTTTAAATACACCCATGGCTTCCAACATCAATAAATTATCGCCATGCCGGGTACGTTCAAAGCGCCGCAGGGTTTTGAAATTGCCTATGGGTTTTTGAGCAGCGTATGCAGTGAGTATGATATCTGCGAGACATTGTGCGTCGGCAAACCCCAAATTAACGCCTTGTCCTGCCAGTGGGTGAATGGTATGTGCAGCATCACCAATCAGGGCGAGATGAGGTTTGACGTAATTTTTTGCATGTTGGCCTTTGATGGGGAAATATGCGCGTGGCCCGGCGTGCAGGATCTTTCCCAGTTTTTGTTCGAAAGCGATTTCCAATTCTTGTCTGAATGCCGTTTCATCCAGCTCGCATAAGCGTTCTGCTTCTTCGGTGCTGGTGCTCCAGACAATGGAACTGATGTTGTTTTCGCTTACCGGTAAAAAAGCCAGGGGCCCGCTGGGTAAGAACCGTTGCCAAGCTGTGTGTTGATGCGAATACTCTGTAGTGATGCTGGCGACTACGGCAGTTTGTTGGTAGTCATTGATAGTAACGGTAATGCCAGCCTGCTGTCGTACCCAGGATTGTCCACCGTCGGCACCCACCAGAAGTGCAGCCTGGAGCAGGGTGCCATCATCTAGTTGCAGTTGGGCAAGGTCATTGGCGAACTGAAGCGTTGAGGGGGTGTTCGGGCAATAAATATCGATATTGTCAAAAGTATGGGCACGGTCAATCAGCGCTTTGTTGATGATACGGTTTTCAACAATATGGCCAAGATTGGCTTCGCCGATTTCGGCGCTGTCAAAATGAATACTGCCGTTGCCACCAGCATCCCATACGTGCATTTCGGTATAAGCAGTGGCACGCATTTCGTGCATTGCATCCCATACATCCAGTGTCTGAAAAAAGGTTTTTGAGGCTGGACTGATAGCGCTGACACGCAGATCAAAAGAGTCTTCGGGCCATTGCGTGGGTGGTTCGTGCCCTTCGATGAGGGCGATTTTTAATGTGCTATTAGCTAAGGCACAAGCCAATGCGCTGCCCACCATACCGCCGCCAACGATAACGATATCGTATTTTTTGGGTGTTGCCTGTGCTGCGTTGGTCACAACGGCAGTCCCCTCGACAGCCGGGGCAATTTGCCAACGATGCCCATGGAATGCCGGGCCAGCAGGTGTTTGAGCGGCGGTACAATGTCGGTGGCGACCAGTCCCAAATTGCGTGCTAACACAAGGGGTGGAAAGCGGTTGGAAAAAGTGTGTACCAGCGTGTTGGTAAAACCAATGACTTGGCGATGATCCCGCTCCCGCCATTGTGCGTAAGCTTCAAGCACGGACAGTGCGCCGATGTCATCACCCACATGGAGGGCATCAACAATGTTTTGTGCGAGGGCGGCGACATCGCGCAGACCGAGGTTAAACCCCTGACCGGCGATGGGATGCAAGGTGTGTGCGGCGTTGCCGATGAGTGCCAGTCGGGCGCGTATCTGTTCCTGCGCCTGAATCAGTTGTAATGGATAGCTGTGACGCTTGCCGGCTTTGATAAAACGACCCAGGCGTTTACCGAAACAGGATTGCAGTTCGGCAAGAAAGTTTTCATCACTCAATTGCAAAAGACGCTGCGCATCTTCCGGTGTGCGTGTCCACACCAGTGAGCAGCGGTTGTCCGGCATGGGTAACAGCGCCAACGGGCCATTGCGGGTAAAACGTTCATAGGCAATGTGTCGATGTGATTTTTCCGGTGTGATGTTGGCGATGACAGCGCTCTGTCCGTAATCGTGTGCAGTGGTGTGAATATCCAGCTGGTTGCGCACATAAGAGTTGCCACCATCGGCGGCGACCACCAATTGGCTGGTGAGTGATTCCGTGTCGCTATTGTTGTTATCAGGGTCATTTGCAATGACCGCAGTGGCATGATCGCTACCGAGTTTTAAGTCTGTGAGTTTGGCCGGGCTGATCAGCGTTAAATTATCGCATTGTCGGAGTTGATTCATTAGCACGGCACCTAGCTGCTGTGCAGTTACGACATAACCCAGCGCATCGACTTTTTCTTGCGCGGCATCCAAACGGGTAAAACCGAAATGCCCCTGATCGGAAACGTGAATGCGCTGAATGTTCGTGGTTTGTGGCGCGATGTGTGTCCATAGTCCCATGCCATCAAAAATGCGCCGACTGCCAAAGGAAAGAGCGATGGCGCGGTCGTCGTAGCCGGGTGGTGTTGATTTGTGGAGGGCGGCTGCTTCGATGAGCGCAATACGCAATGTTTGTTTGGCTAGGCTGATGGCCAGGCTGGCGCCCACCATGCCGCCGCCAATGATGATCAGATCGTAGTCGGTGGTCGTATTCATGTTTCTGCCATCAATGCCTCAATATCGGCAATGGTTTTGGGCACATCTTTACTTAAAACATCACAGCCGTCTTTGGTGACCAATACATCATCTTCAATGCGAATGCCGATGCCCTGCCACTTTTTCGCAATCTTGCGGTTGCCCACTGTTGTCCCAGGGGTGATGTACAGCCCAGGTTCCACGGTGAGCACCATGCCGGGTTCCAGCTCACGCCAAGCATCACCCACTTTATAATCGCCGACATCATGCACGTCCAGTCCCAGCCAGTGGCCGGTGCGATGCATGTAAAACGTGCGGTAGGCCTGTTCTTTAATGAGTGCGCGCAGATTGCCTTTGAGCAGGCCGAGCTTGATCAACCCCTTGGTGAGTATGCGCACGGCGGCTTCGTGAGGGGCGTTCCAGTGATTACCGGGACGTACTTTATCGATGGCAGCCAGTTGTGCATCGAGCACGATCTGGTACAGCGCTTTTTGCTCAGGGCTGAAGTGGCCGTTAACAGGAAAGGTACGAGTGATATCGGCGGCATAAAGCTCGTTTTCGGCACCGGCATCGATAAGCAGCAGGTCTCCATCACGCAGTTCGGCGCTGTTTTCGATGTAGTGCAGAATGCAGCCGTTTTCACCACCACCCACGATGGGGGTGTAGGCATTGGCAAAGTTGTGCAGTTTGAAATGGTGCTGAAATTCCGCCTCGATCTCGTATTCCATTTTGCCCGGCTGGCACTGTTGCATGGCACGCTTGTGCGCCTGAGCAGAAACTTTCGCGGCTTTACGCATGACGCTGATTTCAGCGCGGCTTTTGTACAAACGCATGTCATGCAGCAAGTGATCAAGAGCGACAAATTCACTGGGCGTATGCGCACCTGCACGGGATTGTTCCTTGAGCCGGTTGATCCAGCTGGTGACACGCTGGTCAAACTGGGTGTCGCAGCCCATGGCGTAATACACACGCTCACTGTGTTCCAGCAAACCGGGCAGGATGTCGTCGATGTCACCGATGGGAAAGGCGTCATCGACACCGTAGTGCTCCATAGCGCCCTCCAGTCCAGCGCGGCGACCGTGCCAGACTTCCATTTCGGGGTCGCGTTCGCGGCAAAACAGGATCACTTCGCCGTGTTTTCGTTTGGGAATCAGCGCTAGCACAGCATCGGGCTCGTTAAAGCCGCTGAGGTAATAAAAGTCGCTGTCCTGCCGGTAAGGATGTTCGGCATCACGATTGCGCAAGCGCATGGGCGCGGCGGGCAAGATGGCAACGCTGGCCTTGCCCATCATCTGCATCAGGCGTTTACGACGACGGGCGAACTCGGTGGGTTTGATGTGTTGGTTGGGGTTCATGCGGCGATTGTAGCGGGGAAAAGGCGCGGGCAGCAATCAACAACATGCAGGAACACTCAAATTAACGCCATAACGCTGAGGACAATCGCATAGGTATACACCGTGCCTCGTTCAGCATTCAAACCGCAGAACATAATAATTGCACTTGGCGAATGGATTATCAAAAATAAAATGAAGGGGTACTTGAAGAACGGCCTCGCTCTTTTGGGTGGCGGTAGTTTCTCTAAAAGGGCGCGTGGGGTATTAGTGTAAAGTGGATAAACTATGCTTTCAGATAACCATAGTTTGTCCTTTTTTGGCCAACTTATGCTTTCGTGCGCATACTCACGTAAAAATTATTTATATGGTGGGCCCGGTAGGACTTGAACCTACGACCAAGGGATTATGAGGATAATTATTATCTTTAGTTCTCAGGTACGCTTGCCAGCATTTTTATATACTTCTTTATTACGCCTTGGACCAACACCAAGTATAAGCACTTCGACGCTATTACCATTCACCTTATAGATGATTCGGTAAGACCCTGCACGAATACGGCGGCAACCCGCAAGGTTACCGCTTAATGGTTTACCCGTCTTATCCGGAGAACCGGCGATGATCCGCTCTTCCACAACTTTAAGGATTCGACGTGCTTCAGCAGGACCAATACTGTCAAGGTCACCTCTGACATCGGGATGATAGGTAACACCCCAAACCATTAACTACTCACCCTCTACAGAGTATCGAGCAAGCATATCAGCGTGACTGATCGCTTTGCTGGCATCAAAATCAGTCAAGCGTTCAACCGCGACAACTTGAAGCCTCAAATCCTCCAGTTCATTTTGCATGGCCTCAAATATATGGACAGGTAAAACAACCGCAGAAGGATTATTGTTTTTCATAACAACAAACCTATCTTGCTTTCCACTAGTTAGAGCATCGAAACAGCGCTTAGCGGTGCGAGTAAAGTCAGTAATTGAAACCGATTGATCCATTCTTTCTAATAAAGCAGCCATAACGGCCTCCACATAAAGTTTTGTAACCCGATGTCTAGATCATATAATACTGTGCAGATAACGCAAGCAATTATCATGTTATTATTTGTATCGGATGCTGGCGGAAGAACTTTACAATAGTGGCCTAGGACGAATAACAGGCGCTAAAACAAACGGCTCACAATCTGCTGCCTTTGGTGAGAATGAAAACACTGCAAGAAAGTGTAACTTAATGATTTTACATCAGTATTATCTTAAATCGAATCAAGGACACGAGAATTTTCAAGGCCGCTTTTATCGCCCATATCTTGTCTACGCGGCGTCTACATAAAAAATCCCACACTAGGCGGGATCATCTAACTTATTGATTTTAATGGTGGGCCCGGTAGGACTTGAACCTACGACCAAGGGATTATGAGTCCCCTGCTCTAACCAACTGAGCTACAGGCCCAAACATGGGAAATTTTAACATATTTTGCCCGCAATCAAGAAAATTGCGGGCTGACAACGACCGTTTATGAGGAGCCCGACGAAGATTGTTCAGTTTTTTCTGCATCGATAAAGCTGCGCAGATTGTCCGAACGGCTGGGATGGCGCAGTTTGCGCAGGGCTTTGGCTTCGATCTGACGAATACGCTCACGCGTCACATCAAATTGTTTGCCCACTTCTTCCAGTGTGTGGTCCGTGTTCATGTCGATGCCAAAGCGCATGCGTAATACTTTGGCTTCACGGGCGGTAAGGCCATCCAGCACGTCCAGCGTAGCTTCACGCAGGCCTTCGAAAGTCGCCGAATTCACTGGCGACAACAGGTTGGCATCTTCAATAAAATCACCCAGACGCGAGTCTTCGTCATCACCAATGGGTGTCTCCATGGAGATGGGCTCTTTGGCGATTTTCAGCACTTTGCGTACTTTGTCTTCCGGCATTTCCATGCGTTCCGACAATTCTTCCGGCGTGGGTTCGCGGCCCATTTCCTGCAACATTTGTCGCGCAATACGATTGAGTTTGTTGATGGTCTCGATCATATGCACAGGAATACGAATGGTGCGCGCCTGATCCGCGATAGAGCGGGTGATAGCTTGACGAATCCACCAAGTGGCATAGGTCGAGAACTTATAACCACGACGGTATTCAAATTTGTCGACGGCCTTCATCAAACCGATGTTGCCTTCCTGGATCAGGTCGAGGAATTGTAAGCCACGATTGGTGTATTTTTTGGCGATGGAAATCACCAGACGCAGATTGGCTTCCACCATTTCCTTTTTGGCGCGACGGGCTTTGGCTTCGCCAATGGACATTTTGCGGTTGATTTCTTTGATTTCGCCAATAGAGATACCGGCTTCTTTCTGCAAACCCACCAGTTTGGTTTGGGAGCGACGAATTTCGTCCGAGTAGTTTGCAAGTACCACGGAATAATTTTTCTTGGCATCAATTTGACGCGGCAACCAGTCCATATCGGTTTCATTGTCGGGAAAAGAAGTGATGAACTCTTTGCGCGGCATGCGAGCCTTGCTGACACAAATATCCATAATGACTCGTTCGTGAGCGCGTACACTGTTCACGATTTCACGTACGTTGGATATCAGCATTTCCGATACTTTGGCGACTAGTTTGACCTCCGCCAGCTCGTTGATCGCCTGAGTATATATTTTTGCGCAGCGTTCATCTGTTCGACCATATTTTTCTGCAGCCTTGTTATGGCGGGCAACCAGCTTTTTGATGGAGGCAAAACGCTCTTTGGCTTCTTCGGGATCGGGCCCGGTATCTACAGCTTCTTCCTCGCTGTCATCACCATCGGGTTTGCCGTCCTCAGGCGTCTTGTCGGTTTTATTTGCCGCTGGTGCGGGGGCTGGCACCGGAATTTCATCGTCTTCCGAAACAAAACCAGAAAGCAAATCGGTAAGGCGGGTTTCGCCCGTTTCCACTTTTTCGAAAATGTCTAATACTGTGCGAATAGTGCCGGGATAATGTGAGAGGGCATTCATTACTTGATTAATGCCGTCTTCTATGCGTTTCGCGATGACAATTTCACCCTCGCGGGTCAGCAATTCCACCGTGCCCATTTCACGCATATACATGCGCACGGGGTCGGTGGTGCGGCCAAAATCACTGTCAATTTTGGCCAGTGCAGCAGCAGCCTCTTCGGCCGCATCCTCATCGG
>Ga0316202_10000873_pt1 | contig 27297 bp, 22 predicted proteins | sample 3monrhotite_MG_FD_204934 | JGI IMG/M metagenome (GOLD analysis project Ga0316202, IMG submission 204934) | Microbial mat bacterial communities from mineral coupon in-situ incubated in ocean water Damariscotta River, Maine, United States -... | ecosystem: Environmental > Aquatic > Marine >... | reverse complement strand
AATGTTCTATGACATCATCAGAGTCAACATATAGACCATAATCATCAGTATAAATTCTAGTGTTGATTAATGTAGCCAATAATGGCCGGAAGCAGTCATTTATCTTTAGCAGAGGACGCTAGGTCTTAAGAACATTCATTTCATCATCAATATTGATGAAAATAGCAGGTTATTTAAAAATTAATTATAAAATTTGGGATGTTGAGTTTGTTTCAGGGCGATTGGATGGTTATGGTGCTTTCATGTCTGGAAAGATCAGGGGAATGAGATGAGTGGAAAAATGAGCATGACCAGCAAGATTATGGTCTGGATGGTTGCAGGTCTTTTTGTTGGTAGCCTGATCAATAACTTTGCGGCCGACAGTGCATGGGTGCAGGACTATCTGGTGATGGGACTGTTTCATGTGGTGGGTGCGATCTTTATCAGCATGTTGAAGATGCTGGTGGTGCCGCTGGTAACATTTTCGCTGATTTGTGGTGTCTGCGGTATTGGTGATCTGAGCAAACTCGGGCGTGTGGGTGGTAAAGCCTTCGCCCTGTTTATGTTGACTACAGCGTTGGCGATCACGCTGGCCATTACAGTCGCAACTTTCTTTGCGCCGGGTGAGGGTTTTGAACTTGCATCCGCGACCACCGGTGCTTTTACAGCGCCTGTTGCACCACCATTGAGTCAGGTGTTTATTGATCTGGTGCCGAGTAATCCGGTGGCTGCATATGCTGAAGGTAATATGTTGCAGATCATCTTTTTCACCATTCTGTTTGCTGTCTGTATTCTGATGATTGGAGAGGCTGGTAAGCCGATCATCGATATGTCTGAGCGGTTGAACAGTGTGATGATGGAAGTGGTGAATGTGGTGATGCATGTGGCTCCATACGGCGTATTTGCATTGATGGCCAAAACATTCTCTCTACAGGGCATCGATATGATTGTGCCCATGATTGGATATTTTGCGGTGCTTGTATTTATTCTGCTGCTGCATGCTACGGGCACACTGATGATCCTGCTTAAGGTGCTCGGGCGTGTGAGTCCGGTGCAGTTTTTGCGTAAAATGCGTTCGGCTCAGATCTTTGCATTCAGTACTTCCAGTTCAAACGCCACGATTCCTGTGACGCTGCAGTGTGTTGAAAAACGTCTTGGTGTTGATAATTCCACTGCTTCATTTGTGGTGCCGTTTGGTGCCACCATTAATATGGATGGTACGGCGATTATGCAGGGCGTTGCGACAGTATTTATCGCCAATGTGTATGGCATTGATTTGGGGCTGTCGGGTTATCTGACTGTGATTGCGATGTCAGTGCTGGCGTCGATCGGTACGGCCGGTGTGCCCGGCGTTGGTCTGATTATGTTGGCCATGGTATTTAATCAGGTTGGTTTGCCGGTTGAAGGCATTGCATTGATTATCGGCGTGGATCGTCTGCTGGATATGGTGCGTACAAGCGTAAATGTCACTGGAGATGCTGTTGTCACAACCATCATCGCGCGCAGTGAAAGCACAGTCGATATGGATATCTTTAATGATCCTGATGCAGGGCATAGCAAGGATGTGAAACTGCCAATGCGTCATACTGAGTGACTTTCTTGTTTTTGAGGCTACGTTATTCGCTAGCGTGCCTAAATCTTAGTCGATAAAAGGAGTAGTCAATGCCAGCAACGCAACTTGTTGACCGCATCATGTCTACAAGTGTCATTACAGCTTCTGCCGATATGCCGCTTACCGATGTGTTACATCTGTTATCTGAAAACAGAATAAGCTTTATTGTCGTGTGTGATCTTGCCAAACCTGTTGGTGTGATCACAGAGCGTGATATTGTGCGTTTTACGTCGCAATCACTGGACTTGAAGTCCTTAACAGCTCAAGAGGTGATGAGTGCCCCGGTGGTGGTAGCGGTCAACAATCAAATGGATGTTGCCGAGGCATACCATCGTTTGAAGATGGAGCATAAGCGCCACTTGGTGGTGGTTGATGGGTTAGGTGATATTGCTGGTGTTGTGACGCTGACAGATTTTATTGCTCATTTGGGTGTTGAAGCGTTTGTGCAGCACAAATGTCTGAATCAGGTGCTTACGCCTCAGCCGATAGGTGTTGATCCAAACAGACCTGTTTTAGATGCCATCAAACTGATGGCAGCTAATAATATTAGCTGCATGATTGCAGTGAAAGATAAAAAGCCGGTAGGCATACTGACCGAGCGGGATGTTTCTCGTATCAGGGCATCAGGAATAGATATTGCAGATGCTAAGATGTGCGATCTGATGACGCATCCGGTGCAGACTGTGCTCGCTGATATGCATACAGATCTGGCTGCAAATCTTATGCGGGATAAAAACTTTAGGCATTTGATTGTTGTCGATGAGCAGGGGCTGCTGACTGGTATTGTCACTGAAACCAATATCGTGCAAGGCATGGAAGGCCGCTATGTTAAGAGTCTTGTTGAACTGCTGAACCACAAAGATGAGGAGTTACGCACGATTAATGCCGAACTTGAAGCGCGTGTGGCTAGCAGGACGGCCGAGCTAAGGGTTGAGGTCGAAGCGCGAAAAGCTTCGCAGGCAGCCATGAGCAAACTTACACAGGCTTTGGAGCAGGCAGGGGAAGCTGTTCTGATTACAGATGCCAATGGTGCGATTGAGTACGTGAATCAATCATTTGTGGATACAACGGGATATAGCTTGAGCGAAGTTGCAGGCAAAAGCCCCAGTGTTTTGAAATCAGGCCGTCAGAGTGACGTTTTTTATGAGCATATGTGGCAATCTTTATATGGTACTGGTGCGTGGAAAGGTGTGCTGTGGAACAAACGTAAAAATGGTGAGCTGTTTCCGGAGCAGTTGCATATCCGTTCGATCAAGAACTCTCAAGGTGAAGTGAGTAATTATGTAGGCACATTCTCAGATATTACTGATAAAATGAGATTAGAATCTGAATATAGACATGCGCAACGTATGGAAGTGGTGGAGTCATTGGTTGGTGGGGTGGCGCACAACTTTAATAATATTCTGGCCGGCATGACGGGTAAATTGTATCTGGCGAAAAAGAAGGCCAAAGGTTCACCGGAAGTGTATCCCTATCTCAAATCTATGGAGCAGCTCTCATTTCAAGCCGCCGATATGATTCGCCAATTACTCACCTTTGCACGTAAACAGGTGACTGAAAAAGCGAATCTGCCATTGACTCCGTTGATGAAAGAATCCCTCAAAACATCACGCCTGGGTATTTCAGAAGATATACAGATATTATCCGACTTTAGTGATGAGTCATTAACGGTTTTTGCCGATGCAACACAATTGCAGCAGGTGTTGATGAACCTGATGAATAATGCGCGTGATGCGATGAACCCTGAATCTGCAAATATAATATCGGTAACATTAAAACGATTTGTTGCGGGTGAAGCCTTTCTACTCATGCATCGGGGTACCGCAGCAAGGGAAATGGCACGCCTGAGTGTTGAAGATAATGGTGTTGGTATTTCAGAAGAGGATCAGGCGAATATCTTTGAACCCTTTTTCACCACCAAGGAGATTGGTAAAGGCACTGGTTTAGGTCTATCTATGAGCAAGGGTGCGATTGAATCTCACGGTGGAATCATCGAGGTGGATTCAACTCCTGGTAAAGGCACTATATTTCGTATTTATCTGCCTTTGGTGGAAGATACGGCCAGTGTTATAAAAGATGAAGAGGAATCGATCATAGAAGGTCATGGTGAGCTTATTCTGCTGGTTGATGATGAAAAAATGGTCATTGAGGGTACTGAAGATATTTTACTCTCGATTGGTTACACGGTGATCACAGCCCGTGATGGTGAGGAGGCATTTCAGTTGTTTTTGGAACATCAGAATGAGATCGCGTTGGTGATCACTGATATTGTTATGCCGAATATGGGTGGGACAGCGTTGGCTGAGAAGCTCAGGGAGTATTCATCCTTACCTGTTATCTTTATGACGGGATATGGTTATGAACAACATATTCAGCAAGGGTCGGTATCAATGACGACGATTGCCAAACCTTTTAGCGTGCCTGCGTTGAGCTCTACAATTCATGGTTTGTTGCACGCATAGGCCATTAAGTTTCTTCTCCTGTGAGGGGAATAGAAAACCGTACAGTGCGTTTGTGTGCTAAATTTCCTACACTTGCCGCACGGAGTGGCTTGGATGGTCGCGACAGAGGGGTTCCTCTGTCGAGGAAAGTCCGGGCTGCACAGGACAGGGCGCCGGATAACATCCGGTAAGAGTGATCTTGGGACAGTGCCACAGAGAATAGACCGCCAACCATCTTTGTTGATCGTTGGTAAGGGTGAAACGGTGCGGTAAGAGCGCACCGCCCCGGCTGGTAACAGCCGGGGGCATGGTAAACCCCGCTCGCAGCAAGGCCAAATAGGGAAGCGCTAAACGTGGTCCACGTTTGTTTCCGGGTAGGCTGCTTGAGCCTGTCAGTAATGGCAGGCCTAGATGAATGACTATCGCTCTGTTTGCCGCAAGGCTGGTAGAGAGACAAAACCCGGCTTATAGAGCCACTCCGTATTTAATATTCGGTCGTATGCCGTTAGCTTCGGCAAACGACGAAGGTCAGAGGCATAACATGAGCTTGAGTTTTTCAGATGCAGCCAAGGCGAAAAAATTGCGCGAGTATTTTAATCGCCATGGTCGAATCTATATTGTAGTGGATGCAACCCAGGATGATGTGCTGGTACCTGAAAGCCTGAGTGGTGATCCTGCTCTGCGTCTGGTGTTGAATGTACGTATGCCTCAAATGATTCATATTCATGATGACAGAATTGATTCAAATTTTTCATTTTCTGGTCAGAGCTTCTCTTGTAAAATTCCCATGCATACGATTTGGGCCGCATATTTGCCTGAAGGAGAGCTCGAGCAGGGCATTATTTGGGATGATAGTGTCCCTGAAATGATCAAGGCGATTGTGCAGGCTGTGCGCAGCAATATGTCAGATGGCGGTGTGCAGGAATTGCACGATAAAAAGGATGCCGCAGCTGAGGCGGTGGATGAACAATCCACTGCTGAACGTGATAGTTTGTTCAGTTCTACGATCACCGTGATTGAAGGTGGTGGCAAAGATAAGAGAGAAGAGGGTGAGAAAGTCCGCAAGACGAATCATCTGCGTGTGGTAAAATAATGTTGAGTTTGCTGTTCAGACTATCGTGCGCATTTGTGTGCATTGTGTTTGTACAAACATCGGCCATTGCTGCTGATACACGTATGCAGGTAGATGTGGTGGCTGAAACAGAAGGTGTTGAAGTGAGCTGGTTGCATGCCAATGTGCGCGAGGCGTCAGCACTTGCACTACCTCAACTGTGGAACCGCATTGTACCGCAATATGCTCTGGGCATGATTCCCAAAAAGGTGAAAGCCGTGCGTTTCATGCAAAAGGCAAGCCCGACCGAAGCAGGTGTTCGTATCACCTTTCATCAGCCGCGGGTGCTAAATTATCTGAAAGAACATAAGCTGCCATATATCGCTGAACAGCCCGCCTTGAATGTGGTGATCCAGCTGTATAATAAAGATGGACGACCAATGGGTGAGACAACCAATGCGCTACTCGAGCTTGCCAGCAGTGAAGCTGCTGCCATGGGCTATCGTATTGATGATCAGGGGGCATCTCTGGTGTTGTTGTGGCGCTGGCTGGATGACAAACAGGTGAGTCTGAGTGTGCGTGGAAACTCTAAACTCAGTGAGTATGCTGAAACACGTATGCTGACCGCTGCTGACCCTCTCGAGCAGCTGAAATCATGGATGAGTGTTGTGTTATTGAAAGCGCGTGATGCACATGTCGAAGCAACTGTGGTGGAAACTGAGGGCTTCGAACTTGCGCCTGATCAATCCAACCCACTCAATGATTTGGTCATGCAGCCGCTGCCAAAACCGGACGTTGAGTTGCGTCTTGCGATTCAACGACATGCATCGTTAGCCGATCAGGTCTTGTTTGAGCAAGATCTCAGGCAGGATCCTCGCATTCTGGCGCTCTCTTTGAGACAGGTGAATAGGGATGGGCAACAATATCGTTTACAATTGAAGGGCTCTGACGATCAGTGGCTAACGCACTGGTTTGCGCGCCGTGGAATGACTCTGGTACCGACCATTGAAGGCTGGGTGGTTCAGTAGTGTTGGTTTGTATATATGAGCTTAGCCATTGCTGCCATCGGACACTCTTGAGTAACAGAACACTCACCTGTTAATCATGCAAGATCGTATACTTAATATTCCCAATCTGCTGACGTTGGCACGTATTCTTATTACGCCATTCATTATTTATGCGATTTTGGAGCATCAGGCAGTGCTGGCTCTGATTCTGATGGCCGCAGCAGGTGTTACAGATATGCTCGATGGCGCCATTGCGCGCTATTTTAATCAGCGTAGTACAGTGGGTGCCTATATGGACCCGTTGGCTGATAAATTGTTGTTGATAAGTACTATTGTCACGCTCTATTTTATTGATCATCTTCCACTCTACCTGTTTCTCGCCGTGATATTCCGTGATTTAATCATTGTGGTGGGGGCGATTGCTTATGAAATGGTCACCCACAAGCTGGAGATGCAGCCGAGCATTGCCTCTAAAATAACAACATTTTTGCAAATTACGCTGGTGCTGGCCGTCCTGTCTGAAATGGCCTGGCAGATTCCGGGCCAGGATCTGCTGCAGATATCGATTCTGTTGACCTTCACCTTGACCTGCATTTCCGGGCTTCAGTATATGGTTGTGTGGATGCGCAAAGCCGTTACCGACGAAGGCAAATAATGACTGTTAGCAAACATCAACTGCGCTTACAAATGGATCTACCAATTACCCATGATTATGGGACCTGGTTACGGCATGCCGGTGTGGAGTCTGCATGCAATCATCTGGCTCTATGGAGTGTGCATGGTGGCAGGGTTTGGCTGACGTCAGAAAGTGCGGCGGGTAAAAGTCATCTGCTGCGTACGCTGGCTACTGAGCATGCGATTACCGTGATGCTTGATGTCGACTCTAATGCCGATCATGACAGCAGCTGGCAGTTGGCCCAGCAGTGGGAAAAGCATCTGGAGGCTCAGCACTGTTGGTTGATTGATGTGCCTGCTGGAGAAATTTCATTGGCGATTGCGCATGCTCTCTTCCATTTGATCGAACGCGGGCGTGATCAGCAGCGACCTATTGTGATTGCCTGGCGCGGAGATGTGAATCAGCTGCCACCAGAGCTATCGTCTCGACTGTTGGCGATGGAAAAAGTTGATATGGCTCCGCCTGCTTCTGATGATGAGCTATTACAAATATTGGGTGCTAGTGCTGGCAATTTGCAGTGGGATATTCGTGAGCAGGTACTACAAGCGATGTTGACCTATCTGCCACGCCAGCTGGATCTGTTGGTGGCGGCATTAAAAGAGCTGGAAGCACTCTCTTTTGAACAAAAGCATAAACCAGGGCCGGCATGGGTAAAACAACAATTGATGCGCATTGCTGAACAAGGGCATCCTTCCTTACTTTAAGGCAGCTCTGACTGAACAGTTAGCGCATGTTTAACTGTTTTTCTGCTTCCTGCACATAAGTTTTTAGTCGTTTGCGCCAACCGGGTAACCAGCGGGCCTCGTTGCGTTCTGGAGGGGACAATTGAACCCGCTGTGTTAACATAAAATCTGCCGCATTGGCAAACGCCTGAATTGCAGAGAGGCCAGACTTGTCGCAGGATATATGCTGCAGCACCTGCAGCATGCCCCATCCTTTTCCCTGATAGCGCTCTTTCAGGCTGGTGCCTTCACCTTTGAAATTCACATAATCCATCAACACATACATGCCCATCGGTGAGTTAGCGACCCGCTCAAACTGTTGGCGTATATGCTGTTGTGCACTTTGATCCAGACCTGAGAGTAAAAGCGGTAAGGTGGAGCGTAATCGCTGCTGCATAAATTGCGCCTGAGTTGCTTTGTTATGAATCAAAAATGCGCGCAAGGATTGCATCTTCTTGCCATCGAAAGCTGCAAGAAATGTTTCTCGATTAGCCCATGGGTTGGCTTGATCAGGCTGACCAGCCAGCCAGGCTGGTAGTTGTTCGCCCTTCTGCTGCATAAAAAGCATCAGGGCGGGGAAACTCTCCTTGAAAACTTTTTCTGAGTGAGCTGGATACCAGATGAAGTGACCGATACCGAGAGAGGCGAACTCCTCACCCTCATTCCAGGAGGTTAAACAGCTATCTTTTGAAGCACATTCATTCTGGAATATCAGTTTGGCAATCTGATTCAATTCGTGATCGGTCTCTGCAAATGCTGAGATGGGAGTCATTAGAAGAAAGAGGGAGAAGAGGAATCTCAGCATCTTTTTATTTAATATGATCACATGAGAACCGTTCTGTTGAGTGTTGAATCGCATGTTCTGAATGATAAGCGATATGAGAGGAAAAAATAATGATTGGATCATGTTTATAGCCCATTGTTCACATAGCGGGTGAGGTTAACTCTCTTAACAAAGGTCATTATCATGCAGCACGAGTGATAACCTAATTGACCCTTATGATTTGCAGGGCAGGTTATCGCTATGCCTCATTTAGTATTGATCGATGGACCCAATTACGTTTTTCGCGCCTTTCACGCTGTGCGCCATAACCTTAGCAACTCTAAGGGAGAACCTACCAATGCGGTGTTTGGTTATGTGCAGATGTTGCGCAGCATACTAAAAGACCTGAGTCCCACTCATGTGGCTGTCGTATTTGATCCCAAAGGCGGCACGTTCCGAAATCGTATCTACCCTGAATACAAAGCACATAGGCCACCCATGCCTGAAGATCTGGTACCACAATGGTCGTCAGTGTTTGATGTCACCGATGCCTTTAATTTGAACCGCATCTGTATTGAGGACTTTGAAGCTGATGATGTGATTGCAACACTGGCTAAACAGGCAGAGGCCAGGGGGTGGGATGTGACAATGGTCTCCACCGATAAAGATTTGATGCAGTTGGTTAATGATCGCATTTGGATGCTCGATACGATGCGAAAAAAAGATTATGGCCCTGAAGAGGTGAAGGAAAAATGGGGTGTTGGTCCGGATCGTATCCATGATCTGTTGGCGCTGGCTGGCGATTCGGCAGATAACATTCCCGGTGTACCCGGCATTGGTCCAAAAACAGCTGTGCTGCTGCTTGAGGCCTATGGTGATCTGGAAGGTGTGTTGAGCAGAGCACCTGAAATCAAACAAAATAAACGCCGTGAAAACCTGATTGAATTTGCCGATAATGCACGTTTATCGTATCAATTGGTGGCGCTCGATGATCAGGTTGATGTGGGCATTGAGTTGGATGATCTGGCTGTAAGTTTACCGAACCGACCACGATTGGCTGAGTTGTTTGAACGTCTGGAGTTTCGTCGCCTGCTGGCTGAATTCACGGATGCTGGTGATGAGTCTGTCGTGGTCAATGAAGATGCTCCCACCATGTCTATGCAAGAGGAGCAAGAAGCAGAAGAGATTGTTCATGAAGCACTGCCAGCGCGCACTGATATCCTGGTTAATGATGATGCTTCATTTCAAACGCTGCTGGAGGCATTGAAAACAGCCGAGCTGATTGCTGTGGATACAGAAACAACCTCATTGAATACCCATGATGCTGATATTGTGGGGCTCTCTTTTTCTGTGAAACCGGGTGAAGGTTATTATGTGCCGGTTGGGCATCGTGCGATGGATCTGCTTGAACCTGCACCAAAACAGCTGCCAAGAGCTGATGTGCTGGCGGCTTTGAAACCTGTGTTAGAGGATGAGAACAGACCAAAATGCGGCCATAACTTGAAATATGATGCGCAGGTATTGCGTCGTGCCGGTATTGAGCTGGCTGGCATTGCGGCTGACTCGATGTTGCTGGCGTATTGTCTCTATCCTGCCAAATATGCGCCGAAGATGGATAGTGTGGCAGAGGATTATCTGGGTTATCACTGTACCCCTTATGAAGCTGTGGCCGGCAAGGGTGCAAAACAGATCTGTTTTGATCAGGTGAATATTACAGAGGCGCTGCCATACGCCTCGGAAGATGCCGAGATCGCTTTGCGTTTGACTGCGTTGTTGCGCAATAAGTTAACCGATGAGAGTCGATTAGATCGTCATGATGCCATTGAACTGCCGTTGGCAGCGGTGTTGGCAGATATGGAGTGGAAAGGTGCGCATGTTGATGTTGCACTGCTGAGCAAACTCTCGGTCTCTTTTGGCCTGCGCATTGCCGAGCTGGAGGCGCAGATTCATAGCGCAGCCGGTCAGGAGTTTAATATTCAGTCACCCAAACAGCTGGGTGTGTTATTGTTTGAAACATTGGGCATCGAGGGTGGTAAAAAAACCAAATCAGGCCAGTGGGCGACAGGACAGGAGGTGTTGGAAAAGTTTGCTGATGAACATGAAGTGCCGCGTTTGATTCTGCAGGTGCGCCAATTGGCCAAGTTAAAGTCCACCTATACTGATGCATTGCAAAAGTTGGTACATGCCAAAACAGGGCGGGTCCATACCTCTTTTAATCAGGCTATTACTACTACAGGGCGTTTATCCTCTTCTGAACCTAATTTGCAAAATATTCCGATACGCAGCACCGAAGGGCGTGAAATCCGCAAAGCGTTTATTGCCGAGCCGGATCATGTGTTGATTGCAGCCGATTATTCTCAGATTGAACTGCGTCTAATGGCACACTTCTCCGATGATGATGTATTGAAGCAGGCCTTTGCTGAAGGCAAAGATATTCATGCGGCGACAGCCGCTGCGGTGAATGATATTGATCTGGCTGATGTGACCGGCGAGCTGCGCCGTAGCGCCAAAATTATTAATTTTGGTATTCTCTATGGTATGAGTGCATTTGGTTTGGCCAAACAGCTGGGTGTTAGTCGAAGCGATGCAAAGGCATTTATCGAAGCATATTTTGCCCGCTATCCCACCGTACGTGCTTTTATGGATGAGACCATGGAGAAGGCCAAAGCGCGTGGTTATGTGGAAACGCTAAAGGGGCATCGTGTGTATGTGCCGGAGATCAACAGCAGTAACGGTATGCGCCGCTCTTATGCCGAGCGCACGGCGATTAATGCACCACTGCAGGGGTCTGCAGCTGACATCATCAAAATAGCCATGATTGGACTGCATCAACGCCTGCAAGCAGAAGCACCGGAATCATCGATTATTTTACAGGTGCATGATGAGTTGATTGTTGAAGCGCCACGTGTCGATGCGGAAAGAGTCTCTATGATCATGCGAGAAGCGATGGAGTCGGCTGTTGAACTAAGTGTGCCGCTTACCGTTGATATTGGCATGGGAGATAACTGGTTTGAAGCGCATGAGCTTTAGCGGGGATAATTTTCTCTCACTTTACATGAGTAGAGCTGCTAAACTAAGCATATGAAAGAGTTGAAAATATTCATAGCGACGCTTTGTTGTCTGTTTCTTGTGGCGATATCTTCGGCATATGCGGCACCGGCAACCGAGATTTATTTTGTGAGGCATGGTGAAACCGTGGGTAATGCAACCCATCACCATACGCATGAGAATGATCGTACGTTTTCAGAAAAGGGACAAAGACAGGTGGCTAGGCTCACCCAGAAACTCGATGGTCTAAGTTTCGATCATATTGTCGTAAGCCCTAAATATCGCACGCTGAACACTATTTTTCCTTATTTGAAAAAGCATGCGTTGAAGGCCGAGATATGGCCGGAGCTGCAGGAGTGCTGTTGGCAAGCGAAAACAAGCCGTTTGTCGTCATTCAATCTACAGAGAGGAGAAATGATTCGTCTTGAATCCGAGATGAAGCGGTATTTCATATTCCCTGACGATCAAGCCCGGCGGAGATTTGCGGCAAGAAATTATGGCGATGGTCTGTTGCAGATGTTTAAGGCAGCTCAACTTATTCGCAAACGTTTTGCAGGCAGTGGAAAGCGCATCCTGATTGTCTCCCACTATCATATTGGCTCGCGCCTTATTGAAACACTGCAGTCGTTGGAGCCGGCTGGCCGCTACAAGCTGTCCAATGCAAAAATATCACATCTGATTGAAAAGGACGATGGTAGTTATCGTCTGATTGATATGAACAAGTGAATCGGACCATTAGTAAAATATTACTCTCTGCGATTGTCAGTCTGGGCTTGCTGACTGTGATCAGCATGAATGCTGTGGCAGCGGTTGATGCACAGGGCTGCTTGCAATCATATTACATGAAATCCTATGCCAGGGCATTGCCGTTGTGTCAGAAGGCAGCTCAAGCAGGGCATGGGCAGGCGCAGTTTGTATTGGGCGTGATGTATGCAGAAGGCAAGGGGGGGCAAAAGAGCTTTGAGGCTGCTGCCCGCTGGCTTGGAGCTGCATCACAACAAGGGCACCTTGCGGCCCGTTATAAGCTACAGAATCTGGAAAACAGCCTCTCTGAGGAGGCCAGGAAAAAACAAACCTTATCATTCTGGAGGCACCATAAACCGATGCCTGCTGAACAACAGATCAGAGAAAAAACCACAAAAATAAAAACAGATAAAGCACCGGCAACAGAAGAGTCGATCGCTAAAAAGCATCCGCTGCAGATTGAAACATTTACTGAGCCGATGACGATCCCGCTAACAAAGTATTCTGCCCCTGCTAATCCAGGGAATCGATCTTCCTCTGCGTCGACCTATAAGCAGTCGACAGGTATTGAGTCGCCAACGTTTGAACCGACAGATATTAAAATTATTGAATCAAAAGCAGAGCCGATACAGCCTCAAGAAAAGCCTGCCGATGTTGGTGTTAACGAGGATTTCTCAAAATCATGGCCACAGTATGAAGGGATAAATAGATCAGAAACTGCTGAAATTGGAGAGACATTGGCAAGTGATATGGCAGAGGCCAACAGGGAAACCGATAAATAAAGGTGCTCCGCTTGATTCGGAATCGGAGGCCCTTTACGTTTTATCGGGCGGGGCCGGCTGATGCTCAGATGGTCTGTCTGTTGCCTCTTCTAATGGCGGCGCAGGAGGAGGGCTGACGGCAGGATCTGCTTTGGCACCGAAAAATCCGCGAATTTTTCTGAACACTGTTTTAAGTGCACGCCATAATTTGGGCAGCAACCAAATCATCACTAAAATAAACAGGATCATCAGTACAATAAACAGGGTGGGATGGTTTAACGCAGTCCACAAACCACCAATCACAGCAATGTCTTCAGTGACAGATGCAGTCCAGTTGCTGAAAGGTTCCGGAGAAGTGTTGATCAGAGCGCGAGAACCAGCTTTGGTGGCATGGGTCGCAGCTGCTAAACCGCCTCCCATAATACCTGCGGCCAGATCAAGTGCAGGGCTGACATCGCCGACAGCGCCGGCGGCTAACATGGCACCGGCAGGAATACGGATGAATGTGTGAATGGAGTCCCAGCCGGTGTCTACACCAGGAATCTTGTCTGCGAAGAACTCAACCGCATACATTACTCCGGCCGCCATCAACACCATCGGATCGGTAAGTATTTCCAGACCTGGAGGCAGATCGATATTGCCCGTTGTACCCATCAGGCCGAGCATCAAAATAGCTGCATAGAGATTGATGCCACTAGCCCATGCTGCGCCCATGGTTAGCGCAAGTATGGCGGCAATTTGATCCAGTTGTTCCATCATGCGACTCCTGTTGAAGTGATCAATCCAGATAGCTCTCTGTTCAGAGCTACCTGTGTGAGATCAGCTTACTACTGAATGTTTGCCGGATCAAACAGATGAGGCAAGTGTAAAGGCTTCACCAGCGGGGAATAGTTGCGCCAATAGCAAGATTATGAGGGATATGAGATCAATGAGGGGTCGAGATCATCCGGGATATCATGGCCCATGATTTCAAATAGTGTTGCCGCCAGATGTGACAGGCCGTGTGTGATATCACCTTTTCTTAGCTGATATGAACCATCGTAAGCCGGATCAAACAGAACACAGGGAACCGGATTAGTGGAGTGTTTGGTACAGGCTTCTGAGGCACCATTGCCTGTAAAGACCAGCATCTCTTCTGCATTGCCATGGTCGGCGGTGATAAGGGCGCAGCCACCTGATTTTTCCAGGGCGGAAACTATACGTCCAACTGCCGCGTCTACGGTTTCAATGGCCTGAATGGCAGGCTCCATTTTCCCGCAATGACCTACCATATCAGCATTGGCGAAATTGATCAGTCCAAAACCATATTCGCCGCTTTCTATCAATTGCACTGCTTTGTCTGCAATTTCTACGGCTTTCATTTGCGGTGCATCTGAAAAGGATACGTTTTTATCCGAATTGATCAGAATATAATCTTCCATGGAGGCATCGAGTGGTTTGCGATAGCCACCATTAAAAAAGAAGGTAACATGTGGATATTTCTGTGTTTCAGTCAGGCGAAACTGTTTAATACCCAGCTCAAGAATACGTTTGCCAAACGGGTTATCTACCTTGGTTGGGCCCATAATCTGCAAGCGCGGCAGATCACGATCTTCATCATAAACCATCATACCTGCATAGGTGATGTTGGGTCGTATGCCGCGATCAAAGCCATCAAAATCATCGAGTTCAAAGGCTTCGGTGATTTCAATCGCCCGATCTCCTCTGAAATTCATCATGACAACGGCATCACCATCTGCAATGCAGCCAATCGGTTTGTCCTCTTGATCAACAATAACAAAACCGGGCATATCCTGATCAATCAGCTCTGGTTGCTCTGATCTGAAGTGTTCAATGGCAGCCTGCATCGATGAGAAGCGAAACTCAGCTTTACCATGAACCATTATATTCCAGCCTTCCGCAACTTTCGGCCAGTTGTTATCACGATCCATGATCAAGCGTTCCCGGCCTGCGCCAGAGGCAAAAGCGAAATCAAAACCATCATGTTGATTAATCGTCGCAAACTTATCTTCCAGTTCGGAGACGAACTGCTGCGCTGACTGAATACCTACATCACGTCCATCAAGCAGGGCATGGATACGTAGCGTTGCCACACCACGTTCAAAGGCATGATCAATCAAGGTAGTAAAATGGTCTATATGAGAGTGAATATTTCCATCTGATAGAAGACCAAGCAGATGCAGTGTGCCGCTATGTTCGAGGCTGCTCATAACCTTCTGCAATGCTTTGGATTTAAAAAAAGAGCCATCAGCAATGGCATTGTTGATGCGCGTTGGGCCTTGATCCAGCACCATGCCAGCACCCATCGTTAAATGTCCTACTTCCGAGCCTCCCATATCTTTGTTTGAAGGCAGGCCGACATAAGAGCCATGTGTCATCAAACGGGTGTTCGGGCACGTTTGCATCAAGCGATCAAATACAGGCGTGTTGGCTTGCGCAATGGCATCTTCCGGGCCACCTGTTCCCAGCCCCCATCCATCCATTACGATGAGTAATGCCAAACGATTACGCCCATCGGGGGTGCTGAAGTGTGTGTCTGTTGTCATTGAATTCACCTGTTTTACGATCTGCTTTTATAAAGTTGGCGGAACCATAACATGTCATCAGTCGGGGCGCATGTTGTGCAATGCACAACAATAGACGTTGTTTCTCCTGTTTCAGGTCAGTCCCCATCAATAAGGTTGTATCACTATAAATTGAACTGGTGAAGAAATCACTTCGTGCTGTAGTACTTATCATAGATGACGCATTGAAAGAGATTCAATACGTCGTTTCTGTGATGCTCTCTTCTGGATAGAGCGAACATAATATTTCAGCACGGTTTTCCTATTTGGGTTTGACTATATTCCTGCCAAAAAACTGTTCTATTGATCTTCTTGATGAGGGAAAACATCAGGTGTTGGTGGTGTAAATATTTGTTGTATATGGAGTTTAGTTATTTTCATCAACACGTCACTTGCCGAGCTGACATCATAGCGTCATCCTCATTGGCCATGTTTCCAGAATCTGCAACTCCGACATCGACATTTATTATTGCAGTTGTGATTGCCACAACGGCACAGATGCTGGCGAATCGTTTTCGCTTTCCTCCCATCTTGTTGTGGCTTGTCGCAGGCATGGCTCTGGGGCCATTTGGCTTGCATGCTCTGCATGTTGAAACTATTGAACCCGCCCTGCATACGCTGATTGAACTGGGGCTCGCGATTATTCTCTTTGAGGGTGGTTTGAATCTTAATCTCAAGGCGCTGCGCGAAAATGGCTGGGTAGTGGGGAACCTGGTGTTGATCGGGCCACTGTTGACGATGTTGATTGGTGGTTCTGCTGCGCATTTTATAGCCGGTATGGATTGGCCGTTGGCTCTACTGTTTGGTGCGCTGGTATCTGTGGGTGGCCCCACGGTGATTATGCCTATTCTGCGTCAAATGCGATTAGGTCGTAATATCAGCCATGTATTAACAGCTGAAGCGATGTTGATTGATGTGATCGGGGCGATATTAGCGATTGTGATGTTACAGGTTGCCCTGACACTAAATATGACCGCATCGAGTGTGGCTCTGGATATATTGTATAAAGTGGGTGTTGGGGCAGTGGTAGGTTTGGCTGGCGGGCGTTTGTTGGGTTGGCTGCTAGGTTCGCATTGGGCCAAAGACTTTGAAATACGGACGGTGTTAACGCTGAGCTCGGCCTGGGCACTGTTTCTGGTTGCAGATTCGATTAGTGCGCAAGCAGGATTGTTGGCCATGTTGATGATGGGGGCCACGCTACAACGCATGGAGGTGCATGATATTCAGCGCCTGAAGCATTTTAAAGGCAGTCTGTCGATGTTGCTTATTTCGGTGCTATTTGTGTTGCTGGCCGCGCATATGGATCTATCGGTCATGTATGCATATCTGTGGCAGGGGCTGTTTTTATGCGTGATTCTGGCTGTGATTGTGCGGCCTTTGATTGTCTTTTTATCGACCTTGGGTAGCCGTTTAAGCATGAATGAGTCTATGTATTTGGCCGGTATGGCGCCACGTGGTGTGGTCGCGGCCGCGATTACCTCGTTGTTTGTACTTATTTTACATGAGAACGGCCACCCTCAAGCCGACATGCTGCTGGCGATGGTATATATTGTCATTATTGTATCGGTGCTTGGTTATAGCCTGTTTGCAGCCCGACTGAAAAAGATCTTGCAGATTGAAGGTGGTGATGAACGTTCAGTATTGATTGTTGGTGGTGGACAGATTGGTGCGGAAATTGGACGGGCGCTGGGAGAAGATCGCGAAGTTAGGTTCCTGGATTTGAATGCTGAGGTGATTGGTGGCCTTAGACGTTCGGGGTACGATGCTATTTGTGGCAATGCTTTGGACCCATTGTATTGGGAAATCTGTCATGCTGAAGAAATTGGTTGTGCTCTGGTGATGACGGGTTCATCAGACCATAATCTGTTGATTGCGCGTCTGGCGCATGAACATTTCCATATTCCGGAGATTCATATTGCTTTGCAGGAAGAGGATGAAGTGAAACACGCCAGCATGATTCATCAGTTGCAAGCCCATCGCCTATTTGCCAAGCCATATAATTACACCTACTGGAACGATCAGGCTTACCGCAAACGCTTGACCTATGAATCGCGCTATATTGAACCTGATTCACTGCTGATTGATATGCGCATGGCTGACTGTCGCATTCAGCATGGTGTGCAGCCGCTGGCTATCGTGCGTGAGGGACTCACCCTGGTGCCACATGATGGGCTGGTATTTACTGCAGGGGATGAAATAAAAATGCTGATGCGTCCTGAACGCAGCCAGGAAAATCAGCCATTGATTTTACCTCCATCGTCACGTCAAATCGAACCATAAATAGCCAAAGCATTGCACTATCGTACGCGCTTTGCCCCCAGCCCCACGGGTTTGTTGCATGTTGGCAATGCCTATTCGGCTCTGTTTTGCGCAGATTGGGCGAAACAGCATGATGCTGAGCTACTCTTGCGTATCGAAGATATTGACCATACCCGCTGCAGAACTGAACACGGAGATGCGCTGTTAGAAGATTTGGGCTGGCTGGGTTTAGAGTGGAGTAAGCCTGTTCAATATCAGAGTCAGCATTCTCAATCCTATATGCAGGCCATAGATCAGCTTAGAGCGATGCAGATGATCTACCCCTGTTTCTGTACCCGTAAAGAGATTCGAGAGGAAGTTGCCCGTATGACATCGGCACCGCATGCAGAAGATGTGCAGGTGGAATATCCGGGCACGTGCAGAAACAGATCGTTAGATGAACAAACGCAGCGTATGCAGGATGAATCTTTTGCATGGCGGTTAAATGTAGAGAAGGCATTAGAAGCCATTGATGGTGATTTGAGCTGGCTGGATGGGGCTGGTTTGAGGCATGCACATACGATTGATCACGATATTATTATAGGGCGCAAAGATATTGGCTTTAGTTATCATCTTGCTGTTGTGGTGGATGATGCGGCGCAAGGCATCACGCATGTCATTCGTGGTGATGATTTGAGAGATAGCACTGGCATTCATCGTCTGTTGCAAGAGCTGTTAGGGTTGCCTGAACCGGTGTATATCCATCACGGTCTGTTATGTGACGTGGACGGTGAAAGGCTGGCCAAACGGCATGGCAGCACAACCCTGCAGGGGTTGCGTCAGATGGGCGTTGAGGCACAAAATCTGCGCGTATTTTTAACGGAACCGGGTCGCCAAAGCTGGCCTTATTCCAGTGCTGATAGAGAGAAAATATTAGATGTGCTTGGCAAGAGGCATTGATCTGCCATGATTCGCTCGTTTTTAAAGGCGCAAGGCGCAGAACAAAAATAGGTATAAGGGTGATAATGTAGTGACTGCAATTTTGGATTTAATCGGTAATACACCCATGGTGCAGTTGCAACATATCACCAGTCATCTGCCGGATAATGTGCGTATTTACGCCAAGCTTGAACGTTGTAATCCGGGTGGTTCGGTGAAAGACAGGCCTGCGTTGTGGATGATCCGAGAGGGCCTTAAAAAAGGTTTATTGAGTAAAGATAAAACGATTCTTGATTCTACTTCCGGCAATACCGGTATCGCTCTGGCGATGATTGGTGCTACGATGGGTTTCCGGGTGCGATTGGTGATGCCGGGCAATGTGTCGGAAGAGCGTAAACGTATTTGTCGAGCTTTTGGTGCTGAATTGGTGTTCTCCGATCCTCTGGAAGGCTCCGATGGCGCCATTATGGATGCACGTAAAATTTATGAAGCCAATCCTGAACTCTATTTCAAGCCGGATCAGTATAATAATCTGGCCAATCCTCGCGCCCATGAAGAGTCTACCGGGCCTGAAATTTGGCGTGATAGTGATGGGAAAGTGACTCACTTTATCGCCTCGTTAGGTACCTCTGGTACATTGGTAGGCACTGGCCGTTATCTGAAGAGAATGAATGCCGATATTCAGATTGTAGCCGCTGAACCCGACTCTCCGTTTCATGGTATTGAAGGTTTGAAACATATTGAATCCAGTATTGTACCCGGTATTTATGATGCTTCCGTACATGATCAGAAGATCGGTATTGATACCGATGTGGCTTATCGCTTTACTCAGCGCTTAGCTTCTGAAGAGGGTATTCTCTGTGGTCAGTCCTGTGGTTGCTCTCTGGCCGCAGCATTAAAGGTGGCTGAGCAACTGGCTGCTGATGGTCAGCCCGGTGAAATCGTGACTATCTTCCCCGATGGTGGAGAAAAATATCTGACCACACCGGTTTTCTCCGGCAACGACTGTGTGACATACGCAGACGGTATTTAACGTCTGCAAGTATTTCGAAACGGAGGTCAAGAGGCCCCCTTTTATCTAGCAAATACTGACTTACCGTCGATAAAAAAAGGCCTCCGCAAAAGCGGGGGCTTTTTTTACAGCCGAACTGTTTCTATATAGGCTATACTCTCTACACGGAGGGAGATATGGACTATTCCTTACTATTTTATGGAGCAGTTCAGGACTCGCATAGGCGGGTGGTGCGATCTGTTGCCTTTCTGCTGATTTTTGTCGCGGCGTTGTGTGTCGATGCGGCTCTCTCATTTTCCAGCCCCTTGATTCCAGCCAATGCCATCCATTTAACCGATAAGGAGCATCTGTGGCTTAAGCAGCATCCGGTGATACGGATCGGAGTAGATGCTGATTTTCCACCCTATGAATTTGTCGATCAGTACAATCGACATGCAGGGGTATCAAGTGATTATCTCAAAGCATTGTCTGAGGTGTTGGGTGTCCAGTTTGAGAGAGTAAAGGGTTTAGGCTGGTCCGAGATTTTACAACGGGCGAGGGATAGAGAGATTGATCTGATTCCGTTGGTGACCAACTCTCCGCCGCGCGCTAAATATCTCGCCTTTACTGCCCCCTATATTCGTTACCAGATCGCTATTGTTTCACCCCAAGGAGTGGGCGCACCTCAATCACTTGGAAATCTGGCCGGAAAAAAAGTAGCGCTGGTCAAAAACTATTTTGCCAGTAAGCGGATACGTGAACATCAGCCCGATATTCAGGCTTATGATGTGGATGCGGTTATCGATGCGTTGAAGGCGGTGGCGGAAGGAAAGGCAGAGGCGATGGTTGCCGATGCGGGCACCGTCTCTTTTATGATCAGGCAGTATGGTCTTAGCACACTGCATATTTCAGGTTTTGCCGATATTTCAGTGCCGGGTTTTTCCATGGGGGTGCGCAGTGACTGGCCGGAACTGGTCACTATCCTGGATAAAGCATTGATGGCGCTACCATTTGAAAGGCAGCAGCAGATACTACAGCGCTGGATTGAGGGCCGTCATGATGAAGATGTTGCGATTGCCCTGAGTCAGCGTGAAAAGGCGTTTATTCAGCAGCATCCTCTCATCCGTCTGGGTATCGATCCGGAGTTCGCACCGTTCGAGTACCTGGAAGAGGGGCGTTACAGCGGCATGGCATCGGACTATATTGAACTGCTCAATCGACGACTGGGATTGAATATGCAGGTTGTCAAAGGAGTTAGCTGGAGTGAGGCGGTTGAAGGTGTAAAAAGCGGCAAGATTGATTTGTTGCCGACGGTCGGCATGACCGAAGCACGTAAAGAGTTTCTCAACTACACCAAGCCGCATATTCATTTTCACCGGGTGATCATCACCCGCACCGATATGCCCTTTATCACGGGCATTGATGATGTTGTCAGTCTCAAGGTGGCCGTGCAGGCCAACTCCTCGCATGCGGGCTATATCAAGGATTATACAAAAGTTACGCCCATAGCCTTTCCTACACTGAGCGAATCACTGTTGGCACTCTCCAATGGTGAGGTGGATGCCTTTGTCGGCAATATCGCCTCTTCAACCTACTGGATTAGAAAAATGAACCTGACCAATTTGAAGGTGGCGGCTCCCGTCTCGCAGGAGATACAGGCGCTCCATTTTGCCGTGCGAAAAGATTGGCCTGAACTGGTCACGATTTTACAAAAGGGGCTGGATACCATCAGCGACAAGCAGCAAAGAAAAATATCAGAAAAGTGGCTGTTATTGGAATATGCCCCAACTATCGATTATAAGTTGATAGGAGAGATCACTATTGGATTTACACTGATGCTTATGCTTATCTCTCTCTGGAACATTCAGATCAGACGACAGAAAAAAGCACTACAGCGGGCAGAGGCGATAGCAGTGACTGCCAATGCGGAGCTGACCCGGATGCACGGCGCGCTCGAAGAGCTTGTTGAAGTTCGCACTGCCGAGTTAAAGGAGAGTGAGAAAAACTTTCGTCAGGCGCAGAAGATGGAGGCGCTTGGAACCCTTGTCGGAGGTATTGCCCACGATTTTAACAATATTCTGGCAGGCATGCTGGGTTCGATCTATCTGGCTAAGAGCTCTTCGGCTGATACTGAAATAGTTGAAAAGTCGCTTGCGAATGCAGATGAGCTTGGTTTTCGCGCTGCAGATATGATCAAGCAACTGCTTACTTTTGCCCGTGAGGAAGAGGTGAGTAAGAAAACCCTGGCATTTGTACCGTTCTTTAAAGAGGCCAATAAGTTGGTTGCTAGTGGGCTTGAAGAGAGTATTCGCTTTTCCACCAGGGTGAAAAATGATGCTTTGTATGTTTGTGCCAACTCAACTCAGCTACAGCAGTTGCTTTTTAATCTGATCAATAATGCTCGCGATGCGCTGCTAGAGAGTAAGAAGCCTGAGATTTCCGTCACGCTAAGTCATTTTGAAGCTGACGGAGATTTTTCTGCGCAGCACCCAGAGACAAGCCATGAGCAATTTGCATTGATTGAAGTTCAGGATAATGGTGAGGGCATACCTGAAGAGAACCTGACACAGCTGTTTGATCCCTTTTTTACCACCAAAGAGGTGGGTAAGGGGACTGGATTGGGATTGGCAATGGTTTATGGGACTGTCAAAGAGCACGGAGGTGTACTGGAGGTTGAGAGTCGTGTTGGAAAAGGCAGCTGCTTCAAAGTTTACCTGCCACTGGAAGAGGGAATGGTGAGTCAGGTTGAATCTGAAGATGGTGATATTCATCATGGGGCGGGTGAAACCATTCTTCTGGTGGATGATGATCTTCAACTTCAATCTACAAACAAAGCCATTCTGATGAATCTGGGGTATCAGCTGCTGGTTGCAAATGATGGCAGGGAAGCTGTTCAGCTCTTTGCTGCTAATCCTGGCAAAATAGATCTTGTGATCATGGATGTGGTGATGCCAGTAATGAGTGGACCAATGGCCGTTAAAAAGATCCGACAGCTTAATCGCAAGGTTAAGATCGTTTACCTGACCGGTTACGACTCTAAGGGTGCCTTAACCGCACAGCTGGACCGCAGTAAAGAAGTTGTACTGAACAAACCTTGTCCAATCAGTTATTTAAGTCGAGTGATACGAGAGCAGCTTGAAATGCCATAATATGCAAACAACATGGTGCTAACAGACGAGCTACAGGGGAAATAAAAGGAGGGCTGCGAAACCGCTGCCCTCCTTTAGGCAGGGTTTAACTGTTCTGAATGCGTTTGATAAGGTTTGAGCTGGAATAACCATCTACGAAGGGAATGACCAGCACCTGGCCGCCGTTGTTGCGAACTTCCTCTGCACCGACGATATCATCGGGTTGATAATCCCCTCCCTTAATCAGGGTGTCGGGCATCAGGGCTGATATCAGGTTCAAAGGCGTATCTTCAGAAAAAGGCACAACCAGATCCACCACACGCAGGGCTGCAAGCATAATGGCACGATCTGATAAGGGGTTGATCGGGCGGGTTTCACCCTTTAAACGGCGAATGGAATCATCATCGTTAAGGCCGATAATAAAGATGTCACCATGAGCCGCTGCTTTTTCAAGATAATCGATGTGGCCGGGATGCAATAGGTCGAAGCAGCCATTGGTGAAAACGATTTTTTTGCCTGCAGCCTTCCAGACTTCAACCTGTCTTATAGCTTGCTGAAGAGCAGTGTGATGGCGCAGCAGATCAGGACTCACGAATTACTATCGTTACCGGATCGCATCATATCAATGACAGCCGTCACACCCTTGGTTTTGCGGGCGATCTCTTTGGCGCGTTCACGTTCAACCAGCTTGTGTACAACGCCTTGCAGATAGACCTTGCCATTGACTGTTTCGACATGGATTTTATAACCGGATACCACTTTGTCGTTCCAGAGCTGTCGTTTAACCTGTGTGGTGATCCAGCTGTCGGACATCATGTCACGTATTTTGGGCTTGCCTATATCGAGTCTGTTCTGCACATCAACGACGCCTTTGACCTGTTTGGCGATATATATGGCGCGGTCAATATGGGCTTTACTGGGCAGGCTGCCAAGCAGCGTGACATGACCATCAAAGACTTCAACGCTGACCCAGCGCGAAGGCATATCGCGCTCAGCAATGAGGCTGGCATCAATTTTTGACGCGGTGACAGTATCATCAAACTGACGGCCAAGGGTGCGCTCATCCTGTGCTGTATTGCCGACAGCAGTGGCCCCGCCGACGATGGCACCGGCAAGGCAGCCGGACAGAGAGAGTGAGAAAAAGAGTAAAGTAAAAAAACGTAATAACTGCATTGAAGCTCCTGTGTTTTGTTTGGTATTCAGCGTGTATGACAAACGAAATGCTTCAGATCACTTCATCACCCAGTGCTTCGACTACAGAAGCGAAGAGCAGGGGAACAAGGACTTCATCAGGGCCAGAGAGCCAATAACCAGCCCCATCGGGTGAGGATAGTCTATGCACTACATCGGTAATAGCAGATGAACTGGCAGCTGGATCGATGACTGCAGTGGTAAGTGATTCAATGTTTTCGCCTACATTGCGGGCGGCATCAACGGCTTGCAACAACACGCGTGGCATGACAACGCTGGAGGCAATATTGATGACTACGCCGTGGCTGGATGCAGCCATCATACCCGCCAGTAATCTGAAATCTTTAATGCTGGTTGTGCCCAATGATTCACCGCGTGCAGCAGGGTGAAGACAAAAAGCATCTGCGCCAATGGCTGGATGCACGGAGACAGGCACCCCGTTGCGGAAGGCAGTGGCAAGCACAGAGTGATCAAGGTGTTCGAGTTCCGCCTCATTCAGGCGTTTACCCACACTGTTGCCAATCCCCCAGTTTTCCAGTGCACCAAAATTAATGGCATCATTAATTAAACAGCCTGTTTCCTCAGTAATGCAGTAGTTTCCATCACGCAATTCACGTTCGCGAGCTGTTACTGTGCGTCCGGATATGGCGATCTCAACATCCTGTTCCAGCGCTTCGCCGGTCAGTGCCAGACCTGAAATGATCTTTTGTTCGATCAAGCGACAGATGATAGGGCCAAGGCCTGAATCGAGCACATGACCACCACAGGCAAGAATAATGGCGTGTTTGTTGCGGTAAGCTGAGACCATGGCATCACGTAAATGAAACAGATCACTGGCGCAGCCCAGGTTAGGCAGGCTGCAGAGGAAATCCTCAAGGCTGCTGCCGGCTTTATAGGGCGCTCCGAAATCCTTGTCTTCACAGTCAACTTTGCGTTGAGACAGCGGTACCGTTTTAAGTTTTTTCAATGAAAGTGGTTTAATCATCATGATGTGCCCCCAAACATTTCCTTATCAATGAGTGTACATAAAATATGCAGGCAGGTGATATGCATTTCCTGAATACGTGGTGTGGAAGGGTGATTTATATTGATACGGTTTTGCACATACTCACTCTGTCCAAGTGCGCCACCATGGTTGCCGCCGGTCAGGGCAATGGTTTGCATGCCGGTTGCATGGGCGGCAGTAGCTGCAGCTACCACATTCTCAGAATTGCCGCTGGTAGAGATGGCCAGTAGCACATCGCCCGGGCGACCAAGTGCTTCTACCTGGCGGGAAAACACCTGTGAAAAAGAGAAGTCATTGGCGATACTGGTGATGACAGATGCGTCGTGGGTTAAAGCAACTGCTGCTAATCCCGGTCTGTTCATCTCAAAGCGGTTGACCAGTTCGGCAGCAAAATGCTGTGCATCTGCAGCTGAGCCACCATTGCCGCAGGCTAGAATTTTACCACCATGTGTGAGGCAGTGAATCATGACAGATGCGGCATTTAAGAGTGGTTCGCTAAGTTCAGCCATGCATTGTTGGCGCAGTGCAATGCCATCGGCAAAGGCCTGTTGAATCAATGCGTGTAAAGCTGTTTGTGTAGCATCGTCTGGATTGGAATCGATCCCTTCAGAACTCACCTGATAATATCCTCCATGTGCTCAATGCGGGGAGAAATCCACATTGGTAAGCCGATTCTAGGGGTGAGGATGATTAAATCAAAGCGGCATTGTAAATGAGCGTAGTTCGGATGGTGGCTTAACCATGTTTCTGCAGCCGATTGCAGTCTGGCACACTTGTCCGGATGCACTGCCAGCAGAGCGGATTCGTATGATTGATGTGCTTTCACTTCAACAAAAATAAGTAGCTCATCACGCAGAGCGATAATGTCCAGCTCACCACGAGCAAGGCGTACATTGCGAGCCAATATGGAGAAACCTTTGCGCTGCAGGAAGCGGGCAGCACGATCTTCACCAGCTTGTCCCAGTTTAGTGCTCATGCAAGCTGATATTCATCACGGTTGCTGTTTAGCTGTTGCTTGTAATCAGCGCATAGGCGCGGGATTTGGCAATGCCTAGCATATTTCCCACCGCTTTAGCGCGCGCGGACGGTGGTAGTGCCTGCATGGCGGGGCTGGCTAAACATTCGAGAATATGTTGATCGGTGAGCTCTACTGCAGCTTCTGTAGCGGGGCCAATCAACAGAACGATTTCGCCACGTGGTGCATGTTGTTCAAAATGTATGATCAGTTCTTCGGCGCTGCCAGCGACAAACTCTTCAAACAGCTTGGTTAATTCGCGCGCAACAACAAGTTCACGGGATGCATCCATGCACTCCTGAATATTACGCAGTGTGCATAATAAACGGCGGGGTGATTCTAACAGTACGACTGTTTCATCGGAGCCATTGATGCGGTTCAATGCCTGTTGGCGGCTTTTGCCACTGCGTGGTAAAAAACCGATGAAGCGAAAATGATCCGTTGGCAAACCCGCAGCACACAACGATGTGAGCACACTGCTGGCACCGGGGATAGGAACGATACGAATATCTTTGGCACGCAGGCCACGCACCAGTCGATAACCGGGGTCAGAAATTAAAGGTGTGCCTGCATCGGATATAAGTGCAATGTTTTCACCATTTTGCAGTCGTGGAAGCAGCGCATCAATCATGTGGGATTCATTATGTTCATGCACTGCAATCATGGCAGTAGTGATGCCATAGTGCTGCAATAGTTTGCGGCTATTGCGTGTATCTTCTGCGGCAATGAGGTCAACGGCTTTCAATGTTTCGACAGCACGATAGGTCATATCGGAGAGATTTCCGATAGGCGTGGCGACGACGAACAGTTGGCCGAGTGTCGATTGATGTTTAGGCTGCGAATCCATGTTGTGGACACGTTATCTTCCTACCCCTCCGGCTGCAATGCCTGTAATGATACTGGTTGCGATGGGGGTGCTGTTATTACTCAGTGCCTGCCAGCCTAAAGCCCCCTCGGATACATTGGTCAAACAGACTGTAGGGGAGGCTAAACCGGTCTCTCGTATGGCGATTGCTCCAGATAGTGTGGTTGAAATTAAACTGTTAATGCAGCAAGCGCGTGATGGCGGCGACATCGAACACGTTTTCCTGGAGTTGGAGCGTTTGATGCTGGATCCCTCTCCTGTTGTGCATCAGGAAGCTGCATTCCGCAGGGCACAATTGATGCTGGCAGGTAATTTGCGTGATGCAGCGAGCATCATGCAGGCCACGATGAATACTTATCCTGATCATGCACTGGTACCGTATGCTGATGTTTGGCAGGCACGATGGTGGGTGCAAAGAGAAGATGCCGGGCATGCGCTGGCTAGTTTGCGACAGGCGCTTGCGCATCCCCGTTTGACCCGTGAACTGGTGGATGAGATTTTCGATATAGGTCCTGCGATTGTCCAGTATGCCGATGAGGGTGAGGCGATAAGCTGG
>Ga0316202_10000869_pt1 | contig 27405 bp, 24 predicted proteins | sample 3monrhotite_MG_FD_204934 | JGI IMG/M metagenome (GOLD analysis project Ga0316202, IMG submission 204934) | Microbial mat bacterial communities from mineral coupon in-situ incubated in ocean water Damariscotta River, Maine, United States -... | ecosystem: Environmental > Aquatic > Marine >... | reverse complement strand
TCGGGCGTCGAGGCGATCGAGTAGCGCAGCGAGCGCGTGATGCGCGAGACGAGGTAGCCGCCGAGACCGAGGATCGCGGGCAGGAAGCCGACGAAGAGGAAGAGCTCGCCGCTCACCGCGATACCGACCGAGAGGCCGATGATGAGCAGCACGAAGACGATCGTCGTCTCGCTCAGCACCGTCGAGCCGATGAGCCGACCAGGGTTCATGCGCAGCACGGCCTCCGGCTCGGCGAGTGCCGGGTCGAGCTCGGGGGCGAGGAATTCCGAGACGCGCTCGTCGAGCATCCCGCCCAGATCGTGCGCGCCCGCCGAGCCCGCACCGCCTGCCGTACCCGCACCGCCCGATGCTTCGCGGCGCGCGCCGGAGGCGAGGCGCAGGATGTCGGCGCGCAGAGCGTCCGCCGTGCGCGAGTGCAAATACGAGAGCTGCACGTTCGCGTCGTTGCCGGCGACCGACACTTCGAGCTTCGCCGCGCCGAACAGCCGCGGAACGAACGGGCGCCCCACGTTGACGCCCTGAATGCGGTCGAGGCGGCCCTTGCGATTGGTGCGGAACAGGATGCCCGACCGCACCTCCACGACCTCATCGGTGATGCGGAAGGTGTGCAGCCGCCAGGAGAGCCAGAAGCCGGCGATGAACAGCAGCAGCACGCCGATGAGCGCGAGCAGGGCGACGAGCACGAGCTCCTGCTCGACGATGAAGGCGATCGGGTCGCCCTCGCCGGCGAAGTCGCCGTCGCCGCCGAAGAAGAAGTCGATCGCGCGGTCGCGGAAGTTCGAGATCACGATGCCGAGAACGACGATGAAGGCGATGCCGCCGCGGAACAGCGGCGTCGCGGGGTGCAGCCGGTGCCACTCGCCGTCGGCGAGGTCGGTGCTCGTGGAGATGCCGTGCGTGGCGGCGGGCGCGGCCTCGGGATCGGTCGTCGGGTCAGGCTGCGAGCCCGGCTCGCCCTGGGGCTCGTCGCGCTGCTCGCTCACAGGCCCGCTCGGCGCGTCTCGGCGACCGCGACGAGGTGGTCGCGCAGCTGCTCGGCCGTCTCGAGCGGCAGGCCGGGGATGAGCACGCCGCTCGAGGCGGCGGCGGTGACGAACTTGAGTTCCGCGAGGCCGAGGGCGCGGGCGACGGGGCCGCGCGTGATGTCGACGAGTTGCATGCGCCCGTAGGGCACGGCGACGAAGCGCTGGAACATGATGCCGCGGCGGAAGAGCAGGTCGTCCTCCCGCAGGAGGTATCCGATGGAGCGCACGCGGCGCGGCGTGAAGGCGATGACGAGGAGGAAGAGCACGGCCATGCCGACGCCGAGAATCCACCCGAACTCCCAGCCCACCCAGAAGGGCACGAACGCGGCCGCGGTCATGAGGGCGCCGAAGATCACGTAGCCGACGACGTCGACGACGATGTACTTGGGCGAGACCCGCTGCCACTCGGTCTCGGCGCGCTCGAGGCGCCTGGCCGAGGTGTCGGCGCTGTCGGTCTGATCCTGGACACTCACGGGTGCCTCCTCTCGATCCACGGTGCGCTCAGGTCGAAGACGCGGCGGCCTCGTCGAGCTCATCGTCCTGCGGCGGCAGCGAGCAGAGGTGCTCGGCCACGAGTGCGACGACCACGAGGATCACCGCCGCCACGAGCGTAGCCCCCGACGCCAGCGTCGAGCCTAACGGCACGACCGCACGGCTGAGCAGGTAGGCGAGGATGCCCGCGGCGGCTCCCGCAAGGATCGCCGCGGAGAGCGCACTCGCCTTCGCGAGCACGACCACGCGCGTGGCGTAGAACGGGTCGATGCGCTTCTCGCCCCGGGCGGCGGCGCGCACGGGCCACGCGAGCAGGAGGAGCACGGCCGCGATGAGGACGAGCGCGAGGGAGAGGGAGAGCGGCGGCACGACGACGGCGATGCCTTGCGCGGCGAGCACGGTGTTGAGGAGAAAGCCGAGCACGAGCCCGAGGGCGGCAAGTGCGAGGAGGGGAAGAGGGCGCGTGCGCGTCACGGTCGAGCCCCACTGGCGGCGGTCACGCGCGCGAGAAGCTCGGCGATCGGGCCCACGCCGGGCAGCACCGCGTCGGGGCGCACCTCGAGCCACGGGCGCAGCACGAAGTCGCGCTCGTGGGCGCGGGGGTGGGGCAGCGTGAGCTCGGAGGTCTCGAGGCGGGTGTCACCGTGCACGATGATGTCGAGGTCGAGCGTGCGGTCGCCCCAGCGCGGCGCAGTCGCCGAGCGGTCACGGCCGTGCGCGCGCTCGAGCCGGCGCAGCTCGCGCAGCAGCGCGTGCGGCGCCAGGCGCGTGCACAGCACGGCGACGCCGTTGAGGTAGGCCGGCTTGTCGGGGTCGAGGCCCTCAGGGGTGAGGGCCACCGAGTCGTGCCAGCGCGACGCGACGACGAGCTCGGTGTCGGGCAGCCCGTCGAGCTCGGCGACGGCGGCGTCGAGCGTGGCGGCGCGATCGCCGAGGTTCGCGCCGAGAGCGACGACGGCCTCGACCGTCTCCCCGTCCTCCGCACCCTCGCCGTCGTCGCCGACGTCGCGCGCCTCGTCGACCGTCACGGTCGGCTCCGTGTGATCGTGACGGCCACGTCGTCGAACGGCACCCGGATGGGCGCGTGCGGCTTGTGGACGGTCACGACGACCTCGTGCACCGCGGCGTGCTCGAGCACGAGCGCGGCGATGCGCTCGGCGAGCGTCTCGATGAGGTCCACGGGGTCGCGCTCGATCGCGGCGACGATCGCCTCGGCCAGCTCGCCGTAGTGCACGGTGTCGGCGACGTCGTCACTCGCGGCAGCCCGTGCGAGGTCGAGAGTGAGCGCCACGTCGACGACGAACTCCTGCCCGTCGCGCCGCTCGTCGGCGAGCACACCGTGGTGGCCGCGAGCACGCACCCCCGAAAGCGTGATGGTGTCGCGCGCTGTGCCGGTCATGCCGGCACCTCGCTGCGCGCCGGCTCCGCCGACGACGCTGACGACGACGACGCCGCCGCCGCGCCCGTACCCCGCCACGCGGCGTGCGTCGCGAGCGCGAGCACGGTCGAGCGGGCGTCGTGCACGCGCACGGCTGCGGCGCCGGCCTCGGCGGCGAGCACGCTCACGACGGCGGTCGGCAGGTCGCGCTCCTCGACGTGGTGGTCGGGCGGCAGCAGCTCGCCGAGGAACCTCTTGCGCGAGGCGCCCACGAGCACGCGGCAGCCGAGGTCGGTGAGCGCGGGTAGCGCGCGCACGAGCGCCCAAGAGTCGTCGTGCCGCTTGGCGAAGCCGAGCCCCGGGTCGAGCCAGAGCCGCTCGGCCGGGATGCCTGCCGCGAGCGCTGCCTCGAGCCGCGATTGCAGCTCGTTGCGCACCTCGGTGACGACGTCGCGGTAGTCGCTCACGGCATCCCAGACGGCGGCCGGGCCGCGCCAGTGCATCGCCACATAGTCGACGTCGAGCCCCGCGACGGTCTCGAGCATGGCCGGGTCGGCGAGGCCCCCGCTCACGTCGTTGACGATCGCGGCGCCCGCCTCGACGCTCGCCGCGGCCGTGGAGGCGTGCATGGTGTCGATCGAGACGCGCAGGCCGTCGGCGGCGAGCGCCGCGATGACGGGCAGCACGCGGCTCTGCTCGACGGCGGGCGTCACAGGCTGCGACCCGGGGCGCGTCGATTCGCCCCCGACGTCGATCACGTGGGCGCCGTCGGCGGCGAGGATGCGCGCGCGGTCGACGGCGCGCTGCGGGTCGAGATACGCGCCGCCGTCGCTGAAGGAGTCGGGGGTGACATTGAGGATGCCCCACACCTCCGGTGCCGCGGGCGTCGAGTGCGCGCCGCTCGCGTCGTGCGCCGTCGCCGCGCTCATGCCGTGCCCCGCCCGAGGAGCGCCATCACCTCGGCGCGGCGTACGGGGTCGGCGAGGGCGCCGCGGGAGGCGACGGTGACGGTCGTGCTGCCGCTCTGCCGCGTTCCGCGGGCGGTCACGCAGCCGTGCTGGGCGTCGACGACGACGAGCACGCCGTGCGGCGCAAGCGCGCTCTCGAGCGTGGCGGCGACGTCCTCGCCGAGGCGCTCCTGCAGCTGCGGCCGGGAGGCCACCGTCTCGACGACGCGGGCGATGCTGCCGAGGCCGGTCAGGCGCTCGGCGGGGAGGTAGGCGACGTGCGCGACGCCCGTGAAGGGGAGAAGGTGGTGCTCGCACATGGAGCGCAGGGCGATGTCGCGCAGCAGCACGATCTCGCCGCGCTCACCCGGGTCTGACTGCAGTTCGACATCGTCGTGCAGGTGCGGGGCGGGGTCGACACCGACGCCTGCGAAGAACTCGCCGTACGACTCGGCGACGCGCTGCGGCGTGGTCGCGAGGCCCGGGCGCGAGGGGTCTTCTCCGATCGCGACGAGCAGTTCGGCGACCGCGGCCTCGATGCGGCGGGAGTCGATGGGCGGCACGACGGGAGCCTACTCGCGCCGCGGCGACTGCTCGGGGTCGCTCGACACGGAGCCCTCACCCGCCCGAGCCGGGGCGTCGTGCGCCTGCGAGCGGGCCGACCCGGCTCCGGCGCCGACGGGCTCGCTGGCTCCCGTGTCGAGGTCCTCGATCGCGGGCTTGGCGGGCATCGGCACGGGTGGCAGGTCGGGCAGCGGGCGGTCCTCGCTCGAGAGCCACTGGGGGCGCTCGGGCAGCTTGTCCACGTCCTGGAAGATCTCGGCGAGCGCCACGTGGTCGAGGGTCTCCTTCTCGAGCAGCTCGGTCGCGAGCCGGTCGAGAATGTCGCGGTTGTCGTTGAGCACGCGCCAGGCCTCGTCGTGGGCCTGTTCGATGAGCGCGCGCACCTCCTGGTCGACCTTCTCGGCGAGCCGCTCCGAGTAGTCGCGCTGGTGGCCCATGTCGCGGCCGAGGAAGACCTCGCCGCTCGACTGGCCGAGCTTGATGGCGCCGACGGTCGCACTCATGCCGTACTCGGTGACCATGCGGCGCGCGATGCTCGTGGCCTTCTCGATGTCGTTGGAGGCGCCCGTCGTGGGGTCGTGGAAGACGATCTCCTCGGCCACTCGGCCGCCCATCGCGTACGTCAGCTGGTCGAGCAGCTCGTTGCGCGTGATCGAGTACCGGTCGTCGAGGGGCAGCACCATCGTGTAGCCGAGGGCACGCCCGCGCGGCAGGATGGTGACCTTCGTCACGGGGTCGGTGTTGCGCATGGCCGCGGCCGCGAGAGCGTGGCCGCCCTCGTGATAGGCGGTGATGAGCTTCTCGTGGTCGCGCATGACGCGCGACCGGCGCTGCGGGCCTGCCATGACGCGGTCGACGGCCTCGTCGAGCGTCACATCGGTGAGCTCCTCGCCTCCCTGGCGCGCCGTGAGCAGAGCGGCCTCATTGAGCACATTGGCGAGGTCGGCGCCCGTGAAGCCCGGCGTCTTGCGCGCGAGCACCTCGAAGTCGACTCCCTCGGCCATGGGCTTGCCCTTGGCGTGCACCTCGAGGATCTTCGCGCGGCCCTTCATGTCGGGCGCATCCACCTGGATCTGGCGGTCGAAGCGGCCGGGGCGCAGCAGCGCGGGGTCGAGGATGTCGGGCCGGTTGGTGGCCGCGATCATGATGACATTCGTGTTGGGGTCGAAGCCGTCCATCTCGACGAGCATCTGGTTGAGCGTCTGCTCGCGCTCGTCGTGGCCGCCGCCCATACCGGCGCCGCGGTGGCGGCCGACGGCGTCGATCTCATCGACGAAGATGATGGCGGGCGAGTTCTCCTTGGCCTGCGTGAAGAGGTCGCGCACGCGGCTCGCGCCGACGCCGACGAACATCTCGACGAAGTCCGAGCCGGAGATCGAGTAGAACGGCACGCCCGCCTCCCCGGCGACGGAGCGCGCGAGCAGGGTCTTGCCGGTGCCGGGAGGGCCGTACAGCAGCACGCCCTTGGGAATGCGCGCGCCGACCGCCTGGAACTTGGTCGGGTCTTGCAGGAAGTCCTTGATCTCGTGCAGCTCCTCGATGGCCTCTTCGGCTCCGGCGACGTCGTCGAAGGTGACCTGGGGGGCCTCCTTGTTGACGAGCTTCGCCTTCGACTTGCCGAATTGCATGACCCGGCCGCCGCCGCCCTGCAGGCGCGTAAGGATGAAGTAGAAGATGACGCCGATGATGAGGAACGGGATGATGAGCCCGAGGATGCTCACGAAGAAGTTCGTCTGCGGCACCTCGTCATCGAACGACTCCAGGTCGGCGGCGTTGAGCGCCGCGATGACCTCGTCGCCGCGGGGCGTCACGTAGTAGAACTGCACCTGCGTGCCGAACTCCTCGGCCTGCTCGGTCTCGGCCTCGAGCACGAGGTCGACGCGCTGCTCGCCGTCGACGATCTTGGCCGAGACGACGGGCCCGCTCTCGAGCAGCTCGAGCCCCTCCTGAGTGCTGATCGGCCGGAAGCCGCCGAGGCCGGCGAGCAGGGTGAAGCCGATCCAGAGCACGATCGCTCCGGCGATGATGTAGAGGAAGGGCCCGCGGAGGAGTTTCTTGAAGTTCATGGTGTGGGCGTGCGCCCGCGCCTTTCTGCCGGTGAGACGTTCCCACAGGCTACCCCGCGGCACCTTTGCAGCCCCCCGATGTTCGCCCCGGGCGCACCGCCTGGCGAGAGCCTGCGGGGCCTCCTACTCGCCCTGGTAGACGTGCGGCGCGAGCACTCCGATGGCGCGCAGGTTGCGGTACTTCTCGGCATAGTCGAGGCCGTACCCCACGACGAAGGCGGGAGGGATCTCGAAGCCCACGTACTCGACCTCGACCTCGACCTTGGCGGCCTCGGGCTTGCGCAGCAGGGTGAGGATCTTGACGCTCTTCGCCCCGCGCGATTCGAGGTTGGCCCGCAGCCACGAGAGCGTGAGCCCCGAGTCGATGATGTCTTCGACGATGAGTACGTCGCGCCCGGCGATCTCGGTGTCCAAGTCCTTCAAGATGCGTACGACGCCGCTCGACTGGGTGCTGGCCCCGTATGAGCTCACGGCCATCCAGTCCATCTCGACGTGGATCTGCAGTTCGCGCGCGAAGTCGGCCATGACCATGACGGCGCCCTTGAGCACGCCCACGAGCAACGGCGGCTCGTCGGGATAGTCGGTTTCGACCCGGCGCGCGAGCTCGGCGAGCTTGGCGTGGATCTCCTCCTCGGTGATGAGCACCTCGGTGAGGTCGGAGCGAATGTCCTCGACGTCCAAGAGTTCTCCTCGGTCCTGGTGGGCCAGTGCTGGTCAGTCTGCGGGCGAGTCTGCGCTGTCGGCGGGCACGGCGCGGAACACGATGCGACCACCTTCGCGCTCCACCCTAATGCCGCTCAGGTGCACGGCGCCCTGCCCATGCCAGTCGGTCGCGAGCCGCGCGATCTCGAGGGTCTGCGCGCGGCTGAGGGCGAGCCCGAACTCGGCGTCGGCGACGAGTCGGATGAGTCGGTGGCGCAGTGCGGGCGGGTTGGCGAGCAGCGCGGCGACGGGCAGCGAGCATCCCCCCTCCGCGAGGTCGACGAGCTCCTCCGCGATCTCGTCCACCATGTGGTCGAGCGCGTCGGAGTCTTCGCGCGCGATCTCGGCGGTGCGGGCGAGGGCGTCGACGACGCCCGCATCCAGCTGGGATTCCATGAGGGGCAGGATGCTCGACCGCACCCGCACGCGCGCGAACGCCGCATCGCCGTTGTGGGGGTCGTGCCACGGCTCGAGGCCCTGGTCGGTGCAGGCTGCGGCGAGCGCCGCGCGGCGCAGCCCCAGCAGGGGCCGGCGGTAGCGGCCGACGACGGGCGCCATGCCGGCGAGGCTCGCGGTGCCGCTGCCGCGCGCGAGCCCGAGCAGCACGGTCTCGGCCTGGTCGTCGCGCGTGTGGCCGAGCAGCACGGCCGCGGCCTGCAGCTCCTCGGCGATCGCGTCGAGGGCGGCGTAGCGCGCTGTGCGCGCCGCGGCCTCTGGGCCGCCCGCCGTACCCACCTCGACCCGCCGCACGACGACGGGGTCGAGCCCGAGGGCGCGTGCCGCGTCGGCGGCCCGTTCGGCGACGGCCGCAGAGTCGCCCTGCAGGCCGTGGTCGATGATCGCGGCACCCGCGCGCAGCCCCGCGCGGGGCGCCTCGAACGCCGTGGCCGCGGCGAGCGCGAGCGAGTCGGGGCCACCGCTGAGGGCCACGAGCACGAGCGAGCCTCCGGGCAGGTCGGCGAGGCTCTCGCGCACCGCGCGGCGCGCGTCCGCGACGGCCGGGGTGAGGCGCGGTCGACGCTCGGGCGCCCCGGGCGGTGTGGTGGGCATCCACTAAGGTTAGAGCCGGCCTGGAGCACGATCGCCAGCAGATTTCTCGACCTTCCTCGACTCTCTCAAGGAGCACCCATGGGCGCCTACCCCGTCGTCATCGAAGTACCCCGCGGCAGCCGCAACAAGTACGAGATCGACCACGAGACGGGGCGCGTCTTTCTCGACCGGGTGCTCTTCACGCCCTTCGTCTACCCGACCGACTACGGCTTCTTCGAGCACACGCTCGGCCTCGACGGCGACCCGGTGGACGCGCTCGTGCTGCTCGAGTTCCCCGTCTACCCCGGGGTCGGCCTCGAGGTGCGCCCCGTGTGCGTCTTCAACATGACCGACGACGGCGGCAGCGACGCCAAGGTCGTGTGCGTGCCCGCGAAGGACCCGCGCTGGGCGCACATCCAGGACCTCGAGGATGTTCCCGAGCAGACGCGCAAGGAGATCGAGTTCTTCTTCGAGAACTACAAGGCGCTCGAGCCCGGCAAGTGGGTCAAGACCGAGGGTTGGGGTTCTGCCGCCGACGCCGAGGCGGTCATCCAGGCGGGCATCGCCGCCTACGTGCCGCCCGCCGGCCACTAGCCGCGCGCGGCCCTACGGGGTCGGCCGCGCGACGTACGGCACGCGGTCGTAGCTGCGCACGGCGACGATGCGCACCGTCTTGCCCGGGTAGGGCGCCTCGATCATCTGGCCGCCGCCGATGTAGAGGGTCACGTGGTACTTCGACCCCGAGGTCGCCCCGCCGGTGGAGTAGAAGATGAGGTCTCCGGGCTGCGCCTGCGCGTAGGGCACGAGCCGGTCGCGCTGCGCCGCCGTCGAGTACTGCCGGGTCGCGGAGTGCCCGCCGATGGCGACGCCCGCGGCCGCGTAGGCCTGCATGGTGAGGCCCGAGCAGTCCCACACGCTCGGGCCGCGGCCGCCGAACTGGTACGGCTCGCCGACCTGGGCGCGCGCGAAGGAGATCGCGGTCGCCACGGCCCCCGAGTTCGGGGCGGGCACCGAGGGCGGGTTCGGTGCGGGCGGCTGGCTCGGCGACGGGCTGGGTGACGGGGGCGGGATGCTCGGGCTCGGCCCCGGCGCGGGCGGCGGGCTGCTCGGGCTGGGCGCAGGGCCGCTCGGCGGGGCGCTCGGGCTCGGGGCGGGGCCGCCGGGTGCAGGGCTGCCCGGCACTGGGCTGCCCGGCACTGGGCTGCCCTGCGAGGTCTCCTCATCGCCGCCGAGCCCGGCGAGGTACTCCCGCTCGAGCTGCTCGCTGCGGCCGGTGAGGCTCGCGAGCTGCGCGGCGAGTTCGCCCATCAAGGTCTGCTGCGCGGCGAGGCGCTGCTCGGCCTGCTCGGCGGCGGCGATCGCGTCGGCAAAAGAGTCGGATGCCTCGTCGGCGAGCCGCTCGCGCTCGGCGAGGGCGACCTCGGCCTGGGCGGTGAGCGCTTCTGCCGTGTTCTTGTCCTGCATGGCCCGCGCCAGGAGGGCTTGGCTGCGGGCGCCGACGGAGCTCATGGCGCCGAGCCGGTAGAGCAGGTCCTCGGCGTCGTCGGCGTCGCCCGTGAGCAGCGCCGTGGTGAGGTCGCCGCTACCGGATCGTGCGAGCTGGGCGGCGAGCTGCGCGGCGCGGGCGCCCGACTCGGCGGCGCGCTCGAGGGCGGCGTCGCGCCGCAGCTCGAGGCGACCCGCGGTGGTGTCGGCCTGCTCGAGGGCGATCTCGGCGAGGTGGTACTCCTCGCCAAGCTGCAGGGCGCTTCGCGCCGCGTCGAGGTAGGTCTGCTCGGTTGCTCGGGCGGCGTCCTCGATGCGCGCGATGGCGAGCTGGGTGGCCTCGGCGTCGCCGCGGGCCTCCTCCACGTCGTCCCAGCTGGGCGGGGCGGGTGCCGCGGTGGCGGCGGAGGCTCCGAGGGCAACGGTGAGAGCCGTCACGAGAGTGACGGCTGCGATACCGCGGCACCCGGGGCGTCGCATCGTCAGCCGCTACCCAAGTTGAATCCCGATGTTGCTGAAGAACGTCACGGGGTTCTCCGTTACTCCATTACGGCGCACTTCGATGTGGGTGTGGCACCCTGTGGATGCGCCGGTCGTCCCGACCTTGGCGATGTTCTGGCCGACGACGACACTCTGCCCCATCTGCACGAGGATGCCGCCGTTCTGAATGTGCGCGTAGGAGGTCGTGAGGCCCCCACCGTGGTCGATGCGCACGAAGTTGCCGAAGGTTCCGTTGGGGCCCGCGTAGGTGACGGTGCCGCTCGAGGATGCGTAGATGTTAGTACCGCAGCCTGCGGCGATGTCGGTGCCGGTGTGGAGGCGCACGTATCCGTAGATGGGGTGGACGCGGTAGCCGTAGTGGGAGGTGATCCACCCGTTGACAGGGTTGGCCCAGCCGTTGACGATCTGACCGGCGTCGAGGCTGCCGCCCGCGCCGTACTGCGCCTCGATGCCGGCCTGGTAGTCCTCCTCGGTGGCGTCGCGGTTCTCGACGAGCACGGCGAGCTGCGCTTCGAGGCGCGCCTGGTTCTCCTGCTGCGCGACGAGGGCGTCCTGTGCTTCCTGCGCGGCGGCCTGCGCGGTCTCGAAGGCGGCCTGCGCTTCGAGGCGCAGTTCGTCGCGGATCTCCTTGGCGACGTTGGCCTGGTCGGTGAGGGCCTGCGCGGCGTTCTTGTCCTGCAGGGCTGCGGCGTAGATGCCTTCGGCCTGCTGCGTGATCTTGCTCGCGAATCCGAGGCGCGAGAGCAGAGCATCCGCCTGCCCGGGGTTGGTGAGGAGCGAGGCGGAGAGGTCGCCGCCACCGCTGCGCGAGAGTTCGGCGACGAATTGGCCGGCGCGCAGGCGCGACTCCTCGGCGCTGGCCTGGGCCTCGTCGGCCTGGGCCTGCAGCTGGTCGGCGGTGTAGGCGGCCTCGTCGAAGGCGGTCTGCGCCTCGAAGTAGGCGGCGCCGGCCTCTTCGGCGATGGCCTGCGTGCGCTCGACCTCGGCGGTGATGGCGGCGATCGCGGCGCGAATCTGCTTGACCTGCGTCTGCGCGGCGGCGACGCTGCGCCGCGCGTCGAGCACGTCCTCCCACGACGGGTAGTCGACGGCGTAGGCGGGGCGCTCGGTCGCGGCGACGACGCCGCTGGTGAGCATGACGATGGTGGCGAGGCCGCCGACGACGGAGAGAAGGCGACGGCGCAGGGATGCTCGGCGCGGGCGCGCTGCGAGCACAGTCGTGCTGCGCGACGTCGTCATGCCTGCTCCCCCCGAGCCCCGTGCTGCTTCGCTTCGTGCACTCCCGTGGCTGTCCCCGTGCCGTGGTGTACCGCGCATGTTCTCGAACCCATTCCGGTATTCGTGCGTTATGTCACATCTTTCACACGAACACCATTGACCACACTACCAACGGTTTGCGCGCACGCCTAGAGCTGCAACGTCGTGCGCAGTGAGCGCACCGTCGCCGGCGCGCCCTGCGTTCCTGGTGCGACGCTAACCGCGGCTGCCCCGAGCGGCGGGGAGGCCGGTCGGATCGGCGCCGAATAGCCCTCCCGCGCGCGTTTGGCATTTGCGGCATTCGACCCGTATGCTTGTGCCTCGGTTGCTGCAGAGTTCCTTCCGGTCACGGCCCCATCGTTTAGCGGCCTAGGACACCGCCCTTTCACGGCGGCAGCACGGGTTCGAATCCCGTTGGGGTCACTCAGCCACCGACACAATTGAATACGCAAGGCCCTGTAGCGCAGTTGGTTAGCGCGCCGCCCTGTCACGGCGGAGGTCGCCGGTTCAAGTCCGGTCAGGGTCGCGGTGAGAGCCTCGCTGAAGTACCGGGTCACTCGGTACGAGGTGGGGCTTTTTCGCTAGGGTCACGTACCCGATAAGGCTCTGTAGCTCAGTTGGTAGAGCGCACGACTGAAAATCGTGAGGTCACGGGATCGACGCCCGTCGGAGCCACCACCGCATCACCTGGCAACGAAATGCGCAACACGCTCAGAGCGTCGGTCTAGCTCTCAACTCGGCGCCGAGGAGCTGGGGAGCATCAATTTCGCCCGTACCCTGGCGGGCCCCTTGTGGCGCGGGACGGACTTCATTTCCGACAGCAGATCTTGGCCAAGCGCACGCAATGAGCCTGGTCCGACGATGAAGTCGCAAAGTGGCAACACCCGTGTTCTCGAGCTCAACAGCCATATAGACACGAATCATCAGCCACGTTGAAGCCGGGACGGCTTGCTCAGGGCGAGCGACCCGGTCCTGGCTGATTGTTTGGCTACAACTTTTTTCGACGGGCGAAGAGTGGCCGCCACTCGGCATCGTTCACGAGTCCGCTGCCCCACAGCGCGGTCAGTGTCATCGTCGGCGTGTTGAATGAAGAAATCACGAGGAATCCCTCATTTCCATAGCCGAGCGCTCGCTCTTGAGAGTGCTCGCTGTCACTGGTTAAGGCGAGTCCCACCTCACGGCAATATTCGATGAACTCATCCAGTTCGGTGACTCCATCCAGCTGGGAAACCCGAGGAAGGTCCGAGTCGCTCACAAGCGTGAATGTCGTCACGTCCATCCCAAGAGAAGTGAGCTCGACATTGATGCGCTCTAGACCACTGCGTCGCCCTGCGGCTGCGACGATCGCAATCTTCTTGCCACTCGCGAGCCTTTCCTGTAGCTCGGGGGCGATTGGGTGACGAGCCTCGCCAAGACCCTCAGCATCCTCACCTCCAAAGTACGACCTGAAGATACTGATAATCGATGACCCTCTGCCAACGATGTCATCGATGAACACGATCGGCTTGTCGTCGAGAACGGCCTGATGGAGAGGCACAGGTTCGGAGCCATGTCTCCGGCCCGCGTCGCCTGCGAAGTACGTGTGAAGTGCAGATCCATCCTTTGGATCCCCAATCGGCACGAGCCCGGCCCCTACGAATTCCGGGTTCTCGGAGAAAAACCGTTCAAGGGTATGGTTAATTCGCTGACGATCAAGCACTAGAACGTTCTCGACTACCGCTAACGCCGCCGCCTGAAACTTCTCCGGAAACTGAGCAACCCAATTCTGGATTCTCGTCGGATTCATAATTCCTGTCTCGACCTTGCCGGCTGCGTCGGCCCGGCTTGGTCCCATGTATCCGGCCAGCGCCTTAGCTGCGTCTTCGATTCTCTTCTTCGCACCTGCAGTCAAGAGAAAATCAGACACTGGGCGCAAGTCTGCTGGGTAGTCGTCATATAGTCCGGCAGCCACCAACCGCTTGTGTAGCTCGCGGATAGGTTCGTTGTCGATCTTGGCGTACGAGCGCATCCGCTCGGGAATCATGATCCGGCGCGAGGTTCTTAATACTACTTGCGTCGCTAGATGCACGAAGGCCGCAATCTCGCGCGGCGCGAATACGAACCCCACATCGCGCGTGTTGATGTAGGCGTCGGCCCACCCTCGCGTCTCTGCGCTGACTTGCCCAAGGGTCACCAGTTCACGTTCGTCATCAATAATGTACGCGCGACTCTGATCGGTCATGGAGTCGTCGGTGAAGATCTTCGGCGGATCAAACTGAATGTAGTGGTGGAGCATATCTGGGGATGACGGCAAAGCCAGCCCGGGCTCAACTTTGGATACCCAATCCGCAACAAGACCTGCAACTTGCTTCGCGAGTTGCACACGCCCGGCCAACTTGTCGGCATCGCGGATCAGCTCTTCGATGCCCTCTCGTTGCTGCTTCTCATCTCTGTATGCGTCAAAAGGCATCTTCTGGGCGAACGCGAACGACCGCACAAACAAGTCGCGCGTGCGAAATCGGTTTACGATATCGGCCGCGACGGTGAGTTCGGCCGACGGGGCGTCATTGGCTGCGGCCAGAACTTCGAGATCCGAAAGCGTAAGTCCGAGAAATCGATCGTCGTGGATCATCAACGGCATGATCGTCGAAGCCTTCGAAATCGCTGACTTGGCCGTGTCCGTGAAGGCTCGAAGCATGCTCTCTGCTGCGCGCACCTTGTGGTGGCGATAGATCTTGTCGTGCATCAGGCTTCGGCTCAGTGCTACCTCATGAAGTGTGCTAGCCCCGGATCGTGCGATCGCTACGATCTTGTGGGTGCCGCCACTGTCTTGAAGTACGTCCATGAGCTCTTGGGGCAGCCGATCAGTTCGAACCTCGAGCACACGTGCCTTCTGGGTGAGACGAGTGACATCGGTTACCACCGGCACCCCTGACATCATCGCGTCTCTCGTCATGTAGTCGAGCTTGTCGCAGTCGAACGGCCCGCTGATCATCTCGTGAATCAATGGATATGACTGGTCATCGGACCTTCCCACGATGCAGTTGGCTATGCGTCTAGCGATATCTGTCGGCACAGCCTCCCCAGCAAGTCGAAACGCTTGGGCGAAAAGCTCGCTGACCGCCGGCGAGAGCAGCATGTAGTGCGCAGCAATTTCAGAGAGCTGCGGGTCACCATCGCTGCCAATTGTCTCGGTGAACTCGAGTATCAGTGTTGTGATGTCGCGGTCATGCTTGAGCGCGTTCTCGACAGCATGAGACATAAGGCCGTGGCCGACATCATGACAAAGGCCTGCCATACGCAATGTTTTCGCCCAGTCGTCACCTATGCGTCCGAAGTCGGCACCGTCTTCATGCCGGTTGATCGACTCGGTCAACACAGACACCTGCTGACAGGTGCCTAGACTGTGCTCGAGTCGCGTGTGATTCGTGCCTGGATACACATAGTGAGCGACGCCGAGTTGACGGATCCTACGAAGACGCTGGAGCAGTGGGCTGTCAAGCACAACGACTTCCGCTGGGGAGAGGGAGATCGTTCCCCAAACGGGATCGTTGAACTCCTTGCCGCTGGCCGATCGACCGGCGCGAGTTGACAGTCCCTTGATGTAGTCGCCTAGGAGTTCATCACACCACGCGTTGATCTCTTGGACATACCTTGCCAGGATCTCACCCAAGGACACCTACCAGATCATGAGTACGCGGGATATGACGCCAGGAATTTCGCAGCAGATGCGCGGTAGAGATCTGGCGTTCCTGGAAGCTTACTCAGGTACGGCTCGGCATCCGACCTTGAAAGCTTGAGTCGCATGTCAACGTACTCGGGATTGTCCAGGCTGATGAGGTCACGCTGCACTGCACGAGTAAGGGCGTCGCGAACCGCAGGCGAGTCTCCGTACACACGATTCACTCTCAACGCGAACCTGGGCTCGACGTTTGCCGACGCGGCAAGTTCCTTAAACATCTCGAACGCGGTCACCACAGCTTCGTAGAACACCCGGCCCCGGATGTTGACGACTGAGACTCCAATCTCTGCAAGCGCTGCAACGAGACCGGTGGTGAAGTCATCAACGGAGGCTTCCTCGACGTCGTTGGCTGAAGCGGGGTTGTCAAGTACTGATCGCACGGTATCCTCCGAGCCGGCCCAGAGGCCGAGCAAAACATCAAGAGTTTATATCAGCATCGATCGATGGCTGTTTGGACGCACCGCCCTGCAGTCCGGGGTGACGAAGCGTTCCAGAAGTTTCATTCTGGGGTTGTTCTGATTCAACTCGGAGCGTCATCTGACACTCATACTACGCGCAAACCGTAGCTTGCTGCTATTTTTTTAGCGCTAAATTATTGCTATGTTGTCGCGATGCCTGGTCGCCACTCAAGACAAAACAGTGAGTGGCGCGACGAGTCGATCAAGATGGCCCAAACTCTGAGGCAGGCACGGAAAGGTCGGGGCCTCACACAGGAGGATCTAGCCGTGCAATCGGGCGTCAAGCTCTCTTCTCTGCGGGCTATAGAGGACGGCCGAGTGACTGAACCTGGCATCTTCAAGGTGGTCCTCCTCGCAAAGGCTCTCTCTATCGACCTGAATGATCTACTGAGGAATGTGCACCCTCCTAACTCTCGGCTAGACGCCTGAGCGATCGTGGCAACATCTAGCGTGAGTTAACGCGACTCAGGGCCTCAATGATTCGTCGCCAAAGGTGTCGTGCGGCTATGAACAGCGCGCCGGCCGGGACAACTCGAGGGTCAACTAGTTATTGGTGAACATGAGCGTCCTCCACCGGGAACCGCCGTGTCACTCCTATCGTCGAGAATGAGACAGCCGACGACGAAAGTGAGCTCATGAAGAAGCACTTCACCGTGGTCGGCGCCGTGATTGTTCGCGACGAGCTCGTGTACTGCGCTCGCCGCGGGCTCGACGGGACCCTGCCGGGCTTGTGGGAGTTCCCCGGTGGGAAAGTTGAGGCCGGTGAATCCTTCGAACAAGCCTTGGTCCGAGAGATCGATGAAGAGCTGGGCTGCGACATCTCCATCATTGAGCCTGTCGAGACAACCACGCACGAGTACGACTTCGCCGTCATCACTCTCGCCACCTACTTGTGCGAGCTGGTGTCGGGAGAGCCACAGTCCAATGAGCACGCCGAAGAGACTTGGCTGCCGCTAGGAGAGCTGCAGACACTGGAGTGGGCTCCCGCCGACATCCCTGCGTTAGAGACGTTGCGAGCCCGAGGTGTCTGAAGACAACACTGAGTTCTGGAGATCCCCGCTCGGCCGAGAGACCGAATTCGGATACCTGCTTGAGTCCTCTCTCATCCCGCACAGCCTCAACCCCGAAGTTGTTCTCAACAACGACAACTCGTCGGTCTTGCGGGTTCTGCGGCGCGAGCTGAAGCAAGCCGACCGGTTCCTTTTCTCCGTGGCCTTCGTCACCCCGAGAGCGCTCGCGCTGCTCAAGCAGGAGCTGGTGGACTTTGGCGGCACAGGAACGATCGTGACCTCTGACTACTTGGGCTTCAACACTCCCGGTGTGTTCAAGGAGCTCAAGGCGCTTGAGAAGATCGGGGTCTCGGCACGCATCCACAAGAGCTCCGCATTCCACGCGAAGGGCTACATCTTCCACCGTCCGGATCGCTCTATCGCGCTGTTCGGAAGCGCAAACCTCACGGAGTCAGCGCTGGTTTCCAACCTGGAGTGGAACATCAAGGTCTCCGGCCTGCCGCAGAGCAACCTGTCTCGCCAGCTGGAGGCATTGGAGATCGAGCAGTTGCAGAACTCTCTCGACCTGTCGAGCGACTGGATCGAGGGGTACGCGGCACGCCCCAGACCGACCACTGTCTGGAAGGCCCGCGCGACACCTCCAGCGAACGAAACCACGCCCCCGTCCACGCTTGAACCGCGATTCACCCCGAACGCCATGCAACGCGAGGCGCTTGCCGCAATCGAGGAGATGCGTGGCAAGGGAGCTCGCCGCGTGCTCGTGGTCTCCGCAACGGGCACCGGCAAGACTGCCCTCGCAGCCTTCCATGTTGGCCTCGTCAACCCGGCACGCTTCCTCTTCATCGTTCACCGCGAGCAGATCCTGGATCGAGCGATCGAAGAGTTTCGAACGATTCTGGGTCTCGACGACGAAGAGATCGGCAAGCTTGCCGGCGGAGCGAAGGAATCCAGCAAACGCTTCGTCTTCGCGACTATTCAGAGCCTCTCTCAGCCCGGCGTCTTGAACCAAGTGCGGCCGGATGAGTTCGCCTACGTCGTCGTCGATGAGTCGCACCATGTCGGGGCGCCGACATACCGGCGGGTGATGGACCACCTCACGCCGGAGTTCACCATCGGGCTCACCGCGACGCCGGAACGCTCGGACGAGTCCGACGTCTTCGAGCTCTTCGACTACAACGTCGCCTACGAGATCCGCCTTCAAGCGGCACTCGAGGCCGACATGTTGGCGCCCTTTCACTACTACGGCGTTGCAGATGTCGAGTTCGAAGACGGCACGACAACGGATGACGCCACCAGCGTTGAACGGCTGACATCACGACTGCGTGCGGAACACATCGTCAAGAATCTGGAGCTCTATGGGCAGGTCGGAACTCCCCCCAAGGGGCTCATCTTCTGCAGCCGGGTCGAGGAAGCTCGCGAACTCTCGTCCCAATTGAACGGGCTCACCCTTCACGGCCAGCCACTCAAGACAGTGGCACTCTCCGGGATGGACTCTGTCGAGAGCCGGCTGGCCATAGTTGCGCAACTTGACCGAGGTGAGATCGACTACATCCTCACGGTAGACATCTTCAACGAAGGCGTGGACATCCCCTCGGTCAATCAGGTCGTCATGCTGCGTCAGACGAAGTCCGCGATCGTCTTCGTCCAACAGCTGGGTCGAGGACTTCGAAGACATCCGGTGAAGGAATACACGGTCGTCATTGACTTCATCGGAAACTACGCCAACAACTACCTCATTCCCATCGCCTTGTTCGGGGATCACTCCCAAGACAAGGAGTCGTTGCGCCGGAAACTCATTGAGGCAGAGGAACGCGGAGTGCTCGCGAACATCTCCAGTATCCGTTTCGACAAGATCGCTCAGAAGCGAGTTCTCGACTCAGTAGCCGTGACGAAGCTCAACAGCGCTCCTCTCTTGAAGCCGGCGATCGAAGCGATGCGATCGCGACTCGGCCGCGCTCCGCGACTCATGGACTTTGCCGAGTCAGACTCCACTGACCCGGTGGTGCTCGCAACGAGCTATCGCCACTTCCCGGAGCTACTCAGGAGGACGCTCAAGCTAGAGAACTCGATCACGAGCCACCAGGGGCAGTCACTCGACTTTCTCGGGAATGAGGTGCTCGCGGCCAAGAGACCGGCGGAAGCGGAAATCCTCCTACAGCTCCTCGACGGCACACCCAAGTCTCTGTTGGACCTCGACGCGGCCATCGCGGATCCGGAACATGAGTCGGATCGCAGTCTGACTCTCAGCGCCCTTCGTACCCTCACCTTCGAGTTCCTCACCGAAGCCGAAAGAACACGCTACGGAGACCCCCTCGTTCGTGAAGACACAGGCGGGATGTACCGCTTGAGCGACGAGTTCCGAGAGGCGACCGCCACAAGTCAAGACTTCGCGAACGAAGTCAACGACCTGCTTTGGACTGCCCTCTCAGTCATCCCTCGAAAGTACGGCGGCGCCGCACCTTTCGCGATCGGCCGTCAGTACTCGCGGAAGGACGCTTCCCGACTTCTCCGCTGGCGGTCGAACATGCAAGGCACGATTTTCGGCTACAAGGTCGACACTGCCACGAAGACTTGCCCCATCTTCATCACCTACCACAAGGCCGACGACGTGACCGCGAGCACCCAGTACGAGGATGAACTACTCGATACAAGGACGCTCACGTGGTTCACGCGCAGTCGTCGCACGCTGGAGAGCGCAGAGGTCAAGGCCATCGTGAACAACGCAGTGACGATCGACGTCTTCGCCAAGAAGGACGACAACGATGGGACTGACTTCTTCTATCTCGGCCGGGCCCGAGCGGACCAGCACTTCCAGACGGACATGCTCGACAAAGACGGCAAGCCGATCCCCGTAGTGCGGGTCACCCTGCGGTTCCATGAGCCGATTCCGCAGGGAATCTTCGACTACTTCGAGCCGACCATTACGGAGTAACGCACTAGCGCCGCAAGACCCCAGCAGGTCTACCCTGGGTCGCATGAACAGCGAGAGCCGAGCATACAGCAGCACCGACGGCTTCACCGCCGAAGAGCGCGCCGCCATGAAGGAGCGGGCGGCCGAGCTGCGCGCGCAAAAGGGCCGCACGAAGGGCGCCGCGAAGGCGGCCGCCGAGCTGCAGGACGTGCTCGACGCGATCGCGAAGCTGCCGGACGACGCCGACCGCGCCCTCGCCGAGCGACTGCACGTCGTCATCACCGAGGCGGGCCCGCAGCTCGCTCCGCGCACCTGGTACGGCATGCCCGCCTACGCGCTCGACGGCAAGGTGCTGTGCTTCGTGCAGCCGGCCAGCAAGTTCGACACCCGCTACACGACCCTCGGGTTCAACGACACGGCGAAGCTCGACGACGGCGCCATGTGGCCGGCGTCGTTCGCCATCACCTCGCTCGGCCCGGCCGAGCAGAAGGCGATCACCGAGCTCGTGCAGCGCGCGATTGGCTGAACCGGACCCTGTGAGGAACTCACGCCGGCGACAGGCGTGACATGTAACATGCTCGCATGACTTCTCGAGCACGTGTATCCGCGTATCGCGATCGCCTTCGCTCCGAAGGCCTTCGACCCGTGCAGGTCTGGGTTCCCGATGTGCGATCTGCCACGTTCGCCACGGAAGCCCGCCGTCAATCGGCGCTCGTAGCATCTGCCGCATCACACAGCGACGACATGCAGTTCGTCGAGGCGATCAGTACCACCTGGGACGAGTGAAGCGCGGCGAGATCCGGCTCGTGGCCGGGGGCGTCTACGCCAGCAAGCCGCGACCCGCCGTAGTCGTGCAAGATGAGCTCTTCGACGGGCTCGACTCTGTCACTGTCTGCCCGCTCACGTCCACGCTGGTCGATGCGCCGCTACTGCGATTGCCGATTGCGTCGACCGAGGTCTCAGGCATCGAGACCGACAGCCACATCATGATCGACAAAATCACGACAGTCCGACGCACCAACGTCGGGCCTCGGGTAGGCGAGATCAGCCCGCAGCACATGGTCGAACTGGAACGTCGCCTTCTCGTCTTTCTCGGCGTCGCCCGATAGGGGAAGCTGGCCCAGCCCCTACGCGAGCGTGCGCCGGAAGAACGCGTCGATGCGCTGCCACGCGTTCTCCGCCTCGACCGGGCGGCGGCCGGGCCCCATGACGGGTCGCATGATGACGCGCAGGAGCGCCGGGCCAGACGGGCGCTCGTTGAGGAACGCGTGCCCGGCATCCGGGTACTCGACCACGTCGTGCTCGATGCCGCGGGCGGCGAGGGCGGCATCCAGTCGCGGGGCCGCGCCGCGAAGACTGCGATCGCGCGCGCCGTAGCTGCCGACGATGGGGCACGCACCGTCGAGCGTGTCGTCGAGGTCGGCGGGGAGCATCCCATAATTCACGGATGCTGCGCCGAAGCCCCCGCGACCCGCGAGCAGCAGGGCGAAGCCTCCGCCCATGCAGAACCCCACCACCCCCACGTGCTCGGTCGTGTCGGCGCGCGCCCGCAGCAACTCCCGGGCCGACTCGATGTCGTCGAACGCCGCGCCCGTGCCGCGTCGCAGCGCTCGAAACGTGGCGACCAGGCACCGCCGGCCGCCGCCGCGGCTGTACAGGTCGGGCATGAGAACGAGGTAGCCGAGGCGCGTGAGGCGCTCGAGGTGGTCGCGCATCGCGTCGTCGACGCCGAATGCCTCGTGCAGCACGACGAGCGGCACGAACGGGCCCTCGCCGTCGGGAACCCCGAGCAGTCCGCGCAGCTCACCGGGGCGCGGGTCGCCGGGCTGCGGGATCGCGACGTCGGTGAGGGTCATGACGGCACTGTAGCCCGCGCGGCCCCGCGCTCAGCAAGGCTGGGTCAGCAGTCGCAGCGAATGCCCTCCGCCGCCGAACCCGCCGCGGGCACAGGCGCGGTCAGCGGATCCACCTCGCGGTGCACGTGCCCCTCCGCCGACTCGACGGGCAGGCCTTCACGCGCCCAGTACTCGAAGCCGCCGAGCAGCTCCTTGACCGGCCACCCCGCACTCGCGAGGGCGTGGGCGGCTTTCGCACCACCGTTGCAGGCCGGGCCCCAGCACATGACGACGGTCGGCAGGGCTGGGTCGAGCTCGTCGAGCCGGTCGAGCAGCTCGGTGCGGGGAAGGTGCACGGCGCCGGCGGCGTGGCCCTGATCCCACGCGGCTCGGCCCCGAACATCCACGAGCTGCACCCGCTCGCCCGCCTCGATCGCCGCCGCGACGTCGCTCGGGTCGGTCTCGAAGGCGAGGTGCGCCGCGAAGTGCGCGGCGGTGGCGGAGGGCTCGGCGAACGACCCCAGCAGGGACGATGACGGGATGCCCAGGGCAAGGTCTGCAGTCGTGCTCATGCCGCCAGGCTAAGGCCGGCGAGCCCCGCGCGACCGGGGTTGGCGCGAAGGCGCGCACGCCTGGCGGGAACAGAACGGCGCGCCACCCTGTTGACCCGAACATGACTGACACGACTGCTCCCGACCGCGTGACCATGTACGGCGCCGACTGGTGCCGCGACTGCCGCCGCACCGAGGCCCTGCTCAACGACCTCGGCGTCGAGTGGACGAAGGTCGACGTGGAAGCCTCCGCCGAGGCGGCCGCGCAGGCGCAGGCGATCAGCGGCCGCATGAACATTCCCGTCGTGGTCTTTCCCGACGGCAGCCACCAGGTCGAGCCGAGCGACGCCGCCGTGCGCGACAAGCTCGCCGCGCTCGGCGCGCTCTAGGCCGTCGCAACCCGCTGGGGCGCCCGGCTCGCCACGTTCTACCGGATGCGCCCCACGCCCGGCACCAACCGCCCCACGCGCGCGGCGTACTGCGCGTACGCGTCGTAGCGCTCGAGCAACATCCGCTCCTCGAAGCGCGACTTGACCATGAGGGTCACGAGCAGCGCGACCCATGCGCCGAGGTGCCATGGTGATGCCCCGATGACGGCGAGGCCGGCGCCGAGCACGAGCAGCCCCGAGTAGATGGGGTGCCGGGCGAGGGCGAAGACACCCGTCGTGACGAGTTCCGCCTCGGCGAGCGGAACGGGGCTCGGCGTGAGCGCGCGTCCGAGGCCGACGCCGGCGATGACCGCGATCACGAGCCCGACGACGACGAGCGCCCCGCCCACGAGGAACGTCACGCCGTCCCGCACCCACAGCGCCCCGGGCGGCACGACGACGAGCACCAGGAGGAGGGCGAACTGGATGGCCACGAGCGTCCAGGCGGCCGCGGTTCGCCGGGCGGGAGTCATGCCCGCAGGCTACTCCGCGACGCGCTCACCGCGCGAGGGCGTACGCTCAGCACGACGGAGTCATCGTGGCTCTCGACATCGAGACGAGCGAGCACATGGGCGAGAAGTCCGCACGCAAGAACACCGCCAAGACCGCAGCATCGAAGACGCTCAAGGAGAAGCGCGTCGCCAAGGCCGACAAGAAGGCCGCGAGCAACCGTATGGAGAGCTCCGACGCCGTCTCGAAGGCCGCGAAGCGCTAACACCGCAAGACGTCATCGTCGCGCGACACTAGCGCCGTGGCACTAGCGTGACGCCACTAGCCCGCGCGCTTCTTCTGCGCCGCGAGCAGGTCCTTCTCGTCGATCGGCGCGAGACCGCGCGCCCGCAGTGAGGCGTAGTACTCGCGCGCCTCCTCCTGCCGCGCCCGCTCCTGGCCCGTCGCGATGTCGGCGCGAATGTGCTCGTCGCGCAGCTCGAACGCGTCCGTCAGCTCGAGAGCGTGGGGGCGCAGGCGCGGCAGCAGCCGGTCGTCGATGTAGTCGGTGATCGCTTGCGCGCGGTGGTCGCTCAACCGGCCGTGGATGACGTACCAGGCGAGGTTCTTCTCGATGAGACCCAGCCCGAAGAGGTCTCGCAACCAGGTGAGCACCTGACGGTTGCCCTCGTGCTCGACCTTCTCGAGCGCCTCCGTGAACGCCTCCCACTGCAGCAGTTCGCCGTGCGCCTTCGCCGTCTCGATGAGCGCGTTCTGGTGGCGGTTGAAGAGCGCCGCGGCATCCTTCTTCGGCAGCTTGGATGCACTGCGCAGCTTGCCCGCGAGCTCAGCCACCATGGTCTCGACCCGGTCGGTCAGCAGCTGCCGCTGCGACGCCGTGTCGCGCACGTAGCCCACCGATCGGGCCGTCGAGCCGAAGTCGGCCACCGACTGCACGAGGCGACGCAGCCCCGAGCGGTGCATGACCGCCTCGTTGACCTGGTCGGCGACGTAGTGCGCCATGACACCCGCGTCAGCCTTCGCGAAGGAGCGCGAGTAGTCGGTCAGCAGTCGCTTGGCGACGAGCTGCAGCAGCACGTTGTTGTCGCCCTCGAACGTCGCATAGATGTCGAGGTCGGCCCGCAGCTGCGTGAGGCGGTTGGCGGCGAGGAAGCCCTGGCCCCCCGTGGCCTCGCGGGCCTCCTGAATGATGTCGAGCGCCGCCCACGTGCTCAGCGGCTTGAGCGCCGCCGCGAGCGTCTCGAGGTCTTCGCGGTCGCTGTCGGTGTCGGTGCGACCCGAGAACACGCCGTCGAACTTCTCGAGGAACACCTCGTGCGCGAACGACATCGCGTACGTCTGCGCGAGGCGCGGCAGCAGGCGGCGCTGGTGCCGCTGGTAGTCGAGCAGCACTACCTCGTTGTCATCGCCGTCGTCGAACTGGCGACGCTCCGAGCCGTAGCGCACCGCGATCGTCGTCGCGAGCTTGCTCGCCACGACGCATGCGCCGTCGAGCGACACGCGGCCCTGCACGAGCGTGCCGAGCATCGTGAAGAAGCGGCGCCCCGGGCTCGTGATGGGCGAGGTGTACACGCCGTTCTCGTCGACGGAGCCGTAGCGGTTGAGCAAGTTCGTGCGGGGCACGCGCACCTGCGTGAAGTGCAGGCGCCCGTTGTCGATGCCGTTGAGGCCGCCCTTGAGTCCGTCGTCCTCCCCGCCGATGCCGGCCAAGAAGTCACCGTTCTCGTCACGCAGCGGAACGTAGAACGCGTGCACGCCGTGGTTGACGCCGCGCGTGATGAGCTGGGCGAAGACGACGGCGGCGCGCCCGTGCAGGGCGGCGTTGCCGAGGTAGTCCTTCCACGCGGCGCGGAACGGCGTGTGGATGACCCACTCATCGCTCGCCTCGTCGTAGGTCGCCGTCGTGCCGACCGCCGAGACGTCGCTGCCGTGCCCGGTCTCCGTCATGGCGAACGCGCCCGGCGTCGTGAGGTTCAGGGCGTCGGGCAGCCACGCCTTGTGGTGCTGTTCCGTGCCGAGGTGCAGGATGGCCGATGCGTAGAGGCCCCACTGCACTCCCGACTTGATCTGCATGCTCGGGTCGCCGAGCAGAAGCTCCTCGAAGCTCGCGATGAACCCGCCGTGGTCGTCCTCGCCCCCGAACTCCTCCGGGAAGGCGCGGTGCACCGAACCATGCTCGACGAGCAGGCCGAGCTGGCCGAGCACGCGCTCACGCTGTGCGTGCATGTCGTCGGTCGGGATGCGGTGGAAGTCTTCGCGCCGCATGAGCTCGCGCGAGGCGCGGCGGCTCTCCGCCCACCGGCCCATGAGCTGCTCGCCGAGGGCGGCGACGTCGAGCTGCAGTGCTGACTCTTCCGCCTGCTGCGCCTCGACTCGTTGCTCGGCGACGGGAGCGGCGGGGGCGGGCTGGGCGGGTTCGGTGTGCTCGGCGACGGGAGCGTCGCCGGTGCGCGGTTCACGAACAGAGGATTCACGAGTGGCCATGATTCGACGGTAGAGCGGCCGACGCACGGGCGGCAGTTCATGGTGAGCAGGCGACGAACTCCGGCCTGAGCATCCCGCCCTCGATTGTGGACTTCCGCACATTGCTGAGCGTTCGCCCTGTGTGGAACCTCTCGAATCGCCACCGCTTCGCTCTGCGCGAATACCCTAGGGGGTATGGCGCTCCTCTGGCAGAATGGGGTGATGCCTACCGTGAATCTGACCACAGCAGGCTTCGAGCAGACCGTCACCGCCGAGGGCATCACCCTCGTCGACTTCTGGGCCGAGTGGTGCGGGCCCTGCCGGCAGTTCGCTCCCGTCTACGAGCAGGCGAGCGACCAGCACCCCGATGTGACGTTCGGGAAGGTCGACACGGAGGCCGAGCAGGCGATCGCCTCGGCCGCCAACATCCGGTCGATCCCGACCCTTATGGCGTTCCGCGACGGCGTGCTCGTCTTCGCGCAGCCCGGTGCGCTACCCGCGCCCGCGCTCGAGCAGGTCATCACGGCCGTGAAAGACCTCGACATGGACGACGTGCGCAAGCAGCTCGCCGAGCAGCAGGCGCAGCAGGGTGCTGCCGAAGCGTAGGCCCCGCCTCTAGTAGTACTCGGGCGGCGGCTCATCGTCGGGAGGCGGCTCGTCGAAGAACGGGATGCCCGGCTCGGGCTCGGCTGAGCTCACGGGCCCGTGCGCCGCACCTGCGCCATCAGGCAGCGCCGGCGGCTCCTCACCGCGCACGATCGCGAGTACGGCCTCGCCGTACTGCTCGAGCTTCTTCGCCCCGACGCCGCTGATCTCCCCCAGCTCGCCAAGAGAGCTCGGCTCGGTGAGCGCGATGCCGCGCAGGGTCGCATCGCCGAAGACGATGTACGCGGGCGCGCCCAGCTCGCGCGCCGTCGCCGCGCGCCAGGAGCGCAAGCGCTCGAACAGGGGCGCCGCCTCACTCGGCAGATCGGCGGGCGCCGAGCGGCGCGACGAACGGGGCGCGCGCTTCGGCTCGCGCCGCAGCCGCACTTCGCGCTCGCCCTTCAGCACGTCGGCACTCGCCTCGGTGATGACGAGCGTGCCGTAGCCGTCGCCGTGCACCGCGAGCAGCCCCTGGGCCAGTAGCTGACGCACGACCCCGCGCCACTCCTGGTCACTCAGGTCGTCGCCGATGCCGAACGTCGAGAGCGAATCGTGCCCCAGCTGCTCGACGCGCGGCGTGCGCTTTCCGGTGAGGATGTCGATGAGCTGCCCCGCGCCGTAGCGCTGACGACGCTCGCGGTCGAGTCGCACGACGGTGGAGAGCAGCTTCTGCGCCGGAACGGTGCCATCCCAGCTCTCCGGCGGCGCGAGGCACGTGTCGCAGTTGCCGCAGCGTTCAACCCCCAACGACTGCCCGAAGTAGGCGAGCAGCTGCACGCGCCGGCACTCCACCGTCTCGCACAGTGCGAGCATCGCGTCGAGCAGTTGCGACTGCCGCCGCTTGTACGCGGCATCGCCCTCGTTGCGGTCCATCATCTGGCGCAGCTGTACGACGTCCTGCAGGCCGTAGGCGAGCCACGCCGTCGACGGCAGGCCGTCGCGCCCCGCACGACCCGTCTCCTGGTAGTAGCCCTCGACGCTCTTGGGCAGGTCGAGGTGCGCGACGAACCGCACGTCGGGCTTGTCGATGCCCATGCCGAAGGCGATCGTCGCGACCATGACGATGCCCTCCTCGCGCAGGAACCTCGACTGGTGGTCGGCCCGCACCCGGGCGTCGAGCCCTGCGTGGTAAGGGAGCGCCGGGATGCCCTGCTCGGCGAGCGCCGTCGCCGTCTTCTCCACACTCGCCCGCGAGAGGCAGTACACGATGCCCGCGTCCCCCGGGTGCTCCGAGCGGATGAGCTGCAGCAGCTGCTGCACCGGCTGGTTCTTCGCCTCGATGCGGTACTGGATGTTCGGCCGGTCGAAGCTCGCCGTGAACCGCCGCGCCGCCCCCAGGTCGAGCCGCGCGACGATCTCATCGGCGGTCGCCTGCGTCGCCGTCGCCGTCAGAGCAATGCGCGGGATGCTCGGCCAGCGCTCGTGCAGCATCGACAGTGCGAGGTAGTCGGGCCGGAAGTCGTGCCCCCACTGCGACACGCAGTGCG
>Ga0316202_10000867_pt1 | contig 27419 bp, 24 predicted proteins | sample 3monrhotite_MG_FD_204934 | JGI IMG/M metagenome (GOLD analysis project Ga0316202, IMG submission 204934) | Microbial mat bacterial communities from mineral coupon in-situ incubated in ocean water Damariscotta River, Maine, United States -... | ecosystem: Environmental > Aquatic > Marine >... | reverse complement strand
CGGAACACTTCACCAAAACCATCAACTGATTTATCAAATAACGGCTGCAATGCTTCAGGGGTGTTATCTCTTGCGGTAAACCCTGTGCCGCCTGTAGCAACCACTGCTTGAATGCTTTCGTCAGCTATCCATTTCGATACAATGGCACGTAATTGATAAACATCGTCAATCACTATTTTTTTATCGGCAAGGTAATGTCCCGCACTGGTTAATCGTTCAACTAGTAATTGGCCAGAGGTGTCGTTAGATTCATCACGGGTATCAGATACGGTTAGCACCGCAATATTTAAAGGAATAAAAGCGTTACCGCCATGAGATGATGATTTAGCCATTAAAGACTCCCTAATTTAGTTTGTTTTTCAACTGCTTGTTTTTTGAATTTTTGTTGCGCTTGTTGCCATTGTTCTGGGGTATTAGTATTAAACAATACTTGATTATTTTCACTGGTAATTGCTTGATGCGGAACTTGTTTTAATAATGCCCTAATTGATGGTCCGCGTCCTGATAATGTAAAGTTATCACCCTGAAAAGTATTTTGTAAAAATAGTTCTACAAAGGCATTTACTGGTAAGTATAAGGGAATGTTATGATCTTGGTAAAAACAAGCTTTAGCGCTGATTTCACCGACATGTTTTAGTTTGGCTAAGGCTTGGCTTGTCATTAACGGTAAATCAACGGGTAATACTAAAATAGCGTGTGGTTGATGTGTTTTAATTACGCTATAAATACCACCCACAGGGCCTGCTTTTTCAATAATATCTGCTACTCGCTGAGGGTTATTAACTTGCTGAAAACCGCCGCTAACTACAACTTTGCTTAGGCCAATATCGTGCAGTAGTTGCTTTGAAAAATCAAGCATTTTGGTGTCGTTGCGCATCAAGTCTGCTTTGTTTTCACCCATACGTGACGATAATCCGCCAGCTAACACCACACCTAAACAGTTACTATTATGATTGTTTATTGAACCAATACTCATAAGGTTATCCGCCAAGCATTGCAAGGTGTTTAGTCGCACCTGTTATTTTTTCATGCAAAAAGTGAGTGGCTTTTTTATCGCCTAATAATGACACTATTTGTTGTTTTAGCGGTTCGAGATCGTCTGATTGTAGTTGCTCGCGTAGTGACAAACCATTTTCACCAAATAGGCACAAATGCAATTTCCCTACCGAGCTAACCCGTAAGCGATTACAAGTATTACAAAAGTCTTTGCTGTAAGGCATGATTAAACCAATTTTACCTTGATAATCAGGATGATAAAATTCTTGCGCGGGGCCAGATGATTTATCACTAATTACAGGTAACCAACCGTCTAAAATAAGGTTTTGCTTAATGCGTGAACCTTGCACGTGTTGCGCATCAAAAAATTCTGTATTATCACCTGTTTGCATTAATTCAATAAAGCGTAAAGTTACAGGTGTGTCTTTTAACCAGTCTAAATAGCTTTGTATGTCGTAGGCATTATATTCACGCATTAAAACCGTATTTACTTTTACAGTCGGGACATTTTTAGCGGCTAATGCCATATCAATACCTTGTAATACCGTATCGAGTTTATTGTGACCAGTTATAGTATGAAACTGACGAGGATCTAAGCTGTCGATGCTAACATTAATGGCATCAATACCTGCATCTAACCAGCTCGGTAAGTGAGTGGGTAATTTAAAACCATTAGTCGTTAGTGCGACTTTTTTAATACCTTGGGTTTGTTTGCAAGTGGAAATTATATTAGGAAGATCTTTACGCAGCGAAGGCTCTCCACCAGTAATACGAATTTTTTCCGTGCCTAATTGCGCAAAGGCTTTCGCTATGCGAGTAATTTCAGCATGGTTTAAAAAATTACGTTCACCATTACATTCATAGCCGTCAGGCAAGCAATAGTTGCAACGAAAATTGCAAACGTCAGTAATAGAAAGGCGCAGATAATAAAATCTGCGACCAAAATTGTCAGTTAACATGTCACCTTTCCAAATGTCGGGAGGCTAGTTTGTTTCCGTACTAACCCTGGCGGTTTAACTTACCTTATTGTAAGTAACCACGGCTAAAACCACATAACAAACAAATTTTTGTTTGCGTTAGCGATAGTAGCTCGGCGAATAAATCGATCTTTACTCAGGCTTGAATATAGATCAATTTAAAAGTATATCCTAAGTTTAATGAAAAGAATAATACTGAAATTGAAAAAACAAAGCTTGATTTGTATCAAGTGGGGTTGATTGCTTTTAAAGATATTTCAGTAATAATAGCGCTATTAAAATTTGGATTAGATAAAATAAAGTAAGTGAGATACTGAAAAAAATTAATATCTGTAATCCTAACGCAGATAAGTAGCTGTTAACGTTAATTTTGTAATAAATGATGGTACTTTAAACTTGTATTTAAAAAGAGAAACTCATGACCGACAACCCTACGACCGAAAAAGCTAAAACCAATAACCCTATAGTTGATTGTTGTTCTGCTCCTGGATTATTACCTTTTGAACAAGCCATGACCAAGATGCTTGCCCAAATAACACCGGTAACAGACAGTGAAATCATCACTATTGAAATGGCACTAAACCGAGTTTTAGCAGATGATGTTGTTAGCCCTGTTAACGTGCCGCCACATAATAATTCGGCGATGGACGGTTATGCTTTTGCAGCAACCAGTTTGCAACAATCGAAAACCTTAATTCTTGCTGGTCGTTCAATGGCTGGATCTCCTTTTTCTGGTGAATGTCAGGCAGGACAATGTATTCGTATTATGACTGGTGCAAAAATGCCCGCAGGTTGTGATAGTGTTGAAATGCAAGAAAATTGTCAGGTTGACGGTGAGCAGATCACTTTTGCACAAGAAAAACAGTTAGGTTCACATGTGCGTAATGCAGGCGAAGATATTAAAATAGATCAGCCAGTTTTTAGTAAAGGGCAACGTTTAACCGCAATAGATATTGGTATGTTTGCCTCTTTAGGTATTGCTTACGTTAAGGTGAACCGTAAATTAAAAGTCGCTCTAATTTCAACAGGCGATGAATTAAAATCGCCGGGTGAAATGTTAACCGAAGGTGATATTTTTGAAAGTAATGCCCATTTTTTAGCCGGGCTTTTAACTAAACTGAATATTGAAACTATTGACTTTGGTATCATTAAAGATGATAAAGCCGCGATAGAAAATGCTTTTAAACAAGCAGATGAATTAGCTGATGCCGTTATTTCTTCTGGAGGTGTTTCGGTTGGCGACGCAGATTATACTAAAGAAGTGTTAGATGATTTAGGCGAAATTGGCTTTTGGAAAATAGCAATGAAACCAGGTAAACCTTTTGCCTTTGGTAAATTACCCAATAGTATCTTTTTTGGTTTACCGGGTAACCCTGTATCAGCACTAGTCACTGCACATCAATTAGCACTACCAGCTTTAGTTAAAATGCAAAATTCACAACCGATAAAGCGCGTTATTATTAATGTAAAAACAGCAAGTGATTTAAAAAAATCTTCGGGAAGAATGGATTTTCAACGTGGTGTACTAACCGTAAATGATCAAGGTGAAACTATTGTTAATAGCACTGGCAGTCAAGGATCTGGAATTTTATCAAGCATCGCTAAAGCTAATTGTTATATCGTGTTAGAAGCGTGTCGCGGTAAAGTTACTGCGGGTGAAATGGTAAAAGTTGAACTTTTTGATCAATATTTACAGTAGCACTAATCAGTATATTTACTTTAACTACATCTTAATATAACTGACTTACTATGGTATTTTTATATGCCACTTTGTAGGGTTGCTGTTTACAATGATAATTGTGTAGATACGCTATAAATGTGCTTTGGTATTTTTTGCAAAAAGCATTTAGGTTAAACATTTTTGATTTATATAAAATATAATCAATGTATCGACCACTATGAAATCATTGCCTTCTAATAATATTTCCCCTACCTGCGGAGTTTTAATTTAATAAGGTTATTCGAACGGTAAATGATATAACAAAAAAATAACATTATTGATTCCATATTGATACCAGTGAATATAAAATACCTACAAATTAATGGAAAAATTTATAAGGTAATTAATCACAATGTTAAAAAAAATATCAGTAACCCTTCTTTTATTTATATGCAACTTTTTTACTCAAGCAAACGTTAAATTAGACGCATTATCACTATTTAATGATAAACAGTATCAAGAGGTAAGATTATCTCCAGATGCAAAATATATTTCTATGATCGTTATGCACGAAAATAAACGAGCCTTAGCGGTATTAGATCGTAAAACGCGGCAAGGAGTTGGTTTTATTAGCTTACCCTTGCAAAGTGAAGTCGGCCATTATGTTTGGGCGAATAATGAACGTGTTGTGATAAATGTGATTCAAAAAAAGTCGACATTAGAGGAGGAAGAATCTTTTGGAGAGTTATTTGCTGCTGATTACGATGGTGGTAATCGTAATCTTATTTATGGCTATCGTTCTGGTGAAAGCCAAGTCGGTTCGCGCCTTAATCGTAAAAAGCAAGATTATGGTTGGGCAGAGATTATAGATACCTTGCCATATGACGAACGCCACATTTTGATAACATCAACACCAATGAATAAAAGTGGTGATCGGCTAGGGACAATTCAAAAACTCGATATTTATAAAGGCTATCAAAAAAAACAAGGTCGCTCTCCTGCACCCAATGCACAGATTATTGCTGATGATAACGGCGAATTAAAACTAGCTATTGGCATAGACCGCAATTTTAAAAAAGTTGTTTACTTTAGAAAGGGTGATCAATGGCAAAAGGTTAATGGAGATAAATTTGGAGCGAATTTTACTCCATTAACAGTAACAGAATCGGGCTCAGGATTTTATGCGCTAGACAATTATCAACAAAATTTCATTGGTTTATTTGAATATAAATTTTCAGATGACAGCTATAAGAAAATTTTTATTGATAAAAAAGTTGACGTTAGCTCTGCCAACATTTCTAGCGATGGTAAACATGTTTATGCATTACGAATAGATGATGGCTACCCAGGTTATCTGTTAATAAATAAAAAATTACCCCAAACTCAAGTTTTTAGAAAAATGTTGGCTAGCTTTCCTGGTCATGCGATTGAATTAAGTAGTAGTAGTAAAGACGGTCGTTTTCATATTGTTAGAGTCAGTTCAGATATAAATCCAGGACAATATTATTTTTTTGATGCTAAGAAAGATAAATTGTCGAACTTATTTGCAAGCACAAAAATAATTGCTCAAAAGGAAATGTCATATACAGAGCCTTTTTCTTTTCAAGCAGATGATGGTTTAACTTTGAATGGCTATATAACTAAGGCTAAATCGTTAGAAGATAAACCAGCGCCTTTAATTATGTTGGTACACGGTGGTCCTGAAGCTCGAGATAATTGGGAATACGATCCAGAAGTGCAATATTTAGCGTTAAATGGTTATAACGTTTTACAATTAAACTTCAGAGGCTCCTCTGGCTATGGTAGCAAATACTTAAATGCTGGTCGTTTACATTGGGGAGATCGTATTCAGAAAGATTTGAAACAAGCTGTCGACTGGGCAGTTACAAATAAAATAACAACAGCGGATAAAGTTTGTATTATGGGTGCAAGTTTCGGAGGTTATTCTGCTATACAAAGTGCTATAAAGTATCCAGACTTATACCAGTGTGCAGTTGCTAATGCCGGAATTTATGACTTAGCGCTTTTTTATAGTATTGGTGACATTACTAAGAAAAATTTTGGTGATAGCCTAAGTAAATTAAGGGTGGGTACAGATAAAGCTGTGTTAAAAGCAATGTCACCTGTTTATCATATAAATACGCTTAAAATACCAGTTTTTATTGCTCATGGTGAACGTGATGAAAGGGCTCCAATAGAACATTTTGAACGGCTAAAAGAACAATTAGATAAACAAAACAAAGAATATGAAATGTTTGTTTTAAGTAACGAAAGTCATGGTTTCTGGAATGCTGACAATCAAAAAAATTATATGAGTAAGGTTAAACAATTTTTAGATAAAAATTTACTCTAAGTACTTATTAATAATATAAAGGGCATTATGTTGCCCTTTATATTTGATAAACAATATTTTGCTGTGCACAAATTCCTAAAATCAATAAATCTTAGTTAGTGTTCGAAATAAATGTTCGAATGTCACTCACTAATTTATTCAGCGAGGGGTGATGGATATACATCATATGACCTGCTTCATAATATTTTTTAGTAACGCGCTTTTCATCAATACCATTACGGTTTAGTGAATATTCTGCGCCCATAAATGGTGTGGCAAAATCGTAATAGCCAGCGGCATTAAAAACACGTAAATGTTTATTTTCGCGCATTGCTTTGCCAATATATGGCGCTACGTTTAAATAAGGATTGCGATAACCATTACTAATATCCCAATTCCATTTTCCGTCTAGTCCGATGATATTGTATTCACGATCAATTTTTACTTTAAGATCTTTACGCAAGTATTCGTTAATTGCGGCGGTATATGCACCGTCAATACCATAAAAGCTGGGATCGTTATCTGGTGTTTCGCCCGCATTATCGAAATCTTTTCCTTTAAAACGACTATCTAACCGACCAATACTTAATCCTTGATCTCGTAATAATTCTTTAGAAAAGCGTTGATAACTTACACGTAAGTTAGCTAAATCAAGGTAACGTTCTGACAAACCAGTAAAATAAGATAGTTTTTGGCGAATTTTATCATGTTCAGCAGAGGATAAGTTATTGCCTTTAAGTAATGCGCTAATGTAGTCGCCTTGAGCAAAATCACGAGCTTGTTGAACAAAGTCAGCAAGCGCTAAATTATTACCCGCCTTTTTATGATAATGCGCGGTAGCTGCCATAGTTGGTAAATAGGCCATGTAAGCCATTTCGTTACCAGGATCATAAGCGCGTACGCTAAAGTCGAGAATGGTTGAAATTAAAATAATACCATTAATTGAAACATCGCCATAACCACCTTCCAATTGATTTATTAATGCAGCGGAACGCGTTGTGCCATAACTTTCACCACCAATAAATTTAGGTGAATTCCAACGGTCATGCTCAGTTAGCCATGTTCTAATAAATTGCGCTAATGATTTTGCATCTTCGGTTACACCCCAAAAATCTTTACCTTGACCAACGCCATCTACCTTTGAATATCCCGTACCAACAGGATCAATAAACACCATGTCAGTAACGTCTAGTAGACTTTTTGGATTATGTTTAATAGGGTAAGGTGCAGCTCCATCGTCTTTAGCGTCACTTGGAATATCGACTCGTTTTGGCCCTAAAACACCCATATGTAACCACACAGAAGAAGAGCCGGGGCCACCATTATAAAAAAAAGCAATTGGACGTTTGGTTGTATCACTTACTTTGTCTTGAATATAGCTAGTAGAAAAAACCCGTGCCGTTACTTCTCCCTTTTTATTTTTTAATAAGGTTTCACCAGCGATAGCGGTATAGTTAATTTTTTTATTATTAAATTTTTCACTATGATGCGAAGTAAATGATTGCGCGGGTGTTGGCTCAATGTTTTTTTGAGCTGGTTTAGCTTTTTCTTTGGCGAAAATAGCACTAGAAAAACCAAGTGCTAGCATTAAGATTAACGTGGTGAATTTTTTCATCGTTTATTCTCATTTGTTATTTAGTCGTAATTAGCATTGTTCACGCTAACGGCTAAATAACTATAGCGCAATAATAACTAGCTAAAGAGTATTATTTCTACGATGAATTTTTACCTTAAACATTTTTTAATGAGAATAGAGTACTTAATATTCATGTGTAATATTAAGTGCTCTATTTCCCATAATAATCTTTCATAGTGGTTTATTTATCTATTCAGTAAAGGTAATGTTAATTTTATTTACTGCGGCAACGTCAATAATGCTAACACTACCCAAACTACGTTCTAATTTGGCTGCTATTTTATCCGCGCCATGCTTTTCTGCAAATGCAATAATATCATCACCATTACACATCACTTTTAAAGCAACCGTTTTGTTTTGTAAACGATATGATTTAGACATTTTATTATAATTGTAAAGTTTATTACTTTTTACGGCTTTGCAAACATCAATTAAAGCGGTTTCTATGTAGCTAATGTTGGCAGCTTGACTAGGAAGTGTTACAAATAATAAAGGTAAAGTTGCGCTAATGACTAACGTTTTTAAATTGATAAGATTTTTCATAGTATTTCTCCAAAATTTTCCGGTTGTGAATACGCGTTTTGTTTGTGCGTAGTTATACAGTGGAGTGTTTTTAGAAAAAAGTTGTAAACTTTAGGTGGTAGACTGTAAATAAGTATATTGATTTTTAGTACAATAATTTTGTTAACTTATTGATTAATAGTTAAATAATCAATCGTTATTCAATATAAGCAATATTGTTTGTTTACATCTAGCTTATTATTGACACAATGAAACATATTTATTTTGCAACTATTTAAATAAAATTAAAATTTTATCCCATATTATACTTGGCAAAATATTGACTTGCCTGTTATGATACTGGTGTTTTATACAGTTTAGCTTGAGGGAAAAACGATGGCAGTTGAGAGTCGATTTGTAGTAATTCGTAATGGGGTAGAGGTAGAAACATTTATGGATAAGAAAGCCGCAGATGAATTTGATAAAATGTTAGATATGGCGGATAGCTTAACCACTGTATTGAGTAGCTCTTCTATAGAATTAACTGAAAGTTTAACGGAAGAATTAAGTATCTTTTTAGCTAAGCATAAAGAAGATGTTTTAATTGCATTACAAGCTAAAAAGCCTAAAGCAGAAAAAAAGCCAGTTAAAAAAGTTGTTGCTCAATTAGTAGAAGCAAAGGATGAACTGTTAAATCAAGCTAGTTAGTTTTAAAGGTGTTTGATTATCAATTAATTCGCAGTTCTAAGCGAAAAACGCTAACTCTGCAAATTAAGCAAGGTAAAATGTTTGTGCGTGCGCCACAACGTTTACCTTTGTGTGAAATAGAAAGTTTTATAAATAAAAAGTCTCTCTGGCTTAAACAAAAGTTAACAGAACAAAAGCTTCGTATACAAACCACTCAACATTCCGCTATAAATTATTCGCACGGTAGTGAAATATTATATTTAGGTGAAAAAAAATATTTAGATATTCAATTTAAAAACACTAATAATATTTGTATTAGCGCGGAATGTATTCATATTGACATATCTAACCGTAAGTTAAAAAATATTCATAATGCTACTGATTTAACCGTATGTGTAAAGCAGGCGATAGCTCATTTTTTCAAGAAAAAAACAGAAGAATATTTATTGTTAAAATTGCCTGAATTAACAGAGAAGTTACAGCTATTTCCTCATCAGCATAAAGTAAGGTTTTATAAACGTAGATGGGGAAGTTGTAATAATCGAGCTGAATTAAGCTTTAATTATTTATTAATGATGACACCGCTATGGGTTATTGATTATGTGATAATACATGAACTTTGTCATATACAGCATTTGAACCATTCACCAGCTTTTTGGCAATTAGTTGAAAAGTATCAGCCTAACTATAAACAAGCAAAAAACTGGCTTAAAGATCATCAAACAATGCTTATGTGGGATTAGTATTTACGGCAATGAAACGCTAAAAATAGATCTATGATTGACTGGCAGAAAATATAGCCAAAGTTTAAACTTTGGTATTCTAATGTTGTTATCGAACGATATTTGGATATTGATTAAAATCTACCTTTAGAGTCGATATTACGAATGAAATTACCAGCTATATTGATAATTTATGGTATATAGCAAGCTAAACTTTTAGTGATAAAATCAACACAAATTCATCACTAAAGTGTCAAAGAGTAGCTTTAGTACCAATACTATAATAACCTCAATAACGATTAATGATAATTTACCATGGATAATAATTACGGAGTTGAAATGTCTGAATATACTTATGAGCCACCAAAAATTTGGCAATGGAATGCAGAAAGTGGTGGTAAGTTTGCTAGTATTAATCGCCCTATAGCTGGGCCTACCCATCAATCTGACTTGCCCGTAGGGAAGCATCCCTTGCAGCTTTATTCCTTGGCCACCCCTAATGGCGTTAAAATAACCATTTTATTGGAAGAGTTATTAGCTTTGAATATCAAAGAGGCTGAGTACGATGCCCATTTGATAGATATAATGGAAGGTGAGCAATTTGGAACAGGATTTGTCGAAGTGAATCCTAATTCTAAAATTCCTGCTTTAGTGGATAATAGTGGCGAGAATAAGATGCCAATGTTTGAATCTGGCGCAATACTCATGTATTTAGCCGAAAAGTTTGATGCATTTTTGCCCAAAGAGCCGTTACTTAAATCACAATGTTTGTCCTGGCTTTTTTGGCAAGTGGGTAGTGGGCCATATTTAGGTGGAGGCTTTGGTCATTTTTACGCATATGCACCAGAAAAATTCCAATATCCAATAGAGCGCTTTACTATGGAAGTAAAGCGACAACTTGATGTATTAGATCGACATTTAGCGAATAACAAATATATGTGCGGCGACCAATATACTATTGCGGATATGGCTATATGGCCTTGGTATGGGGCACTAATGCAAAACAAAGTTTATGAAGCCGCAGAATTTCTACAAGCTCAATCTTATAAAAATCTACAGCGTTGGACTGAAGAAATATGGGCACGGGCAGCCGTTAAGCGTGGAGTAATGGTTAATCGTACTTGGGGAGCATTAGACAAGCAGTTGCATGAACGCCATGATGCTAGTGATTTTGAATTGAAAACTCAAGACAAACTGGTTGATGCTGAACAGTGATGTCCCGAATAATTAAGCAGCTTAATTTCTGTTTTAAACTCATTAGATAGAGTTGATTGCTGCACATATATTCTTTGAAATATATTTAGCAATATAACCCGAAGCACTGCCTTTATTTGGATCTATATAAATAGCTTTGAAACGGTGTTCTTTTGCACTGTAATGGTGTGCTTAAGAAGTTGGGGAGTCAGGTAAATTGTGGTGTTTAATGATAATTAAATAATACATATGTATTATCGGGTTAGGTGATTTATGTGTATTTTAGATGAAAAAAAAGACGTCCTGAGACGTCTTTGATTCTTATTTTGGTGGAGCTGGGGGGAGTCGAACCATATAAATAAATAAAATAAAAACAAACAGTTAACGTAATGTATTTGTTTTTTTATATTGATTTACCCTCTATTTTACCCCTAGCAATGGTTTGAACATGTATTAATGAAAATTGTCATAACTGGTTGTATTTATCTTTTAGGTTAAAAAATATAGACTAGTTGACATAATAATTATGAATATAAAAGAATAAAAAGTGCAGCTATCTGAAGAAGAAGAAGCTATTGAACATAAAGCATTTACTTTTGCACGAAGTAATCGTCAAGCAATTGCTAATAAATATACATCTAGAGAAGTTTATCTACCTGAAAAAGATCCTGTTTCAGTTTTTATGGCTGGCTCACCTGGAGCAGGAAAAACAGAAGCCTCTAAAGTATTAATCGCTAGCACCGATGGTAATGATCAGCATATTCTTAGGATTGATGCGGATGAATTACGCTGTGAGTTTGATGATTATATTGGAGCAAATTCATATCTTTTTCAAAAAGCTGTTTCTATTTTAGTTGAGCGTATTCATGACAACGCTTTGAAGCGACAACAATCTTTTATACTCGATGGAACATTGTCTAACTTAAATAAGGCAATTTCTAATATTGAACGATCTATAAGGAAAGGTAGATTTGTTCAAATAATTTATGTTTATCAACATCCTCTACAGGCTTGGAAATTTGTTCAAGCAAGAGAAATCGTGGAAGGACGAAAAATACTTGCTCAAACTTTCATCGAACAACACTTTTCAGCATGGGAAGTTGTAAATGAACTTAAAGTTTATTTTGGAAAAAAAATAAGTATTGATTTACTATTAAAGAATATAGATGGTTCAAATAGAGTCTATAAAGCTAATATAGACAGAATTGACAATCATATAGGTGATCAATATAATGCCGATCTCCTTGCAAAGGAACTAAACTTATTATAGGTTTATATTATGTTTAAATTTAAAAAAATCGAATCGTCTACTCCTTTCTCTGAATTTATTCGAAATGCTTCTTCGAGTAAAAAAAAGAAAGTATATAAAAAAGTTCTAGAAACAGCTTCAGAACTTCAGTTATCTGTAATTGAAAAAGCTGCGAATATAGCTGCCTAAAACTAGTTAAAATAATTTAAATTGGCCTGTTTTATAAACGGGCTTTTTAATACCTAAAATTAAGTTTAAGCGGCTCATCCAAACTTATTAACCATTAAGTTAATTGTTTTTCTTTCTAAAGCTAATAATTCAACTTTCTTTGTATTAAAAGTTTTATGCCGCATCCATTTTGGCTTATATAGCCATTCTACCGAATCATAAAAACTTGCTTTGCTTCCCTTATTGATTCAATAGTAATAGCCATATTTAGTCCTTAAATGTTTTTACCCACACAAGATAAACGTAATTTTTAGTTTTATCCACACGTTTACCCGCAGTTGAGTTGGTCTATTATTGTACAGTGTTGTTAAGGTTTGTATAGAGGCATTAGTATGAAAGTCTTATTTTACGGCTGTTGTAGTTAATTTTAGGTATAAAAAAAGACGCCATTGTGACGTCTTGTTTTAAGTGTGTGGTGGAGCTGGGGGGAGTCGAACCCCCGTCCGAAAAGCCTACATCCTCGGTACTACATGCTTAGTCGATTATTTATTTAACCAATTAGACGCCAATCGACAGGCTTCGTCATGGTGAGCTCGATACTATTTCGCGGTTCAGCCTCAAGCAAGCTTCCCTCGCTAACCTATTTGGGGTGACCATCAATCCTCGAGACAATAGGTGAAACTATGAGGTGATGGCTAGCCTTAAGCGGCTAGTGCGAACGTTTCGTCGTTTGCAATTATAGTTTTGCGGCTTTTTACCAGGCCAACCGCCCCTGGGCATGCACCTTGGGTTTCGTGAATCTCGTCGAATCCTGAATCAGCCCCAAAGTTTAAAGTGATAGTTAATTAAAACATAATATTAACTATCACTTTAATAGACCATTTTACCTTGCTTTAGTTCAATAAACAATGCGAAGTGAAATCGTACAAGTTTTGCTAGTTTTATAACCTATTGATGATTCGCATTATATTTTTATCTATGTTCATGTTTCATTATGCGTTCTTTGCTACGTTGCCAGTCTTTATCTTTAAGGTCGGCACGTTTGTCGTGTAGTTTTTTACCTCGGCCAACACAAAATTCAAGTTTTACCCAGCAATTTTTCCAATACATAGCCGTGGCGATGAGCGATAAACCATCACGTTCAACTAAACCTGTAAGTTTGTCGAGTTGTTTTCGGTTAAGTAGTAGCTTTCTGTCGCGCACAGGATCACAAACTACGTGCGATGATGCCGCGTTTAATGGTTGAATTTCGGCACCGAGTAAATAAGCTTCGCCATTTTTGATAAATACATAACAATCTGAAATGTTAACTTTACCAGTACGAATACTTTTTACTTCCCAGCCTTGTAGGCTCATACCTGCTTCAAATTTTTCACCTAGCGTGTATTCGTGCCGAGCTTTTTTATTTAAGGCAATAGTATTGCTGTTTGATTTTTTAGATTTATTCTTAGACATTTCTATTCCATAACTTAATGACGTTATTATACGGAGTTAGGCACGGTTTTAAATCGTTTCATTGAAAATATTTTTTAAGTGAGCTTTTTATGTATTTTTGCTAAAATATCGCAATAAAAATAAAATGATAAAATTGAAATATAGAGGGCGCATGCCAACCATTAGTCGTAGTGCATTAGTTATGTACAGTGTTGAACAAATGTATTCGTTAATTAATGATGTACTTGCCTATCCTAAATTTTTACCTGACTGTAGTGATAGTAAAATAGTTTCATCAACTGAAAATGAAATGACGGCTTCATTGCTTGTCGCCAAAGCGGGTATTACTCAATGGTTTACTACTAAAAATACGTTAGTAGAAAATAAACAGGTAAAAATGGATTTATTAGATGGGCCATTCAAAAAATTGGTGGGGTGTTGGGTGTTAACACCTTTATCATCAGAAGCTTGTAAAATTAGTTTAGAATTAGACTATGAATTTTCGAATAAATTTTTTGCATTAGCGTTTGGTCGAATATTTAATCATTTAGCAAATAATATGGTGCAGGCGTTTACTAGCCGTGCAAAAGAGGTTTATGGTGATCATGTCTGAAAAAGCAACTGAACAAGCAGATAAAGCAAATCAAATTGAAGTAGTTTATGGCGTTCCTAATAAACAAAAAATATTAGCGATTACTACATCAAATGCTACTACGGTTGAACAAGCTATTATTGAGTCAGGTATGTTAACGTTATTTGATGAGATTGATTTAACTAAAAATAAGGTAGGAATTTGGAATAGGGTGGCAAAGCTGAACGATATTCTTGAAAATGGTGACCGTATTGAAATTTATCGTCCGCTATTGGCTGATCCTAAAGAGGTACGTAAACGCCGTGCCGAAAAAGCAAAACTAGAAGGACGAGCTGATAAAGTAACGGGCGGAAGGGTTAATAGTTTACGTAAAAAAGATTGATTTTTAGACTTTTGGCTTTGTATTCTTATTATAAATAAAAAACCGCTGAAACTTTATTTTAATGAGTTTTAGCGGTTTTCTTATCTACTTTATTCGAAAGTCCGAATATTTATAATTCCACATTATGATAAACGTGTTGTACGTCTTCACAATCTTCTGCCATAGCAATAAATTTTTCAAAATTAGCGATATCATCTTCATTGCTTAATTCTACATAAGCTTGTGGAACCCAAGAAATTTCTTCTATTTCTAAATCGTACTCTGGCATAGAGTTAGCAAATTCAGTTTTAATTTTAAAAAATTCAGTATGGGGAGCATAAACCGTAATAATGCCATCTTCTAATTCAACATCGGTTATATCGATATCTGCCATCATTAAGTTTTCTAATATAGCTTCATCGTCTTCACCTTTAAAGGCAAATACCGCTTGATGATCAAACATATGCGACACAGTGCCTGTAGAGCCAATTTTTGAATGAGTTTTGGTAAAACATTGACGAACATCTTTGATAGTGCGGTTACCATTGTCGGTTAAGCAATCAATAATTATCATGCAGTTACCTGGGCCGTAGCCTTCGTAGCGCGCAGCTTCATAGTTTTCACCACCAGTTCCCGATGCTTTTTTAAGTGCGTTTTCTATTACATGGGCAGGTACTTGATCTTTTTTAGCTTTATCAATCATACTACGCAATGTTAAGTTGCCGTCAGGATCAACACCGCCATTTTTAGCGCAAACATAAAGCGCTTTACCATATTTTGAATAAACTTTAGATTTTTGCCCCGCCGTTTTTGCCATTGACAACTTGCGGTTTTGATAAGCTCTGCCCATTTTAATTTTTCTCGTATATTGCTAAAAAAATAATGGCAAGATTTTAACAGTTTTTTAATCTTATTGTGTATGCTTTTTTTTAGGTTAATTTAAGATTAAAACACAGGCAATAATTTTTATTTCTGTTTGTTCGTATCCCAGTAGTCTTTTATTTTTAAAATTTCAGGTAAAGATTCACAAAATACCTTCACTATATTGGGGTCAAAGTGAGTGCCTGAAGAGGCTCTAATTGTTTCAACTGCTTTTTCAACAGGCCAAATATCTTTGTAAGGGCGTTTCATGGTCAGTGCATCAAATACATCAGCAATGGCGATTATACGAGCAGACTCAGGTATTTCTGTAGATGATAATCCTTTGGGATAGCCTGTTCCATCCCATCTTTCATGATGACCTAACGCAATTTCAGCGGCTAATTGAAATATGGGGTTTTGGCTTTTACCAAGAATGTCAGACCCTATTTGTGAATGCGTTTTCATTACTGTCCATTCGTCAGCAGATAATTTTCTTGGCGCTTTTAATATTTCGTCAGGAATGCCTATTTTTCCTGTATCGTGCATGGGAGCTGCTAACTCTAACATTTTTTTACGCTCTTTAGACCAGCCTAATGATTGAGCAATCGTTGCTGCATATGCAGCCATACGCCATATATGTTCACCAGTATCCGTATCGTTATAATGCCCTGCTTCACCAAGCATGAAAATAGAAGCTCGTGCTAGCTCATCTAATTCATCTACCCGTACTAAAGATAAGTGGTTTTTTATTCGCCTTAAAACAATAGGAGCAGAAATTGGTTTTGGGATGTAGTCAACCGCACCAACATCAAAGCCATGAGCTTCATCATCTATCTCGCTCATAGCGGTTACAAAAATAACAGGAATATTTACAGTTTCAGGATTTAATTTGAGTTTTTCACAGACTTCATATCCGCTCATTTCTGGCATCATAATGTCTAATAAAATTAAATCTGGTTTATGTTCTTTAGCTATATCTAAAGCTTTTTGTCCATTATTAGCAAAAACAAGTTGGTATTGTTTTTTTAATACTTGTTGAAGTAAACGTAGATTATTAGGTTCATCGTCGACAATCAAAATTTTATAATTATCTTTCATAAAACTATACCTCATCACTCTTGAGTTCAATTAAATCCATTAGCTTAATGACTTCAATTTTTGCACTATCAAAGTCGTAATCATTAATTTTGTTTTGTATATTTACAAATTGTTCATTTGGAAGGTAACCTTCTAGTTCATTTAATACCGGCGTTACATTTTCTGGATTAAATTCATCTATCTTCGCTATTAATCGCCTAAATATTTCGGGTAAGTCTTTTGCGGTTACCTTGTTTTTAACTGTGCTAGTTACCGGAATTTTTAGTAATGTTATTAAGCGACAAACTCTTTTTAATTCCTTATCTAAGGCAAAGAGAGATGAGGTGATTTTTTGGATGTTATGTAATTTCACATTGTCATTAATTTCTTCTGAAATGGCGAAAATAGTTTCGAGGGCTAAGTTACCTGACAACCCTTTTAAGGCATGAGAAATATTGTATATGGTTGTTAAATCATCTGATGATTCAACTAATGAATTCATCATCAGCATTGCGTCATTTATTTTTTCGTTGGCAAAACCTTTTAGCGCATTGGCATATACAAGATTTTCGCTCCATATATTTAAACCCTTGGTGTAGTTTACGCCGTCTTCCAATACAGAAAAATCAATTTTAACATTTACTATCTCTTTTATTTCTGGGGTTTTTATTTCAGTGTCTTCAGCTTTTTTGTTGTCAAGTTCAGGTGAAACCAATTGTTCCATTGTTTCAAACAGCTCATTAAAAGAAATGGGTTTACCGACAACAATATTCATACCCGCATCGATACAAAGATCTTGCTCTTCTTTTAATACACTGGCGGTTAAAGCAATAATGGGAATATGTTTTGTTGATACTTGTTCCAGTTGACGTATGGCTTGAGTTGCTTGAAATCCATCCATAACTGGCATTTGAACATCCATAAGAATAATATCAAAATGTTCTTTTTTATAAGCTTCGAGCGCCTCTTTACCATTTTTTGCCCACATAACAGTATGGTTTTGTTTCTTTAAACGTAACATTAACAAGGTAGCATTTGCTTCGATATCTTCCGCTATTAGTACTTTAAAACCTCTAGGCGAAGTGAAGGTGTTTAATGGTATTATTTCATTATCATAAAGACAGCCTTGCTTATTTTCTGTGACAGGTAAATGTGCACTAAAATGAAATGTTGAACCTTTGTTTATTTCACTTTCAACATTAATTTCACCTCCCATTAATTCAACTAATTGTTTACTGATTGAGGTTCCTAAACCTGTTCCTCCATACTGTCTTGAGGTACTTGCATCAGCTTGTGAGAAAGCATCAAATATCGTTGCTAAGTGCGATGCATTCATACCAATACCTGTATCAGCTATACTAAAACAAAGTATATCTGGGCTATTTCCAACCTTTACTGCAATAACCACTTTTCCTTTTGCGGTAAATTTTATGGCATTACCTACTAAATTTAAGATTACTTGACGTAATCTACTTGGATCGCCAACGACACGTTCAGGCACCAATTGTCCAAATTCTAAATTAAGTTTCAGGCCTTTTTCTGACGCGGGAAATGCTATGGTACTAATAATATCCTTGAGTAAGTTTTTTAAGTTGAAATTAATGTATTCAATGTTGATTTTTCCTGCTTCAATTTTTGAAAAATCAAGAATGTCGTTGATCACATTGAGTAAATGACGACCAGAGTTTAAAATGATATTGGTATGATTACGTGTATCAGCTGATAAATTATTGTCTTGCATTATTATTTCTGAAAAACCTATGATTGAGTTCATGGGCGTACGTATTTCATGACTCATATTGGCAAGAAAATTTGCTTTTGCTTTTGCCGCTGTTTCTGCATTATTTTTTGATAAAATGAGCTCTTCTTCTGCAATTTTTTGTTGCGTTATATCGGCAATAAACGCAACAAAAAGGTGGTGTTCTGTCTTTAATTTAGTGTGACCTACGGCAAGATGACCAGGGAATGTGCTACCGTCTTTTCTTAAGCAAGTGATTTCACGGCCAATGCCGATGATACGTTTTTCACCGGTATTAATAAAATGTTGAATAAATCCATCATGTTTTACACCTACGTTGTTAGCCATTAAAATAGAAACGTTCTTTCCAACGACTTCGTTAGAACGCCATCCAAATAATGATTCAGCCGCAGGATTAAAAAGATGAATAATGCCATGTTCATCTATACTAATTACCCCGTTAATGGCTGTTTGTAATATGGCTTTTACTTCAGACGTTGCTAAGGCAACTAATTCTTCAAGATGGTTTCGATGTAGTTCTAGTTCTCGTTCTTCTTTTTTACGAATACTAATATCTCGAGCTATTTTTGAAGCACCAATAATTTCATTTTTTGTATTGAAAATAGGTGAAATACTTGCTGATATATTTAATTCTGTGCCATCTTTTTTTACTCGAATCGTTTCAAAATGCTCTATTCGTTCTCCCACAGAAATTTTGGCTAAAATTTCTGTCTCTTCATGTTTCCTTCCTTCAGGAATAAGCATTGCCATCGGTTGCCCAATCGCTTCTTGCTCAGAATAGCCAAATATTTTTTCTGCTGCTGGGTTCCAACTAGTAATAATTCCCTGTAGTGTTTTACTCATGATGGCATCGTCGGACGAGGTAACAATAGCGGCAAATTTAGCTTGCTCTTCTTCTAATATTTTTTGTGCAGTTATATCCCTCGCAATTTTAGAAGCACCTACAACCCTATTTTCTGCATCGAATATAGGTGAAATACTTGCTGATATATTTAATTCTGTGCCATCTTTTTTTACTCGAATCGTTTCAAAATGCTCTATTCGTTCTCCCACAGAAATTTTGGCTAAAATTTCTGTCTCTTCATGTCTCCTTCCTTCAGGAATAAGCATTGCCATCGGTTGCCCAATCGCTTCTTGCTCAGAATAGCCAAATATTTTTTCTGCTGCTGGGTTCCAACTAGTAATAATTCCCTGCAATGTTTTACTCATAATGGCATCATCTGATGAGCTAATAATGGCTGCAAATATAACTTTATCATGATCCCAATTATTAACATTTTTGTCTTGCATACAGATCCTTTTTTGAGAGGTTTATTTTGAATAAGAACTCTTATGATTTAAGGAGATAACTCTATATAAGTCAAGGTGAACTAAGAAGTGTATTTAAGTGTATTTAAGTGTATTTAAGTATATTTAGTTGGTTTGAGTTTACACCCTTCTACGGTAAACTTGTTCTACTTAATCTAGCCTTCTATTTAGTAAGCTATAGCCGTTATTTTGCCTATATAAGGAATATTTACCAATACCAATACTTATGTAAAAATATTTTCATTAACGGTGAAAGTATTTTTATTTTTTAATGAAATTGCTGTTTGCATTCGCTACTCTATGTTTCCAAAAAAAAATAATTTTACTAGGCAGCTCTTACATGTACATGCATTTTCTTGCTCGGCTCATTGCAATTATCGATACCATCACTCAAAGCATAGGCAAAGCTATTTCATGGCTAATGTTAGTGATGGTGTTAGTCAGTTTTATTATTGTGGTGTTGCGTTATGGTTTTAATGTCGGTTGGATAGCGATGCAAGAATCTGTGCTTTATATGCATGGATTTATTTTTATGCTTGGCGCGGCTTATACTTTAAAAGCAGATGCCCATGTTCGAGTGGATATTTTTTATCAACGGTTTTCTCAAAAACAACAAGCGCTAGTGAATATTTTCGGTGGTTTGTTTTTATTATTGCCTGTGTGTGGATTTATTTTTTATATCAGTGTCGATTACGTACAAATGTCGTGGCATATTATGGAACAATCACCTGAAGCTGGCGGTTTGCCGTTTGTTTATTTAAGTAAAAGTTTTATTTTGTTGTTTTGTGTTTCTTTATCCATGCAAGGGGTTGCTGAAATTTTTCGAAATATATTAATTGTTTGTGCGCCTCAACAGTGTTCTTCAACGATTAATAAACAGAAATTAACGCAAGCACAAGGAGATAAGTAATGGAGTACATCTCATTATTAATGTTCGCCGTGGTTTGTGTGGTTTTACTCTTTGGTTATCCGGTTGCACTCTCATTGGCAGGTACGGCATTAGTTTTTGCTGGTATTGGCATTGCCACAGGAAATTTTGAGTCAATGTTTTTATCGGCTATGCCTTCTCGTTTGTTTGGCATTATCAATAATCAAACACTATTAGCGGTGCCATTATTTGTTTTTATGGGCTCTATGCTAGAACGTTCAAAAATAGCAGAAAATTTGCTAAATGCAATGGCCTTATTGTTTGGCCGATTTAACGGTGGTTTAGGTATTTCGGTGACTTTAGTCGGTATGCTATTAGCGGCAAGTACTGGTATTGTTGGTGCAACTGTAGTGACTATGGGCTTATTATCGCTACCAACCATGTTAAAGCGTGGTTATAGCCCCGTATTTTCAACAGGAATTATTTGCGCTACAGGAACGCTGGGACAAATTATTCCACCCTCTATCGCTCTGATTTTATTAGGTGATGTGTTGTCTAATGCATATCAAAAAGCGCAACTTAGTCTGGGGATATTTAGCCCAAAAACGGTCAGTGTTGGAGACTTATTTGCAGGCGCTGTGATACCTGGTTTTATCTTAGTAGGCTTTTATATTCTGTATTGTATTGCCATGGCGGTATTTAAACCTGAATTAGTGCCAAGTGTTGATAGCGATGAAATATTAGAAAATAGCAAAAGTGAATCAAAATTGGGCTTAGTCTTTTCAGCATTAATTCCCCCGCTATTATTAATGATGGCAGTACTAGGGTCTATTTTATTGGGTTACGCGACGCCAACCGAAGCCGCGGGAGTTGGCGCAGTGGGTTCATTAATTTTAGCACTATGGCAGCGCCAAGTTAGCCGAGAAAATTTAACGGCTGTTTTGCAAAGTACGGTTAAAATTACCTCAATGATCTTTTTGATCTTAATTGGCGCCAGTTTATTTTCTTTAGTTTTTCGCGGTTTTGGCGGCGAAGAACTTATTCGAAGTTTATTTGTTGATATGCCCGGTGGCGTGGTTGGCGCTACTATTATTGTCATGGTAGTTATCTTCTTTTTAGGCTTTATTCTAGATTTCATTGAAATAACGTTTGTGGTTGTGCCTATTGTTGCGCCTATATTATTAGCTATGGGACTTGATCCTATTTGGCTTGGCGTAATGATCGCTATTAACCTACAAACCTCGTTTTTAACACCACCGTTTGGCTTTGCGCTATTTTATTTACGAGGTGTTGCACCCGTATCAGTTAAAACGGCAGATATATATCGTGGCGTGATCCCCTTTATAATTATGCAATTGTTGTTATTATTAGCGCTAGCTTTTTGGCCGTCGTTGGCGACATGGTTACCTGAAGTTATTTATGGTAATTAATATTGTCAAAGAAAAGTAAAAAGAAAAATAATAAAGGGAATAACAATAATGAAAAAAATGTTCAAAAAAACTTTTGTTTTAATGCTAACTAGCTTGGTATTAATACTTACTGGTTGTGGAGATAAACAAGCAGTAAATAACTTAGTAAAAGCTGAATCTGTGCAAAAATACCAATGGAAAATGGTGACTTCATGGCCTAAAAACTTTCCTGGTTTAGGGATGGCGCCTGAAAAATTTGCTAAGCACGTAAATGAAATGAGTGGTGGGCGTTTAACAATTCACGTTTACGGTGCTGGTGAATTAGTACCTGGTTTCGAAGTGTTTGATGCCGTATCACAAGGGACTGTTCAAATGGGGCACAGCGGTGCTTATTATTGGAAAGGTAAAATTCCTGCTGCGCCATTGTTTGGTGCTTTACCATTTGGTATGACAGCAACAGAGCTTAATGCTTGGTTGCACTTTGGTGGTGGTTTAGAATTATATCGGGAAATGTATAAGCCATTTGGCATTATCCCAATGGCTGGTGGTAATACCGGTGCACAATTTGGCGGTTGGTTTAAAAAAGAAATTAACACTATTGACGATTTAAAAGGTTTGAAAATGCGTATTCCGGGCTTAGCGGGCGACGTATTGAAAAAAGCTGGCGCTATTCCGGTAAATTTAACTGGCGGTGAAATTTTTTCTTCTCTACAAAGCGGCGCCATTGATGCCACTGAATGGGTTGGTCCGTATAACGATTTAGCCTTTGGTTTTTATCAAGCGGCTGAGTATTATTATACCTCAGTGTGGCATGAGCCTTCGGCTGGCTTAGAGTTTTTAATCAACGAAAAAGCATTTAACGCACTGCCAAAAGATTTACAACAAATTGTTATCGTGGCAGCACGCGCAGTTAATGAAGAAACGCTAGACGAATATAATGCGCGTAATAATAGTGCGTTGAAAACCTTGGTTGAAGAACACCATGTTAAACTTCGTAAATTTCCTCCTGTGGTATTAGCGCAACTTAAAAAATACACCGCAGAAGTTATGGCTGAACAAGCCGCTAAAGATGCAGGTTTTGCTAAAGTGTGGAAATCGTATAGTGAGTTTTTAAGCAATATTCGCGCATACAATGATTTAACTCTGAAAGAATATTATCAAAATCGTTAAAAAAATAGTATAAATATTGAATGTCGCTATCTGCTCGTACCTCTTTAAAAGCAAAGATAGGTACAATAGCGGCAATTTGTTAATTGTAAATATTAACTCGTCAACTCCGTCATACTGAAATAAATTTAGTATGACGGAGTTGAATGTTTATTATGTGTTTGCCTAATGCAAACCCTCTAGAAAAAGGTTTATTATGATCATCAAGCCAAAAGTTCGTGGTTTTATTTGTACTAATGCGCATCCAGCAGGCTGCGAAGCGCATGTTGCTGAACAAATCGCTTATGTGAAAGCACAAACGCAAGCCAGCACTCAACCTAAAAATGTTTTAGTTCTTGGCGCATCAACAGGTTATGGTTTATCTTCTCGTATTACGGCCGCTTTTGGTAACAATGCTAAAACTTTAGGGGTTTTCTTTGAAAAAGAACCTACTGAAAAACGTACCGGTTCAGCGGGTTGGTATAATACTGCTGCTTTTCAAAAGGCGGCTGATAAAGCAGGTTTGTGGTCTAAAAACATTAATGGCGATGCTTTTTCTCACGAATTAAAAGCGAAAGCAATTTCGCTAATTAAAGAAGAGTTAGGCGAAATTGATCTTGTGGTTTATTCACTTGCTTCACCGCGTCGTACCGATCCGGATACTGGTGAAGTTTATTCTTCAACACTTAAGCCGATTGGTCAAAGTGTTACCACGAAAAATCTAAATACCTCAAAACGTGTAATTGATTCTGTTTCAGTTGAAGCGGCAAGCGAAGAAGAAATTCAAGGCACAATCGACGTAATGGGCGGTGCTGATTGGGAACTTTGGTTAAATGCACTTAATGATGCGGGCGTATTAGCTAATGGCGTTAAAACGGTTGCGTATACTTATATAGGTAAAGAATTAACTTGGCCTATTTATGGCAAAGCAACGATTGGCCGTGCTAAAGAAGATTTAGACCGTGCAGCAAACGCAATTAATAAAGCACTTGCGCCACTTAATGGTGAAGCGCATGTTACGTCACTCAATGCTGTGGTTACCCAAGCGAGTTCCGCTATTCCCATTATGCCGTTATATATTTCTGCCATGTTTAAGGTAATGAAGGCCGACGGTACTTACCAAGGCTGTATTGAACAAATCCAAAGTTTGTTTATTGAAAATATTTACAGTGAAAGCCCTCGTTTAGATGAACAAAATCGATATCGTCAAAACTATAAAGAACTTGAAGATAGTGTACAGCAACGAGTTACCGATATTTGGAATACGGTTGATACCGATAGCATTGATGAGCTAACTGACTACGTTGCTTATAATCAAGAATTTTTGAAATTGTTTGGTTTTGGTATTGAGGGGGTTAATTATGATGCTGATCTTAGTCCAGAAGTTAAAATTAATAACTTAACCTAATGTTTTAAATATAAATTAGTCATAAAAAACCGATGCCTGCCATCGGTTTTTTTGTTTATGAAAGGTCTTGTTTTTCAGCTATAGTAACTTTATGTTTTAAATTTTTATTAGGCTCTATAATAATATGTCGTTATCTAACCATTGGTTGACACATTTTTTTGATCACAGTGATAGCCATGGCGTTGATTATAAGAGACGGCTTTATTCTTTTTTAGCGTTTAGTTATTTTGGTTGTTTAGCGCTCGTTATTTTTAGCTATAAAAATTATAGCAGTGATTATACAGTTATTTTCATTATTACCTCTGTCACCTCTATAGTATTCATTGTGAATTTACTCTTATTTTATTTGTATAAAAACTTAGATTTATGCGGAAAAATTGGCAGTGTTGGCATTATTATTTTTTGTTTGATGTTGGTTTACCAAGGGGGAATTGATAATACGGCGCTATATTGGGTTTTTCCTTTTCCATTAGTATTGTTTGCTGTGCTTGGGTATTTTTATGGATCTATTGCGAATGGCATTATTTTTATATCTTTGTTGGTTATGTTAAATAATCCGACACTACTGCTAGCAAACTACGCGAACTCTGAAGTTATTCGGTTTCTTTCCTCTTTTTTTGTTATTAATGTTATTAGCTTTATTAATGAATACTTTCGTGAAAATAGTCATTCAGCGATGGCAGATATTAATATTAATAAAGATCAACTGGCTAATACTGATGCCTTAACTCATTTACCCAATCGCCGCTTTGTGGATGCTGTTTTTTTTCCTGCCAGTAAAATTAATGTCAATGATCGGTTTCCTATGGTGTTAATTATGGCTGATGTTGATCACTTTAAAAGCTTTAATGATAATTATGGGCATCAAGTGGGTGATATTATTTTAGAGCAGTTAGCTAGAACGATGGAACAATGTATTCGCACTGAAGATATAGTTGCACGAGTGGGCGGTGAAGAATTTTTATTGTTATTTTCTAGCACCAGCTATGCGCTTGGCTTAAAAATAGCCGAGAAAATACGCAAGGAAATCTCTGTTATGAAACTTGTGCATGAGCAGCAAACGTTAAATATTACCATGAGTTTTGGCGTTGTTATTGCGCAAAATCATAGCGAAATTGAAAGCAAATTAAAAGAGGCTGATGCTAAGCTTTATCAGGCAAAAGAAGCGGGTCGTAATTGTATTTATTAGGCGTGAGCACTTGTTAACAAATAACCAGCAATATTCAATGGCAATACGATTACATTTATTATCAATTCTAATAGTTTACTAGACCTTTTATATCCTTTAATAAATTCCCCAGCACAATTATCACCTATTTTTATTAGAAGAGAGTTGATTTTTTTGTAATAGTGTATTATTGTATTGATACACTAGTTTTTGCCGGTAAAGGTATTGTATTTCGTGGATCAATTTACTATTTCACCCAGTTCGGGTGTCCCCATATACAAGCAGTTATTTAGTCAAATTGAGCGCATGGTGCTCAATGGCTATTTTTCTGTTGGCGACCACCTACCTTCAGTTAGGCAGGTGGCAACTTCTCTAGAAGTAAACCCTATGACGGTTTCCAAGGCTTATGGTCTATTAGAAGAGCGTGGTTATTTAACACGTTTACGTGGTAAGGGCATGGTGGTAGCGCAACGAGATGAAGCGTTCTGTGAGCAGGAAAAATTTAAAATGTTAAATAAAATGATTGAAGAGTTATTAATGCAGGCACAGCAAATGGGTGTTAATGAGAAAGAAATAATAGATCTAGTTACCGCCAGCGCTTCCAAAAATGGTGTAAATAGCATAAAGAGTAAGGAGTAACTCATGTCTAATACAAGTGCAGTAATTAATATTAAAAGTTTAACGAAGGCCTATAAAAAAGAACAGGTACTGAAAAGTTTAGACTGGCAAGTTAATCAAGGTGACATTGTAGGTCTACTCGGTAAAAACGGTGCGGGTAAATCAACGTTAATTAAAAGTGTGCTAAATATCAGTGACATTGATAGTGGTAACATCACAATTTTTGATGAAGAACATCAACACTTAAGTGCACAAACTAAAGGAAGAATTAGTTATGTACCTCAAGAAAATGATGAAATACTTTGGCTATCAGTGAGTGATTTAATTAAATTCAGAAAACAATTTTACTACCAATGGTCAGATGAAAAAGTAGCTGAACTCATTAGTCGCTGGGACATCGACACTGCAAAAACGTTGGCTGAACTATCTCCAGGGCAAGTACAACGAGTATTGATTATTTTAGCGTTAGCTCCTTTGCCTGAATTAATTATTTTTGACGAACCCGCCGCTGCACTTGACCCTTACGCTAGGCGAGAATTTTTAAAAGAAATAGTATCTTTGGCTAGCACTGAGAATATTACCATTGTTTTTTCAACCCACATTGTTAGTGATCTTGAACGTGTTGCCAATAAAGTCGCAATTTTAGAGCAAGGTAAAATCTGCTATTTTGATGATTTAGATACCACCAAAGAAAACGTAGTGCAGCTTATTATTTGTCATACAGATGACGCTGAAATTGATGTGCCTAATTTACTGCGCAGTAAAAAAAATCATCAAGGACTAAATTGTGTTGTATCGCAGTTAGATGAAAACTGGCTTGAAAAAATACAAAAACAAGGAGTAGCTGTCACGGTAAACCCTATGGGGCTTGAAGATATATTTTTGGAGTTAACCGCATGATGACCAAAATATTATTGCATGGCTGGGTTCAACGATCATTTATCATCCTTTTTACGTTGATTGCTATTGGTGTTCGAGTCACTATGCAAGACGATTCACGCCTTGGTTTGCTTTACAGCCTAATTGCATTGATTAGTTTTTTTATTTCCTTAACTGTTGCGAGCCGCTTGCCACAGTTTACTCATAGTAGCATGGCAAAGTTGTTTCCTAATTATCAACAAAAATTAAAGCGTTCCATAATTATCGTGTGGATGATTAGTTTATTACCGAGTTTACTAGTATTGCCTGATGTAGAAATCTGGTTAGGACTTATCAGTGTTTTAGTGTTACTTGCTATTATTTTTGTAGCGATGATTTACAAGCCAATTTATCAGATATTCTTTTGGTT
>Ga0316202_10000866_pt1 | contig 27443 bp, 23 predicted proteins | sample 3monrhotite_MG_FD_204934 | JGI IMG/M metagenome (GOLD analysis project Ga0316202, IMG submission 204934) | Microbial mat bacterial communities from mineral coupon in-situ incubated in ocean water Damariscotta River, Maine, United States -... | ecosystem: Environmental > Aquatic > Marine >... | reverse complement strand
ATTCATATATATGGAGCTTTGAATTAACATTTTAGTCGATTGCTCTAGATTTATTCCTGTCTGCTGATGCAGCCAAGCCAATGCTTTTTGTGGATTCGAACGACTCCAAACTCTTAAAATACTATCGACTGGTCGCTGCTTATCGGATTCTATAGAACTATCTAAGTACCATTGTGCAGCCTCTTCGGGGTTATTATTGAGCCAGTTAGTTAGAAGAGCGTTACGCATAATTATCGTATCTTTACTATCCTCCTGTGTAGCTAGCCAATCTGCAACTTCATTTGGTTCTTTGCTAGACCATTGAGTGATAACGGCTCGTTTGTTTCCAGAGTTACTTTCAAGATTGCTTGTTAAGTCAATGAATTCAATATAGTCATCTTTGTTATCAACTGTTCTTAGAATACCTTTCATGGCCATACCTAACCCAAAGCGATCAGAATCAATTTCTGCTAATTTATCAATAGCATCATATCGATTTTGAGTTGCTAAACTCTGAAAGATTGACTGCAAAGCAACGCTGTATGAAAAAGGATTTGTTAGTGAAAGTTCAGATTCTTGATTGGTCTTATACCAATTATAAGCAGCGTATGGATCAGATTTTGCCCAGCCAGAAAGAGCAATATTAATTGCGGTTATTCTAGAATTCGGCTCATCAATGTTATTTTCCACATAATTCATTGCAGCCTCTGGGTTTAAGCTAGAAAATTTTCTGAGTAACGTTACAATGATTGCAGTGTTGCCGTTCTGAAAATTTTTAGCGTTTATTAACTCAAGTGCTTCTATAATTTCTTGTTCTGTAAAATTTTTTATTAGATTATAAGATTCTGTAATTGCACCAATATCAAATATCATAGTCTTATCAGAAGTAAGTAATTTAAGCTCATTTACAATTTCATAAACCGATTTACGTCCGGTTGTATATTCATGTGAATCATTTACTTCTTCAATTGAATCCAAAACATACTGATTAATCGTATTAGTATTTGCATCATTAGAGTCCTGAAAACTAGTTTCTTTCATTTGAATATGGGTACTGTTAGTTTTTGAATTTAGGTTAGAACCAAGAAAATATGCGAGCCCGAGAGATGCTATCCATGCTAATGCGAGTAAGTACTTCATTGAAATTCCTTTTTGCTAATTTAATGAGTGCTCAAAAATAGTACTGCTATAAGTGCATAAAAACAAGTTGTGTGCTGATGCCATAGTGTGTTTTTTTAATGGCTGTAGGTCGCCTTTTAGGGTGAAACGGTAATGGACTGAAGTGAATTATTAAGATTTTTTGTAAATCGTTAGTTTTGTCGGCCTAAAGACCGACCTACATCGTGACAAGTACTATCTGTTAGACCTAATTAATCTGCTGTCAGCCTAAAGGCAGACCTACATTAAAACCAATTAGGCCAGTTCGCACCCAATCTATCATCTTCAGCCAGGCCAAATTCTCCATTAATTAGACAAATACTTCTGAATATTTCCTCAAAAATAGGTACAATACGGCGTTTTTTTAACCAATTATAATTGAGTGATTCTGGAGTAACCCATGCCTGAGAGTAGATATCACAGTAATACCACCATTGCCGATTACGATCCTGAGATTGCCAGTGCCATTGGCCAGGAAAAAGTTCGTCAGGAAGAGCATATTGAACTAATTGCATCAGAGAACTATACCAGCCCATTAGTGATGGCTGCTCAAGGCTCTGTGCTGACCAATAAATATGCTGAAGGCTATCCTGCTAAACGCTACTACGGTGGTTGTGAGTACGTGGATACGGTAGAGCAAGTTGCTATCAATCGGGCCAAAGAGTTGTTTGGTGCTGATTACGCTAATGTCCAACCTCACTCAGGTTCACAAGCCAATATGGCCGCCTTTGCTGCATTGATCCAACCGGGTGATACAATTCTAGGTATGAACCTCAACGAAGGCGGTCACCTGACCCATGGTTCGCCAGTAAATTTCTCGGGCAAATTATACAATGCCATTGCCTACGGTTTAGATGAAAACGGCTATATTGATTATGCAGAAGTAGAAGCCTTGGCGTTAGAACATAAGCCAAAACTGATTCTTGCTGGTTTCTCTGCCTATTCCCGTAGTATTGATTGGAAGATATTCAGAGATATCGCCGACAAGGTCGATGCATTATTTATGGTTGATATGGCTCATGTATCCGGTCTTATTGCTGCGGGTGTCTATCCAAATCCAGTTCCTCATGCAGACGTTGTGACCTCTACTACTCATAAAACATTGGCAGGCCCGCGTGGTGGAATCATTCTTGCCAAGTCAAATCCTGATTTAGAAAAGAAGCTGAACTCAGCAGTTTTCCCTGGTGGTCAGGGCGGTCCTTTGATGCATGTAATTGCTGCCAAGGCGGTTGCCTTTAAAGAAGCATTACAACCCGAATTTACGGCCTATCAAACACGCGTTGTTGAAAATGCTCGCGCTATGGTTGCGGTATTACAAGAGCGCGGTTATAAGATCGTTTCTGGCGGGACTGATAATCATCTGTTCTTGGTTGATCTAATAGATAAAGACATCACGGGAAAGGATGCTGATGCAGCACTTGGTCGCGCCTTTATTACTGTCAACAAGAATACCGTGCCAAATGAGCCACGCTCGCCATTTGTAACCAGTGGCTTGAGAATGGGAACTCCGGCAATTACAACGCGTGGTTTTGGAGTGGCTGAAGTGCAGGAACTGGCAGGCTGGATAGCTGATATCCTTGATGACATTGAAAATGAAGATGTGATTGATGCTAGTCGTGAAAAAGTCTTGGCGTTAACTAGCAAATATCCGGTATACGGAGCCTAAGTCAGATGCATTGCCCGTTCTGTGCCGATCCAGATACACGAGTTATTGACTCGCGTCTGGTTGCGGATGGAAATCAGGTTCGCCGCCGTCGTGAATGTGCTTCATGTGGTGAGCGATTCACTTCCTATGAAACAGCTGAATTGGTGATGCCAAAGATTATTAAGCAAGATGGAACTCGCCAGCCCTTTGATGAGCAAAAACTTAGGGCTGGAATTATGCGTTCCGTTGAAAAGCGTCCAGTTAGTATTGATGATATCGAAGAGACTATTTCTCATATCATGTCAAAACTTCGAGCTACTGGTGAACGTGAACTTCCGGCTCAGACCGTTGGTGAAATGGTCATGAATGGCTTACGTGAACTTGATGACGTGGCCTATGTTCGTTTTGCTTCGGTCTATCGTCGCTTCAAAGACGTCAGTGAGTTTCGTGCGACCATTGATAGCCTAAAAGACGAACACTCAACTAAACCCTAGGTGTAATAATGACCTCAGATGCCCTGGACTATCGTTTTATGGGTCGTGCGCTGTCTCTAGCGCAACGAGGCCTCTATAGCACCGATCCAAATCCGAGGGTTGGTTGTGTGATAGTTAAGAATGGCGAGATAGTTGCCGAGGGTTGGCACGAACAGGCTGGTTCTGATCATGCCGAAATTATGGCCATTAAATCAGCCAAACAATCACTTGAGGGTGCATGCTGTTACGTGACGCTTGAACCCTGTGCCCATCATGGAAAAACACCCCCCTGTGCCGATGCCTTAGTAGCCGCTAAAGTGAGTCGTGTTGTGGTGGCCATGGAAGATCCTAACCCCTTAGTTGCTGGTTCAGGTATCAAAATTCTTAACAATGCTGGCATCGAAGTTAATATCGGATTGATGGCCTCAAAAGCTCAGCAGCTCAACCTGGGTTTTATTAAGCGTATGACAGAGGGTCTTCCCTATGTAACCTGCAAAATGGGCATGAGCATGGATGCCCGAACTGCGATGGCTTCGGGTGAAAGCCAATGGATTACTTGCCCAGAGTCACGACAGCAGGTACAACTTATGAGAGCACGATGTAGTGCAATCATCACCGGCAGTGGCACGGTAATCGCGGATAATCCATCGATGAACGTCCGTAAAGAACAATTTCCTGAAACTGCAGTTGACAGTAAAGTGAGTCAACCTTGGCGTGTTATCGTCGATTCACAACGTTCTGTACCAGCCGATTCAAAAATCTTTGATCTTGAGGGCCATGTGGTATGGGTTAATAGCGTTAGTTCAAAGCAGCAGGATACCGATAAGCTAAGCAATCTAGTGATGGCTGGCGAGAATAATATGGTTGCTCTAAAGCCATTATTACAATGGCTAGCTCAACAAGGCTGTAATGAAGTGCTGATAGAAGCGGGTGCAAAATTAACAGGTGCCTTTATCGCTGCTGATCTAGTTGATGAATTAGTTCTATTTATGGCACCAAAATTACTGGGTGATGAGGCAAGAGGCCTAGTTCATTTGCCAGGTTTAGATAAACTTGCTGATGCTAAACGTTATCAGGTTAGCGATGCTAGTCTCTGTGGGGATGACGTTCGTCTCACTTATAAAAGGTTAAGTTAAATGTTTACAGGAATCATTGAAGCTGTTGGCAATATTGAAGCAATTACTGATAAGAATGGTGACAAGCTATTTAAAATAAAGGCCACCGGGTGGGATTTTTCGGATGTTCAGTTAGGCGATAGCATTGCTGTTAATGGCGTTTGTCTTACCGTTATTGAACTGGTTGAATCTGGTTTTACAGCGGATGTTTCTGGTGAAACGCTGGCGGTAACCATTCTAAAAGATGCCAAGGTCGGAAGCAGAGTAAATTTGGAAAAAGCCTTGAGGTTAAGCGATCGACTCGGTGGTCATCTTGTTTCAGGACATGTGGATGGTATCGGTGAGGTAATCGAACGCTATCAAGAAGCACGCAGTTGGCGCTTTCAAATCAGGCCACCAAAATCACTATTAAAGTACATAGCAGCCAAAGGCTCAATCACAATTAATGGCATATCCTTAACTGTAAATAAGGTAGAAAATGGTCAATTTGATGTGAATATAGTGCCACATACATTACAATGCACGACCATGAATGACCTAGTGTCAGGAAGCCGCATCAATTTAGAGATTGATCTTCTGGCAAGGTACTTGGAACAATTAGTAAATAGTAGTGAAGATGAAAGCTCTGGAGTTAGTAAAGACTTACTAGCAAGAGCAGGTTTCTTAAAATCATAGCAGGCATTGAAATGACTTTTAATAGCGCAAAAGAACTCATTGAAGACATTCGTCAGGGTAAAATGGTCGTTTTACTTGATGATGAGGACCGTGAGAATGAAGGTGATTTGGTCATGGCCGCCAGTATGGTTGATGCTGAAGGCATCAATTTTATGGCCAAGCATGGTCGAGGCTTAATCTGTTTAACCCTGACTGAAAATCGCTGTGAACAATTGAATTTGCGACTAATGGTTGATTCAAATAAGGCCCAACACGGTACTAACTTCACAGTTTCGATCGAAGCAGCTGAAGGTGTAACAACAGGAATCTCCGCTGCTGATAGAGCAAAAACGGTTCAGGCAGCTGTCGCACCAGACGCTAAGCCTGAGGATATTGTACAGCCGGGTCATGTATTTCCACTAATGGCTGCCGCCGGTGGCGTTCTAAACAGAGCGGGTCATACAGAGGCAGGTTGTGACTTAGCACGATTGGCAGGCTTAGATCCTTCGGCAGTGATAGTTGAGATATTAAATGATGATGGCAGTATGGCGCGCCGTCCTGATTTAGAAATTTTTGCTAATCAGCATGGCCTTAAAATTGGCACCATTGCTGATTTAATTGAATACCGGAATTTGAACGAAGCGACGGTTGAGTCAATTGGCCAATGTATCTGGCCAACACGTTTTGGTGATTTTCAGTTGCACACCTTTAGAGATACCATTGATCAAGAGTTGCACTATGCTTTAGTTATGGGTGATGTAGCAGATGGTGAACCAGTGCTTGTCCGGGTTCATGTTGCTGACCTATTTTCTGACATGCTCTATGGAGAGCGTACGGGTGGTCGTAGCTGGTCTCTAGACGGAGCCTTACAGCGAGTTGCTGATGAAGGTCGAGGAATTGTATTAATAATTGGCTATCATCAACCTCATGAGCATATTGAAATGCGGCTAGCTAATTTAAGTGCAGAAGACCATGGCGGCTCAGTTCAAAATATTAAACAGGAAGGTGGCTCAAGAAGAGTCGGGATTGGTTCGCAGATTCTTGCTGACCTTGGTGCCCACAAACTGCGCTTATTAAGTGCTGAAAGACGCTTTTATGCATTATCAGGATTTAAAATCGAAATTGTCGATTTTGTTACAGAATAACGAACGGGAATAAATATGAGCACACAAATATTTGAAGGTGATTTTCGAACCAACAATGCATCCTATGCACTGTTAGTGACACGTTTTAATAGCTTTATCACAGAAAGCCTACTAGAAGGCGCGTTGGATGCATTAAGACGACATGGCATTAGTGATTCTCAAATTACGGTAATCAAAGTCCCTGGTGCTTACGAGTTGCCTCTAGTCGCGAAGCAATTAGCTAACTCAGGCAAATATGATGGCTTGATAGCTTTGGGCGCTGTAATCCGAGGTGGTACGCCACATTTTGATTATGTTGCTGGTGAATGTGCCAAAGGTCTTGGTCAGGTTTCTTTAGACTCAGGACTACCTATTAGCTTTGGTGTTTTAACCACAGACAGCATTGAGCAAGCGATTGAAAGAGCGGGAACCAAGGCAGGCAACAAAGGCGCAGAAGCGGCTGTTACTGTATTGGAAATGGTCAACCTTTTAAAGCAGATCAACGACTAATATGAAAGTTAATCCGGCTAGGCGCCATAAAGCCAGGCGCTATGCAGTACAGGGCCTATATCATTGGCAACTGACACAGGCAGATGCTAGTGATGTTATCGATTATATGCTGCCAGAAGTAAATCAAAATAAAACCGATATGGAATATTTTGAAGAATTAATCACTCAAATCCCAACCATGGTTGAGTCAATTGACGAAGTGATTAAGCCACATTTAGATCGCGACATTAATTCCGTAGACCCGGTAGAAAGAGCCATATTAAGAATGGCTGTATATGAATTACTCAAACACCCTGAGATTCCTTATCGAGTGGTCATTAACGAAGCCATTGAACAAGCAAAAACATTTGGTGCTGAAGATGGCCATAAGTTTGTTAATGGTGTTTTAGATAAAGCGGCAGCAATAGTTAGAGAAGTCGAAGTAAGTTCCAATCAAAATTCAAAGGATGCCTAAAATGGCGTTAAGCGAGTTTGAATTAATTAACCAATATTTCAAATCCATTGTTGGACACCGTAAAGATGTTCATTTGGGTATTGGTGATGATGCTGCATTGTTAGATGTGCCTGAAGGGCAGCGTCTGGTGGTAACTGTTGATACCCTGGTTAAAGATATTCATTTTTCTTCTGACGTAACGCCTGAAGATCTAGCACATAAATCTTTGGTCGTTAATTTAAGTGACCTCGCTGCTATGGGCGCTGCACCTGCTTGGGTGACGTTATCACTAACCATACCTGAGGCTGACAAAAATTGGATTGAATCCTTTAGTCAGAAGTTTGCTGAATTATGCCGCTATTTCGATGTGCAGCTAGTGGGTGGCGATACTTGCCGTGGAGAATTGTCTGTGAGCGTTCAGGCTATGGGGTTTGTACCTCATACCTCGGCTTTAAAAAGATCTTCTGCTCAGCCCGGTGATTTAATTTATGTCACAGGTCATATTGGTGACGCAGGTGCTGGCTTAGCGTTGCAGCAAGAGCAGAAAACAGAATATTCTATAGATGAACAGTTCCTAATCAGCCGCTTAGATAATCCAACTCCAAGACTGGAAGTGGGCATCATGTTGCGAAATATCGCTAATGCCGCGATAGATATTTCTGATGGTTTCATACAGGATTTATCTCATATTCTTGATGCCAGTGATGTTGGTGCAGTCGTTGAAGTTGGAAATTTGCCCGTATCTGATGTAATGCAATCTAATTACACTGAAAAACAAGCTCAGAGCTTCGCAATGACCGCTGGTGATGATTACGAACTGTGCTTTACTGTTAGTCCTGAAAATCAGGACGCACTCGATAGAGTGTTAAGTACGGTTAGTTGTCCAGTCACTCAGGTTGGGCGTATTACGGCTAGCAAGGGCCTTCAGCTACGCAATAAGGATGAGTTGTTGCAGCAACCTTCCTTAGGCTATGAGCACTTTAGTGCAGGGTCTATCCGTGACGTTAGTTGCTAGTCTGATAAAAACTAAAATTAATCTTTTTCTTGCCACAGGTTTTGGCTCTGGATATTTTCCAAAGGCACCAGGAACTGTAGGAACTGCTGTTGCAATTATCCCTTGGTATTTTTTACAGACGCTGGATTTGTATTACTACAGCCTAGTCATATTAGTTTCTAGTGTTGCGGGTATATACATCTGTGATCAGGCGGATAAGGCAATGGCGAGTCATGATAACAAGCGTATTGTTTGGGATGAGTTTTGTGGTTTTTGGATCACCATGTTTGCGATACCATTTAGTCCATCTGCGCTAATTATTGGTTTTGTTCTGTTCCGTTTCTTTGATATTGTAAAACCTTGGCCTATTAAATGGATTGACCGCAATGTTCATGGCGGGGTAGGGGTGATGTCTGACGATATTGTTGCGGGCATAATAAGCTGTCTTTGTTTGCACCTTCTCTATGCTTTGATCTAACATGCTCCTAGTCTTAGGAGGTTGCTGTGAAAGTCACTAAACACATTATGTTATTCATGCTTTTGCTACAGTCCTATAGTAGTGAGTTATTGGCCGTTCCGAAGATAAAACTTAATGCGGTTTTAAATAACGCGGTGGTGTTAACCATTGATGGTCGACAACAGATGTTAACAGTGAATCAGTCTTCAACTGAAGGTTATAAACTGCTAAAAATAAATCAAAACAATGTCGTTATAAAGGTAGATGGAATTGATAAAGTCATTGCTTTAGGCGCTGCCATTGGACCATCAAAATCAGCGCCAATTGCTCAGGTTCTGATTACTAAAGATATTCAAGGTATGTACCAGGTTGATGGTCGAATCAATGATCATTCAGTCCGGTTTTTAGTTGATACAGGCGCTACCTTTATTGCGTTAAATTCGCAGCTAGCAAGTCAATTGAACATTGATTATCGTGCGATTGGTCGTGAAACCATTGCCAATACAGCTGCTGGACAAGTTCCTGCATGGCATATAAAGTTGACCAAGGTGACCTTAGGAAATATTAATATTCATCAGGTTGATGCTGTAGTAATAGAGGGGGCCTTTCCTGATCCGGTGCTCCTTGGCATGAGCTTTCTTGGCCGTTTGAACATGAATGATAATGGTATGTTACTAACATTGGAAAAAAAGTATTGATGGGACATGTAATCGCCAGAACAGTTTCAGCTGCAATAGCTTCTATTTATGAGTAACTTGCTTTCAGAGACTTATAAATCTTGGAAGATACAATATCATCCGAAATTAAGTATCGAATGGCTACACTGGTTTCTAGACAACTGTACTAATCCTTCTGAGTTTGTGCCACTGACACAACAATCAGACTGTATCAATTATTTGATTGACTCAGAAACTGGTCCCTTGGTTGCTATGATATATCGCCGTCAATTGCTGTCTATGCAAAAGCCAATCGGTACAGAGGCAGAGACATTATGGCAAAAGTCGCAACTGCTAAAAGCCAGTGGTATAGCAATCGCTGAACCAATGGCTGTGATTACACGTAAATCGACAAGCATCAAAAACTATGAGACATGGTTCATTAGAGACTATGTAGAAGGACGTTCTCTGTTTGATATATTTCATGATCAATCATCAATCACTCCGGAACTTACATCATTGGCTGCACTGAGTTGTCAATTAATTGCTCAACTGATCGATAAGAGAATTCGCTTAGAGACATTTAAGGCAACAGATATTATTAAAAGCGTCAATGGATTTAGATTGGTTGGTTGGCGTGGTATTCGAAGATGCTCAGACTATACTGATGAGATGATTAGCAATGACATGGCTCATTTTATGAAGGCATGGATTGAGCGTTACGACTATCATCAGTTATTTGTTGAATCCTTTAGTCGTGTTGGTATTAAGCTATCAAAGTTAGACCACTAGATAGTTTTCATTTTCCATTATCTTAAAAGTTCGTTAAACTAGTCCTGTTAATCAATGCAGAACTATAAAAATCAATAGCTTAGCTAATAAATCTGCATCATTTCTTTTCTTTATTGGAGTAATTCATGAATTCAAGCGATTCAGCAGTGGTCACAAATGAAGACTATGATCATGAAGACACGCTTTGGGGTCATCCCAAGGGGTTATATGTATGCTTTGCCACAGAGTTGTGGGAGCGTTTTTCATTCTATGGAATGAAGTACTTATTGTTACTATATTTGACAAAATATCATTTATTCAGCGACTCAATGGGTCTTGATGTATTGGGTGCTTATGCAGGACTTGTTTATGCATTACCTGTGATTGGTGGATTGCTAGCCGACAGGTATCTTGGTATGCGTAAGGCCGTAGTATTTGGCGGTATCTTACTATCCTTGGGACATATATTAATGGCAGTTGAAGGTCATCAGGCTGTTTCCTATGCCGTTGGCGCTGTATTGCAAGATGCTTTAACCCTTGCTGATGGTACTGTTTTAGTTGCTGGAACTGTTCTTACCGAAGCGATAACGGTACGTGATACTGGTGCCTTGAATGTCTTCTACCTTGCGATTTCACTTATCGTTATGGGTGTTGGCTTTCTTAAACCAAACATTTCAACCATCGTTGGTAAATTATACGGACCGGACGATCACCGTCGCGACTCAGGCTTTACCATTTTCTATATGGGTATTAATATTGGCTCCTTCGTAGCGACACTACTCTGTGGTTGGTTAGGAGAGACCTACGGCTGGAAGTACGGTTTCGGTGCGGCCGGTATTGGTATGATGATTGGTTTATTCACCTTCCTAAAGGGACAGAAGTACCTGCAAGGTCATGCTGAGCCTTCTAATCCAAGCCAGTTGAAAGAGAAGGTCTTTGGACTTCTTAGTCGCGAATATACAATTTATGTCATATCAATCTTATTCACTGGCGTAATATGGTTGCTAGTACAGGACGAGCCGATTGTTCATGCGACACAGAATGCCATGTTGGTAGTCGCGATTGTGGCAATTATTTTATATTCCATGTTCCATGACAGCAATGCGCCTAAAGGAATGGGCAGGGCCATAGGCTTTGCAACCATCGCTTTAGGACTGGCTGCAGTATTGATGAATAATACGATGTTGTTTGGTGAGCCAGGACAGGCTGCTGAATATGTAATCTATGCAACTCTTTTAACATTAGTAGGCTTTATAACCTATGGTTTTAAGGTACATAATTCTGATGAATACGGCCGAACAGTGGCTTTGATGATCTTGATATTATCAACGGTTGTATTTTGGGCATTATTCGAACAATCAGCGGGTTCAATGACACTTTATGCTGACCGTGTACTCGATCGTAACCTGATGGGTACGGAAATTAAAGCATCTATGTTTGGTTCGCTAAATGCAGGCTTTATCATGTTACTGGCAATTCCATTCTCAGCATTATGGGTCTGGTTAGATAAGCGCAAGATGGAACCTAATACACCCATTAAATTTGGTTTGGGTATCTTTCAAGCCGGTTTAGGCTTCGGTGCATTGGTCATCGGTGCCGAGTTCCCTAACGATGCTGGTAAGGTAGCTATGATTTGGTTAGTGCTTGCTTACTTACTACATACAACAGGTGAGTTATGCCTCTCACCCGTTGGACTCTCTGCTGTAACGAAGCTTTCTATACCAAGTGTTGTGGGCGTAAGCATGGGAACTTGGTTCCTTGCAACGGCTTTATCTGAAACAGTTGCAACAAGAATTGGTAAAATAGCAGCCATTGATACATCAGGCGCTGAGACTGCGACAGCTGCAGAGACATTAGCCAAATATACCGAACTTTATGAGTTTCTGATGTGGTTTGGTCTTGGTGTCGGTGTGTTTATGATCGTTATCTCACCACTACTTAAAAAGATGATGCACGGAGTGCATTAATATTCATCTACTAAGGCAGGATCACTGGTTCTGCCTTAGCTTTTCCCGTTTTTAATCAATTCCTACTGCTATAATTGAATGAATTGTGAGTTAATTCACAACTAGCCTATCCACAAACTAACTATAATACTGATGTAAAGTTACGTGAGTAGACATAGTTGGAGTAATAACGTTGGAATGGGATCGATTACAAGCCCCTAGCCCCAGAGAAAATATGCATAGCGAATTGCTAATGCAGCGTAATCGTCATGAGATAGACATAGGCGATCGTACAGGAGCCGCACAGTTTGAGTTCGCGGCCTGGCTTAAATTAAAGAATACAGACGATTTACCCGTCATGTTATTACTTGAGTACACAGATTCTCGTTCAACACGTTGGCATATCATTGATACCGCACGTGTTCGTAATATTAAAGGTGCCTCACTACTCAGTGGGCGTGCTGAAATAGAGGTAAAGAGATTGCAAGAGCTAAAACTCTATATCTGCCATCCGAGCCCTAAATTGATTGTTGAAGTCGATGAACTTCGCTTTAATGGCGACTTGGTTCGCAAAGATTTTATAGATGCCTTTAGTGTAGCTTAATATATTTGAACGGTCGTTCAAAATGAAAGCTCCCTAAATACATGATTTTAAGCGCTAGTTAGTCATATTGTTATTACTGGTATTCCCAAGCAATGCTAGCCTGACACAATTGTTGAGCACTTGTTCAATAATAAAGATGATATATCAAATGCTATTCGGCCACTTCTACGAATAAGATATTCTTGACACATATATTTGAACAGATGTTCAACAAATGGTATGTTTAATCATCTAACTGAACCTTTTGCAGACCATCATGGCCAGAAAAGTCTTATATACATCAGAGCAGATACTTGAACGCGCTATGCTTGTTTTCTGGCAACAAGGCTACCTTGGTACGAGTATGAGGGACCTTGTTAAGGCCACTGGATTAAATCCAGGAAGTATTTATCATAGTTATGGCAACAAGAAAGCACTTTTTATCAGTGTCACAGAGCATTATTACCGAAAGCTTTCATCCGCGATAAATCAAAGTATAAATTCCGATCAATCTGCTGATGAAACATTGCGTTCATTCTTCGATACTATATTACTCCAAAATGAACATGTCGTGGCTCGGGGTTGTCTATTAGTGAATACGCTCATGGAACAATCTAATGATTCCGATATTCAGTCTCATGTATCGGCTATGTTTTCCGGATTCGAAGAAATGTTTTATTGGATTCTGATAAAAGGACAAAAACAGGGTGTTGTGAAGCCAAATCTAGTTGCAAGACAAGAAGCTCAAGTGCTCGTTAATTGTTATTATGGCTTAAGAGTACAAAATCTAACGGAACAACCACAAGAGAATCTTCAGGGAATTATTCAACATCAATTGGATAGGCTATTTTAAATAATGAGTTTTGAACGTAATACTTTCGGACCTAACCGTCAGCTAAGTCCAGAAGCTAGGGCAACTTGATTTCTACCATTTTCTTTAGCTACTTGCATTGCCTGCTCAGCTATATGTACCCAGTCATGAGGAGATTCATAGTCATCGCTAGATTCAGCAATTCCAAGGCTTATTGTGATGTTGATGTCATTGCCATTAAATGACAAGATTTGCTGTTCTATGGTTTTTCTAAATCGTTCTGCAAAGGTAACCGAATTAGCTTCATCAACATCTGTCAATAAAATAACCATCTTGTCACCGCCATAACGGCCAGAGAAATCAGTATTACGCTGTGTCTTAGTCAATGTGTCACTGACCTGAGTAATGGCAAGGTCACCAGCATCATAGCCAAAGGTTTCATTAATCTCTTTTAGATTATCGATATCAAACATAACCAATGTTCTGGCGATATGGTTTCTGCTATAGCGTTCAAATTCGTTAGCGAGACGTTCATCCCAATAATGTCTGACATACAGTCCAGTTAGACTATCTCGTCTGGTCATTTCCTTTAGCTTATGGTGTTGTGTTTGTAACTGCTTTTTTTGAGCCGCAACTTCTGTCACATCATAAATAATGACGCAGGCATGATTGACCTCACCGGTGGCAGAAGCCAATGGTATCAAAGTCAGGTTTTGATACATATGGGGCTCAGTTCCGGTAAAGGGACGATAATGTTGAAAACGGAATAAGTATGGACGCTGTTCCCAGGTGCTAAAGGCACGGTTTTTAAGCAGAAAAACAGATTCAAGTTTTTGTCTGAACCAGTGTTGATTAATATCAGGAAATAGCTCAAATAGCTCTTTATCTCGTACAAAATCAGAAGATTGATTCGAGTGATTTTCCATAAAGGAATTCCACACTTTAATACGATTGTTTTTATCTAGAACGATCAGACCCACATCAATTGATTGTAATGTGTCCATTAGCCAATGAAGTTCTTTCAAATCATCTATCATTGTATGAGCCTAGCTAGTCCTCGGTCAGAAAATCCATGTGTTTGGTCAATGTTTCTACTGATTCAACTGTAAATAGCATAAGTTGAGAACAGTTAATATCTGTGTTTTCGATGCCGTAAGTAATTTCAATAGCCATAATTTTTTGGCTATTCTCAGATTGTAATTTCATCAGGTTACTGATGCGCTTATGTTCACCGAGAATGTTTGGATGACCTTGATTAAAAGCAATATTAAGTTGTTTGCCAAAGCTCTTTAAGAAGGCGCCGATTAGGATATTTGCAATATCCATGACTAACTCGCGCTCAATTGCTTGAGTCATATCACCGCTATAATCCATAATTTTAGCGAGGCTTTCGATACTCATATCATTAATAAGTAATAAGGCTTCACCTGTAATACCACGTCCGATAAAGCCTTGACTTATACCCGTTGCACGGTCTTGGCTTGCAAGCGTTAAAATCATTTCCAAATCAGAAAGTTCGAGCATATTAACATTGGGTACTGGTAGTGTGACAAATACGCCAAGCATTTTAGCCAGTAATTCACCAGCTTGTCCCATACTGACATTGGCTATTTCTTGATAGACATCACGAAAATTAAGTTTTGATTCTTCTTTGGCAGGAGGCTCGGCAGCTTGATGTTTTGTTTCTGCCTCTACAGTCGTTAACCCTAGCGCCTTGGTTAGTTTTTCAAGGTTTACTTTTTGAATCGGTTTCTTGATAAACTCAAGCGCACCGAGTTTTTTTACACGTTCTCTTGCTTGTTGTTGTACATCACCAGAAACCACTAGAGTAGTAACCTTGGTTTTTGTTTTTTGCAGTACATCCAATACTTCATACCCATCCATTACAGGCATGTTTAGGTCTAGAAATAATAGATCAACAGATACTTCATTTAATATTTCTAATGCTTCTTGGCCATGTTCAGCTTGAAGAACCTGGGCATCAAGGTTTTCAGGAAGGCTCCGCAATAATTGCTTTCGAGCCATCTTAGAATCGTCACATATGAGGATTGTTTTAGTCATAGAGTTCTAATATGGATTGCCTAAAAGGACCATGTATATACGTAAACAATAGATTAGCTTGATTATTTAGGCAAGGATTAGAATGGAGAAATGTCGAAACTTAAAGCAATAAATTCATTTAACAGTTTTAATGTAATTGAATCAACATTAACAAACTGCATACCTATATGGACATTATCTTCTTCGACAAAGGTATTCTTGATAATAGCTTCTATGGTTTTGGGCACCTCTTTACCAGGGAGTACAAATGAAATTAATACTTCAGTATCTGGTTTTATAATACGTGCCTGTTGGTTATTTAAATTACTTTGAGTTTGAAAATGACAGCCAGAGTTACTGATATCAGCTATCACTCCAGCAACACCAATCGTATCCAGTGCAAATTTACCTGGGAGTAAACATTTTACCCGCCGACTATTCCTTATGGTTTGATGCTGAATAAACTTCGGAAAGCTAGTAAATAATAATGCTGAGGGCGTGTGAATAAAACGTAATCCAGTACTTTGAAAACCAAAGGCATCACCTCTTGATATGCCCCTAATGGTTATTTCAGGCTTGGCTTTGTGTAACAATTGGTCAAGCTGAGGTGCGAGACTTTCAGTCACTGAGTAAATAAGAGAGGCTTGCTCGACAACTCCTACTAAAATAACCTTAAATCGTCCATCAAAGCCTTCTATTTCAGCTTGCATTTCGGTGTTGATTTCAGATACTAACTTTAAATCTGATGATTTAGGCGAGGTCATGCTTATTGTTTCCCTAGGCGATTACTCATTGTAATCGGAATAAATCGTGCTGTATGAATTGTTTCACACAACGCCATTATAAAATTTAGTATACTCATTTAACTAATTTAATAATTGATAACGATAATATACAATTATTATTCTAAACATTTTATAGATAGTCGATATAAAAAAGGAATTCACTTAATGCTTAAATCTAAAGCCATTGTTATTTTAGCCTTTTTCTTAGCACTAACAACTAGTTTAGCGGCAAAAGAGAAAATATATCCTGGAAAAGATCCTGCAATCGCTAATAACGAGCGTATTTTATACTGGTTAGATAAGCGTGGTGAATTACCTATTAATGCGACCGATCTGGATAAACAAAATGCGCTGAAAAAATATCTTTTACGGACAAAAAATGGCCATTATCAACCGCCAGTTAATGTTCTTAAGGCTGAAGCTCAGGCTATGCATAGAGTAAAGGAACGACTGGCGCAAGAAACCAAAGCGTTAAAAGCAGGAACAGAAAAAACAGTTAAAATTTTAGCCGTATTAGTGGATTTCCCGGACCTACCTTACAATGATAATCGACTCACTAATTCTGATACTAATATGTATTATAGTGATTATCCTACTTCCCACTATCAAGATTTGGTCTTTTCCCATACTGGTTATGTAGGACCCTCGAGTCAAAATCTAATGTCTGCGTACCAGTATTATCAGCAAGAATCTGGTGGCACATTAATTATGGAAGGTCAGGCTTATGGTTGGGTTAGAGCTAATAGTAATGCTGCTACCTATGGTGGCAATGACCCTGATGACAATGACAATGACATAGATGTACCGACCCTAGTTAAAGAAGCTGTAACAAAGGCGGTGCAAGAAAATAGTATTAATCTTGCAGATTATGATCATGAAGATCAATACGATATTGACGGTGATGGAAACGTCAATGAACCGGATGGATATATTGATCATGTGATGATTTTTCATGCCTCAATGGGTGAAGAGGCAGGTGGTGGCGTCTTAGGTGACGATGCTATTTGGTCACATCGCTTTTTCGTTGATGCCAGCTCTGGTGGTTATGATGTGCCTGGGACGAGCCATAAATTATATGGCTACACTATTGAGCCGATTGATTCAGCTGTTGGTGTTGTGGTTCATGAGTTTGGACATGATCTCGGTTTGAGAGATGAATATGATACACACCCTGACTCAGAGCATGGCTCGCCAGTGGGATATTGGTCATTAATGGCTTCAGGATCTTGGACAGGTTCACCTGCGGGCACTAATCCGACTGGTTTTAGTCCATTAGCTCGAGATTATTTCCAGCAGCGCTATGCAGGCGATTGGGCAGATATAGCGACGTATGATTACTCTGGTTTACAACAACAGTCCGAACTCGTAACCTTGACTGAAGCGGTTGATGCAGATGCTACTGTTAATATGGTACGTGTTAATGTTCCTGGTGGAATGGCTCCATTCTACGCGCCTTATTCTGGCAGCATGCAATACTATTCTGGTTTTGGTGATTTGAAAAATCACAGCATGAGTTTTAATCTCAATGTTCCTACCGGGACGACGCTCTCTTTACAAATGAAGTCACATTGGAATATTGAGCAGGATTATGATTATGTTCAAGTACTGGTAGATAATGTTGCAATTGAAGGTAACCATACTGATTTAACAAACCAGTACCATGCATCAGTACAGCATTTTATAAGTGGTCGATCATTAGATATTGCTGGTGCTGAGGGTACAGTTGGTTGGGTGGATTTAACCTTTGATCTCAGTGCCTATGCTGGAACCACGGTAGCCATAAATATTCAATATATTACTGATCCATCGGTTGGCGATTATGGTTTTGTGGTTGATGACATTAAATTAATGGCCGATGGCTCCGAAGTTTATAGTGATGGCGCTGAAGACAATCCTGTTATGGCGAGTTTAAATGGTTTCTCTGTTATTGGGGACAGTCGTTCAGAAGGTGATAAAAACTATTACATTCAAATGCGAAGTTTCAATGGCGTTGATGTCGGTTTGACATCTAGAAATTATGCCGCTGGAATGCTGGTTTGGTTTGGTGATCCAGATTATTCAAATAATCAAAGTTTCGATCATCCAGGACATGGATTTATTTCGGTTGTCGATGCCAATCAAAATTTACTGCGAAATGGCTCAAACGTTCCATATTCTACCAGCACCCAAATTCGAGATGCTGCATTTAGTCAGTATGGTGCTGCAGTATCAACAATGTTTAGTGATATGACGGATTATTCAAGTCCTGAGCAACCTGATTCAGGTGTTGTGTTACCACGCAATGGTTTGCAGTTTTCAATTCAAACTCAGGCAGTAGATAGTTCGTCGGCAAGTATTTTGCTTGAAGTCGTAAACCTAATTTGGGATTCAGAATTTAGTCTTAACAAAACATATCAAACTGTTGCCTTTAGCAATGACAGCTCAGGTGTAGGAGATGCCACTGCTGTTTGGGATTTTGGCGATGGAAATAGCTCTACTGATTGGGCGCCTACCCATGTGTATTCTGCCAGTGGTAGTTATACGGTTAATCTAACCATTACTACTACAGCAGATGGCAGTACGGTGTCTTCCAGTCAAACAGTATCTATTGCTGAGCAACTAAGTACAGGATTTAACGCTCAGGACACTAATGGTTTGGTAGACTTTAGCACTACCGCATCGGGTGGCGAGCAACCATTGATCTATAGTTGGGATTTTGGTGATGGTTCAACAGCAGGTAGTGGTGCTTCAGTATCTCATCAGTATACTCAAACTGGCGATTACATTGTCACCTTAACGGTAGACTCTGCAGATGGCCAGCAATCGGTTGTAACAACTACGGTTGCGGTGTACCTTACTCCGGTTGCTGAATTCACGGCAGCCAGAAACTATTTAGTGGTCACCTTTACCGATCAATCTACTGGTGGTGATGGTGCTCTTAGTTATGCATGGGATTTTGGTGATGGCAATACGAGTACTGATGCAAGTCCGACACACACATACACCGCTGCTGGTTCATTCTCAGTCAGTCTAACCATTACTGACCAAAGAAGTACCACCCATACGGTATCTCAAACAGTGACGGTTGCTGAAGCACCACCACCACCGCCTACTCAATCAAGTGGTGGTGGAGGTTCGACTGGTATTTGGTTCTTCTTCGGCTTAGTTATCGCCAACCTGATACGTCGAAAAGCACTCTATAAAGCAGTTTGCCAACTAGCTTAATTTAAGCGTTTGATAATTCTAACAATATGCTTGTTTTGTTCAAGAAAGGAACAAAACAGGCATATTTTTGCTGTGATCTGCCAATAATCCCTACTAAATAGATGAAATCTAAAGCTTTTAGTGTTTTAATTGCCTCCATTGGGGAATTTCTATTCCTAGTAATAATAGATACCAATAAGTGTCAAGGGGCAAAAAACAATGCAAAAAACAATAAAACTACTTCCTCTCGTAACCGCCATGGCTTTAACTAGCCCCGTGTTATTCGCTGAAGAAGATGATTCAAGTAATGACAATGTTGTCACCGTCGTTTCTCAAAAGCGTGTTCAGGATGAAGTCACTGTACCCATTTCAGTGTCTAGTATCGGTGCAGAAGAACTTCAGTTCAGTGGAGCAAACGACTTAAACGATTTAAGTAATATGGCGCCAAACTTTTCTACCAGTGGTCAGGAAGGATATCAGTCTGCGATTTATATGCGTGGTGTTGGTACTTGGAGTCGTAACATTGGTTTCGATACACGTGTAGGTGTTTATCTAGACGGAGTATATCTAGGGCAGTCATCTGCACTAAACCAAGCCATGATGGGTCTTGAGGCCGCAGAAATTGTACGTGGTCCTCAGGGAACTCTTTTTGGTAAGAATACAGTTGCCGGTGCTGTTAACCTAGTATCAATCAAGCCACATGCAGAAGAAGCGGAAGGCCGAGTTGGTGTTGAAGTCGGTAACTTTAATAGCACTCAGGTTTCAGGTCGCTTTAATTTGCCTTTAGGCGAACATACAGCTGTTCAACTAACAGCGATGGATAGTGCTATAGATGGTGAATACTTCAATCTATATTCGCAGGAGCAAGTTGGTGGTCGTGACTTTAGTGCACTTCGCTTTCAGTTGACTCACGAATTTAGTGATCAAATGGAATTATATTTCAGTTATGATAATTCAGATGCCGAGGGTTCTTGGTTAAACGGAGAAGCATTAACTGATACGTTTGGGCAATATCCTCTAGAAACTGATCCAACACTTGCATCAGTTGCTGGACCACTGGTCGGACGTATTCTTGAGCCATACACAATTATGGCCAGCGTTACACCTCAGAATAACTATCATAATGATGGTTGGAATATGACGCTTTCATATACCACTGATAATAACGCGACAATTAGAGCCATCGCTGCGGTACATGATTCTGACTCATTCTTCGTCAGTGATACAGATTACTCACCATTGGATTTCCTATATGTAGACTTTACTGATGTTTATCAGACTAAAACACAAGAAATTCAGTACATCTCTCCTGATAACGATGATTTCGAGTATTTAGCAGGCGCCTATTTTTATGATCAGGCTGGTGCAACAGTACGAAATGCAAACCCAGGTCAGCACATTCCAATTTTGAATGCTGCATTTGGACTGCCTTGTATGGGAACTGTGGATATTACCAACCCATATTCATATTGTCTTGAGGCAGGTAAAACGGTATTCAACCGAGGTACGGTTGATGTTAATTCTTGGGCGGCATACACCAACATGAGCTACAAGATTGGTGATGCAACGCATCTGGATCTAGGTATTCGTTATACCTCAGAGGAAAAAGCAGCTGATTACGCCCTTGGTACAGAACAAGGTGGTGTTAACGGTATTATCTTCGGTGTGGCTAACGGCACAGTGGTTGACCGATTTGAAGATAGCTTCGTTTCTCACAATATTGGTATCCGTACTCAAGTTGGTGATACTAACTATTACGCTAAATGGTCAACAGGCTTTAAGAGTGGTGGTTACAACCTAGACTTTATTGATCAGTTCGCTTTGAATGAAAAAGCGCGTTTCTTTAAAGAAACAGTTGATAGCTACGAAGTCGGTGTGAAAGGTCGTTACATGGATAATCGCTTGAAAATTACAGCGGCTTTATTCAGAACTGAATATGAAGATTATCAAGTTAACCAATTTCTACCATTGGGTCCAAATGCTTCAACTATTTCTATTAAGAACGTACCTGAAGCAAGAACCCAAGGTTTAGAATTGGGTGTTAATTATCGAATTGATGATAACCTAAGTGTTGAACTTAACTTTGGTAATTTAAGTGCTGAATTTGGTGATTTCCCTGGTGGTGGTCGTAGACTTCCTGATGGTACAAATGCTGATGCAACGGGTAATGTGATGCCTTATGCTCCAAAAACCAGTATTAGCAGTGCAATGACTTATGAAACTGACTTAAATGATGACGCAATCTTCATTGCGCAAATTGGCGTTAATTTCAACAGCATGCAGTTTACCAATACTTGGAATGTTAGTGAGCATACAACCTATGGTACTGATCTAAATACTGGATTACCTGGACCTACAGGCACAATCCCATTCGGTACAATTGATGCGCACACCCTTGTTAACCTAAGAGCAGGTTTCATTGCTACTAGCGGTAATTGGGATATGTTCTTCTGGGGTAAGAATGTTACTGGTGAAGATTATTTAAGAGATTCTTTCCGTGACTTCTTTAATACCTATACAGAGCAACGTGCTGATCAAACTATGTATGGACTAGAAATGAACTACTATTTCTAAGTAGCACCAATGTAAGGCTGTGGCTTTCTGCCACGGCCTTTCTTTTATTCTAATGCCTTCAAATAAATTACCCTCACAATTACAAGACTCTATGCGCCAATGGCGCCATCAAATACATCAAAATCCAGAAACGGCCTATGAAGAATTTAAAACTGCTTCATTAGTAAAACAGGTTTTGGAATCAGTCGGAATAGAAGTTCACTCTGGAATTGCTACTACCGGTGTCGTTGGGATTCTTAAAAAAGGCAATTCAAATCGCAGTATTGGTCTAAGGGCTGATATGGATGCGCTGGATATTCTAGAAGACAATGATCTATCTTATTGTTCTGAAAATAAAGGTAAGATGCACGCCTGTGGTCATGACGGCCATACTGCCATGCTATTGGGCGCGGCGTGCTATTTGGCTGAGCAGGTTGAATTTGATGGAACTGTAGTATTTATCTTTCAGCCGGCTGAAGAAGTTAAAGGCGGTGCACAGGCGATGATCAAAGAAGGCTTATTTGACCGTTTTCCGGTTGATCAGGTTTATGGTATGCATAATATGCCGGGCATAAAAGAACAGTTTTTCTCCATATGCGAAGGTCCGATGATGGCAGCTTTTGCTTATTATGAGTGCGAAATCACCGGCAAAGGCGGACATTCCTCTACACCACATTTAAATATTGATCCCATCCAAATTGGCGCATCATTAATAAAACAGTGGCAAGAAATCATTAGCCGAGATGTCCCTGCCTCAGAAGTGGCCGTGATTAGTACCACTGAGTTTCATGGTGGTAGTGCCATAAATGTTTGCCCTGAAAAAATTATTTTGAGGGGTTCAACGCGGAGTCTATCAAACGAAACTGCAGCCTTAATAGAACGGCGTATGTCTGAGGTTGCTGAAGTACATTGCTCTAGCCTAGGTGCGACCTGTCGTTTTGATTATAAGCAGGCGTATCCTGTATTAATAAATGAACCGAGTAGTACAAAGTTTGCCGTCGAGGTTGCCCGTTCTGTAGTTGGCGATCAGAATGTCAGTGAGCAACAACAGGCCATAATGGGCTCTGAAGATTTTGCCGAAATGCTACTTCAAAAGCCGGGAGCTTACATATTCTTGGGTAATGGAACAGAAAGCCGAGGTGGCTGCATGATTCATAACCCAGGCTATGATTTCAATGATCAGAATTTAGAGGTTGGCGCCCGTTATTGGGTAAATTTGGCAAGCCAATATCTTAGTTAGTTTTATCTGCAGTACTTATCTATTAGGAAGTTTCATGAAACAAACATTAAGCATTTTTGGATTGGCAGTATTGCTCTCTGTAACGGGTTGTAAATCGACACAGACAACAGCGCCCTATGAATATCAGGCCAGCATTGTTAGAACCAGTCATGGCATCCCACACATCACCGCCAAGGATTATCCTAGCCTTGGTTTTGGTGAGGGATTTACTGCAGCCCAAGATCACGTCTGTAATATTGCTGATGGTATTGTTGTTGCTCGTGGTGAGCGTGCCAAATATCACGGTATGGGAGCCAAGAAAAAGCATTTTAAGAGTGACGTTGTAGTCAAAGCATTGGGCATTCCGAAACGAGCTGCTGAGGCTTTAAAAAATGAGTCTGATGAAAACCGTGCATGGCTTAAAGGTTATGCTGATGGATATAACCATTATCTACAAGAAATCGGTGTCGAGAATATAGGTTCTTGGTGTCAAGGAGCTGAATGGGTTAAGCCGATTAGCAGTGCAGATTTATTTGCGCGTTTTGTTACCTTAGCAAATACGGCACCTCGAATAGCCGGTATGTTGGTTAGTGCGCAACCGCCTGAATCTAACGGCATTAAGGTTTCACAAGTTGAGTTACTTGATCAGGCAGATAAGTTAAAGGGCAAATACCTAGGCTCTAATGCTTGGGCTTTCGGTAAGGATCGAACTGAAAATGGTAGAGGATTATTAATTGGTAACCCACATTATCCATGGTCTGGTACGGATCGTTTTTGGGAAAAGCACCTTAAGATACCAGGTCGTCTCAATGTTTATGGTGTTCATTTGATCGGTGCTCCGGGTGTTGCTATTGGCTTTAACGAAAAGGTTGGCTGGAGCCATACTGTTTCTGACAGTGAACGCGTTGCATTTTATGCGCTTAAGTTGGTTCCTAATAACCCGACTATGTACTACTACGATGACGAAGTTCGTGCCATGGAGCCAAAAACAGTTAACGTTGAAGTTAAAGGCAAATCTGAACCAGTTAAACACACAATGTGGTTCAGTCATTACGGCCCGATGATTCAGCTACCGGGTGTGGCTTGGAATAAAAAAATGGCCATCAGTATGCGTGACGCTAACCTAAATAACTATAATTTGATGCCACAATGGAAGGCGATGAATGAAGCGCAAGGTATGGATGAGCTAAAGCAAGCTCATAAAACATGGAATGCCATGCCTTGGGTAAATACTATGGCAACAAGCCATGATGGCCGTGCAGTCTATATCGATGGCTCTAATGTTGGTCGCCTATCTAACGAAGCAATTGCCCTTTGGAAGAAACGGGTAAAGGAAGATAAGTTAGCTAAATCAATTTTTGCTAAAACACGCTTTATTGTTTTAGACGGCAGTGACAGTCGATATGAGTGGCAGACGCATCCGGAATCAGTTATCGAGGGAAATGTTCCCTATGTTGAAAAACCGGTTCAAGATAGAAGTGATTACATCTTTAATGCCAATGATAGTTACTGGCTGACCAATCTTGATGCGCCGATGAAGGGATATTCACCGCTATATGGGCCAGATGATACGCCGCGAACCCTACGTACTCGTATGAACGCTAAAATTGTAAGCAATACCTCTGAGACTGGCTATGCAGGTAAGGACGGTAAGTTTTCGCTTAAGGAAATACAGCATGCGCTATTAAACAACGACAGTTTAACTGCCAAGTTATTATTAGACCCTCTGGTCGAGAGCTGTAAAGAGAATTCAAGCATCGAGACTGCTGGTGAGAAGGTCGATATTACCCCAGCCTGCCAGGCACTGTCTAAATACGATGGTCATTTAAATCTTGAGAGTCGCGGTGCAGTATTGTTCAGAGAATGGATTACTCAATACCCTTATCACCAAACCTTTATAAAAGGTGATTTATTTGAAGTCGGCTTTGATGCTAATGATCCAATAAATACCCCGAGAGGATTAGCAAATAAAACGCTTGCACTAGTAAATTTAGCCAAAGCTATGCAGGTTTTAAATAACTCTGGAATTGCTCTGGATGCAAGCATGGGTGACACTCAGTTTGCTTACCGTGGTAGGCATAAAGTTGCTATTCATGGTGGCAAGAATGAAGAGGGGATTGCCAATATTATTGGGCAACGTGTTTATGATTCAATGGCTAAGCAAATACGAGGTAATTCGGTTAAGGGCAGTCGCCATTTAAAAGACATAGGTTATGCCATTACTTTTGGAGCAAGCTTTGTAATGAGCTTATCCTATACCGATGAAGGGCCTTATGCTGAGGCATTTTTGACCTATAGCCAATCCGGTGATCCTGATTCGCCACATTATGCTGATCAGACAAAATTATTCTCTAAAAAACAGTGGCGTCCGATTTTGTTTAAAGAACAAGATATCAAGGCAAGTGTTCAATCTAGCCAAGAATTACGCCTAATAAGAAAATAAGCAAAAGTAGCGGGAATCATTAGCTAGATTCTCGTTTAACCTTTGCGATCCGAGTTTTAAATGTTTCGTACTAGCGCCTGAGCTAAATTATGTTGCGCCCAATCTTTCCAACGGGCACTCTCTTGGCTAGCAATAGGTTTATTCCTTGTTAGTACGAAGCCCAAAAGGCAAGTACATTGGACACCACCGAATAGCAGCAGTCAATAATGGTACTACACCAACAGCACCCCACCAACTTTGGTAATAAATACCTGCAGCTATTATTATTATGCCAACGATAGCGCGTAAAATTCTATCGCCATTACCTACATTGCATTTCATAATTGTATCCTTATAGTCAAATTTTGGCTCAATTTTGAGCGTTGAGTTTAGGCAGCAAAGCTACAAAATAGAGTCTAATTGTGCTGATTTGTTACAAAACTGCGATAAATACTGCATTAAGTGGCTAGTCTATATGAATATATATGTTCATATTAGAACGAAGATCAATATGATGGCTCTTTTCTAGTGGTAAATTAAGGCTATAATGAATTAGTGGAACAAATTGATAAGGATTGGGGGCAATATGAAACTTTTAATCGCTATAGTTATACTTTTTTCATCTAGCATAATGGCTCAGGCGCCAGACTATATACTGGAATGTATGGATTGCCATGGTAAAGATGGTGTTAGCACTGAAAAAGATATTCCAACAATTGCAGGAGCCTCTGCAGTTTTTATAGAGGAGACCTTTGCGGCTTATAAGTATGATCTGAGGGATTCGGTTGAAAGCAAATACCGATCTGGCGATACCACGAGAGCCGCTACTACAATGGAACAAATTGTCAAAAAGCTCAATGAAAAACAAATTATTGAGGTAGCCGATTATTTTTCAAAACTTCCATACGTTGCAGCTAAACAGGATTTTGATGCTGAACTTGCTAAAATTGGGGCCAAGGTTCATGCAGTAAAATGCGAAAAATGTCATTCTGATGGTGGTAAAAGTGCTGAAGAAGATGCCAGTATACTTGCGGGTCAGTGGACGGAATACTTGCGTGGTGCGATGGTAATGATAATTAATGATTCACGTGATGTTGATGAGAAAATGGCTCGAAAGGCCAAGAAACTCTCTGATGATGAATGGGAAGCTTTATTAAACTATTATGCCAGTCAACAAGACTAGCTGATTAGATTAAATAAATGGCCAAGTTTAATTACTTGGCCTTTTTTGTGTCTCAAAAATTATTGCAGTTATTTTTTTGATAGTGCTTCAATGACAGAAACAATTAAATCCTCCATCCCTGCGTCGGACTTAGGGTAGGTGAATCCAAGACGTACAATCACTAAATCATGAGAAGGCACGATGATCACAAACTGTCCTTGGTAGCCGCCCATATAATAGATGTCGTTGGGGGCACTTGGCCATCTTGATTCTTTTGCTGAATCACTAGGTTGAGCATTTAACCAGAAGTGCGCACCATATTGGCTTTTGGGTGCTGTCGCTGTCGCTGTGCTACTGTATTTAACCCAGCCTTCCGGCAATAATCTTTGACCATTCCAAACGCCATCTTGTAACATCAGTTGGCCAAGCTTTGCCCAATCTCTAGCAGATGCATAGAAATAAGAGGAACCAACAAAGGTGTCGCTACCATCCATTTCTGTGATTGCAGTATGAATATTTAGTGGCTCGAACAACTCTCGTTGAGCGTATTCGTATTGGTTTTGCAGGTTCCCGCCAATGGTGTTGAAGACAATTTGAGCTAAAATATTACTCGTCCCACTGGCATAGGCCCAATGTGTATCAGGCTCATATATAAGCGGTTTCTGTTTTGCGTAGTCAGCATTAGAGACAGTGCTTGATAGCATAATTGATACATCTGAAATTAGGCCATAGGTCTCGTTAAATTCGAGGCCAGAGCTCATGCGTAACAT
>Ga0316202_10000865_pt1 | contig 27460 bp, 21 predicted proteins | sample 3monrhotite_MG_FD_204934 | JGI IMG/M metagenome (GOLD analysis project Ga0316202, IMG submission 204934) | Microbial mat bacterial communities from mineral coupon in-situ incubated in ocean water Damariscotta River, Maine, United States -... | ecosystem: Environmental > Aquatic > Marine >... | reverse complement strand
AGCGTCGCTTTGGCTTTGCACTTTGCTTGCCATATCAGTTTTCCTCTCCACTCAGATCAATCCGGGCAGCAAAACCCGTCCAAGAGATATCTTGCCCGTCCACGCTAGCGATGTGTCGTTTGTCTGGGTCATTGTCGTAAGAGATCGCCAAAACGGTCTTTTCGCCGCTTTTGGTTTCGACGATCACCATGTCGTAGTCTGATTGTTCAATATGCCGCAGCGAAGCGATCAGGCTTCTGCTGTCGATAGTTTGCTCGGTCGCACCATCATAAAGACCATGCGGTTCGATAATGCTGACAAATGTCGTGTGATCCACTTCGCTGACACGTTGGATCGCAATGGGTTCGCGGCGCAGATTGAAATGCGGATCATTCGCACCGCTTTCCGCGAGGATGATCTCGAAATTGTCTCGCGGCACAAAACGATAAGTGTAGAACCTGCCGTCGAGCAGCCAGGTCATATAGGCATTGTCAGCCTCAGGTGACGCGGTCGCATCAACCCAGATATGTTGATAGCCGTCATCATCTCCGAGCACGGGCCGGGACGTGATGTTTCGCTGAGGCGCGAAACCCGTTTCCATAATATGGCCTGAATAGTGCAAAGGCAGGTCGAACTTTAGGGAGCCCTGGCCTTGGGCGCGCATAATATCGATCGTTACAGGCGCATCGAGGCCAGCGACACTCATCAACGCCAAAGTACGCGTCATTGTCACAGCCGATTCGGGATAGGCTGACGCAATAGAGGCCGTGCTGATTTGCAGCTCGGGTTTGGCGGAGAAATGGAGTTGTTCGGGCGCAAACGTGTCGGCCACTCTGACATTGCCATCGAAATGGGTGGTCTGATTTACAACCAATGCGTTGTGCGCGATGCTTTGCTTTGCCCAGCTTTCGTTTTCCGGCAGATAACGCCCGCCCTCTTTGGCTTCGATATTGAGAAAGCGGGCCGCGCCATAATCGCGGACGATCTCATTACCATTGTCGTAGAGCTGCCAACTCAGCTTGTCGAAATGGCCGTGCCCCATGCCTTGCGAACTGTTCTTTGCCACAAGTGCTGTGTGATTTGGACCGCTTCCATAACGGAACACGGCCACCGCACCTTGATCGCCATCCGGCCCGTCGCTCAACAGCATCGATCTGAAATCAAACGGCTTGGCTTTGCCCGCAGCGAGTTCCTGCGCGACCTTAAACCCGTTCTCGCTCAATACCGTCCTGCCTTGGAAATCGGCGATCGAAAGCAATCCGGGGTCGCCAGTTTCGGCATAGGCAATTGCCACGCCCTCATAGAGCTCTGCTGTGTTCAAGCTCTTGTCGCGAATGGCGTCGTTAAACGGGAAGAAATAGCCGCCATAGGTCAGCTGGATTGTCGTCGTCAGCGCCTTCTTCAAAATGCCATCGCGATGCTCAAAAATCCGCCGCTCGGGCTCGTTTTTTGAGATGGCATCGGCAAACACCATGAACGGCAACAATGCGAAGCGCTGATAGTATGGCCCTTCGGTATAGTAGCCGTCAGGAGAAAACAGCAGTTCGGTCTGGCGCAGGAATCCTGTTTCACCGCTCTTGTCAGAGCCGAGCAGTGCGCGGTCCACCATGTCGCGGTCACCGAGCAAATAGCCGGTCATCCCCACACCGGCTGTCGCCCAAGTCGCATGGTTATGAATGAGATTGAATGTGCGCTTGGAATCCACCGACATGAAGTGGGCCGCCCGGCGGAATAGCTGATTGTCGATCAAATCGCGCTGCTCTTGGGTCAGCGTATCACGGATTGCCTCGTAGCCTTGGACCGAATGGACCAGCCACATTGCGTCATTCAGTACCTGCCAGAAAAGCCGCCCAACATTCTGGTTGGCCTTGGCCGGATGATCACCAAGCGTTGGATAGAGCCCCGCATATTCGAGCAGCATATCACGAACAAAATCTCGGTACTTTACTTCTCCGGTGATGCGAAACAAATCGCCTGCCAGATACATCGCACGAAAGTTACGTTTATGTTGTTCGTGCGTGTAGCCGCCACCTGGATCTTTCGGCACGGGAACAATGATGCCCTGATCCATCATTCCAGAAACGAATTCGTCGGCCATCGCCATTTCCGATTGGAAAAGCGGTGGCAGCGCGGGGCGCTGTTCTGCGCTGCCGCCGGTGGCATTAGCAGGCGCCACCAGCACACCTGCTGCCAGCATAAGCGCGGAGAAAAGAAGTAGCAGCGGCCTCATTCGACGGCCTCGCCATCTATGGTGTTCCCCGACATCATAATGCGCGGTTCACCTTCAAAGATCAGCTCTTCAAACCGCGGAGCGGGCGTTTCTGCGAAACTGTTGTTTGTTACCGATGTCTTGGGAGTCCCGACCGTGTGAACCACCCGCAGCGGTGCGGATTCGGCAATGGCGTTGCGCGCAATCACCGCCGTCTGGACTCCGTGGAGCATTATCGACGCGCCCGACCCATTCGTTGCCGCCTTGCCGGTTTCAGCCAGCGCATTGCCGCTGATGTTCACATAAGGCCCGAAAGTGCTCTCATCACGGCCTCCGCGATAAATATTGGCAATCGGGCCGCCAATGTTCGCGAAGCTACTCTCGACGATATCGAGATATTCGACATTATATTGTCCGTAATCCTCGGTTTCCGCTGCTGCTGCTACGATGGTGCCCGAAATGTCGGCAAAAGCACTGTTGCGAATGGACACCCGATCAGCCAGCGAGCTCTTGCCCAGGGTCAGCACATTGAAGGATTTGTTGACGGTCAGATTCCGAACCGAAACGCCGTCGAGTTCAATCTGCATATTTGACTGTATCGGGAAGGTCGTCGTGCGGATCATCGAATTTCCGACCGAGTCCGGCGCAAGCTCGCCGTCGACAACCAAGTCGAACAATTGCAGGTCCGCCCCTTCGCGAAGTTCGATGAGTGAGGGGCGCGCAAATTTGATGATCGCGGCATCCCCAGCCTCATTCGCAGCGCCCTTGATCGTCAAAGGCTTATCGAGCGGGATGGTTCGCTCAACGACATATTCGCCGGCACCGAGCATCAGCACGTCACCGGCATTTGCTGTGGCAACCGCGGTCACGAGCGTGTCATAGCCGGGTGCAACCGGCGTCACTGTGCCGCTAGTGCCGAACGGCCCATCGTCCGATGGCTTTGGATACCAAGCCACACCAACCTGATCGAGCGTGACAGGCTTGAGGTCGCGAGGCGCGCCAAGTTTCGCATATGCAGGATCAGTAGGATAAAGCAGTCCATTGTCGGCACGCTCCATCTCGATTGCAGCAACCTCGATCGACGGCAGTGCGCTATCTACTTTGCCCGCGAGAACTTTGTTGCCGCTGAAGGTGATGCCTGAAATGTCGGCATCAACCTGGACAAATGTGCCCTTGTAGGTGCCGCTAAGCAGATTGTCGGCGAATTTCGTTTTGGTCGGAATCGCGGACCGTTCCTCATCGGCGCCAAGCCCGAGAGTGATGCGCGCACTATCGACCACGGTGTTGCCAGTGATCCGCGCGTTTTCGACTTCGACATACCGGTTTGCCGGCGAATTGGGCACACCGTTCATAACAGCAATGGCGCTGGAAAATGCCGTCCCGCGCATGCCCTCCATATAGTTGTCACGCACAGTTTGATCGCGATTGATGATCCGCACGCCGCCCGTGTAGTCCTTGCCCTTGCCTAGAAAGATATTGCGTTCGACCAGATTTCCGTCGCCGTGCCGCAATGTCAGGGTCCCACGCGAACGCAGAAACAGGTTTCCGCGAAAGATGTTTCCGCCTGATTTCGAAGAGATAATCTCAACTTCGCCATCGGTGCGGTCAAACACATTGTTTTCTACAAGAGTGTTTGAATTGAAACTGGCGTAGTGGCTGGTTCCAACGCGGAGCGTTTCACCGCCGTTGGATCCCAGTACGGGTCGCGGGCCGAAATAATTGTGGTCGATCCGGTGACCGTTCTCGCGGCTTTCTTCACTATTCAACCGAACGGCGAATGTGACGCCCTTATTGGTCTTGCCGACCAAGTGGTTATGATCAAAACGGTTGTTCTTGCCGTAGACGCCTACCCAGTAATCCGACTCATAGCGATCAGGCTTGCTGAAACCGTCGATTACCACTTCAGTAACACGGCTGTTGTGCGCCAGATCCTGCTTGTTCCGTCGGAACGAAACGACCTCCCCGCGGGGGCTGTAGCCATCCTTAAAAACCAGACCCTTTACGAGGATATGTTCGCCGCCAATGCGCAGGCTGGATTGGCCGGTCAGAATGACTTTGCCGGGCTCCTGGGATGTCAGAGTGATCGGATTGCCCGGCGCGCCTTTGCCAGTGATGACAATTTCGAAATCACGCCACTCACCATTTGCAAGGAGGATTACATCGCCAGCCTCAACTTGCTTGAGAGCTGCCGCATACTCATCCTGATCGCTGACCAGATATTGCTCTGCAATTGCGGGAGTCGAGAACGCGCATAAGAGCGCGGCAAAGGCCAACAATCTGGTCATATTTTCTCTCCCTCGCGGCGAACCACTTAGGAGAAGGGATAACGGAGGGCATCACTGCCTGTCAATCACTTTGGACTTATATTTTTAGAAGTTTTGTAATGCCAGATTGGTCAGGCAATTTTGGATGCCGCAGCAAAGCGCTGACGGCTTGCGGAGGCGCGTTGTTGAACCTCCTCCATGGCCTGCTTTTCTGTCGCATCGAGCATGCTGTCGATCAGCCGATGGAAGTGCTCACGCATCGCTGCACGGGCCCCTGCTGGATCGCGAGCCTTAAGCGCATCGAATACAGCCTTGTGTTCTTCGGTTCGCGAATCAGCATCAAGAACACACACCGACGCATAGGTCGCTTTTACCTCGGGCAATTCTTCGCGCATCCGCCATAACGACTTGATCGTATGCACCATCGCCAGATTGTTAGAGGCTTCGGCGATTGTCAGATGGAATTCTTCATCCGCCTCATTTGCGGCTGTTTCATCACCAGTGCTCATTTGGTTGATAAGCTGTCCCAAGCGAAGGATGCCTTCATCGGTGATATTGTGAGCAGCTAATGCAGCGGCTTCGGATTCCACCAGTAACCGCGCTTCGGTCACTTCGAATGCGCTGGCATTTGGCAGCGCCTCTCCAAGCTCCGGCTTCGTTTCGCTGACATAGACACCCGAACCCGTTTTTATCTCCAGCCGGCCAATGGCCTGTAGGGCGATCTCGGCTTCGCGAATGGTGACACGGCTTACGCTCAACTTTTCGGCAAGTTCACGCTCACCAGGCAACCGTGTGCCAGGTGGATAAGCGCCTTCATCGATCAAAGTGGAGATCTGTTCTGCCACCGATTGGAAAAGTCTTTTCGTGCCCATGATTCACTGTTCCTCGCGAAAAGTTACCGCTTGATGCCTATGCCAATATTCCTAGCCGAAGAGATCCGATCTTTCCAGTCAACAAGATTAGCTGGCGGCAATCGGTGGAATTGCCGCCAGCTAACACTTAGAACTTGACCTTAACGCCTGCAAAGTAGCGCGGGCCGTAGACAAGGACTTGACCCAAATCGTCGGGTGCGCCGCGGAAATCGGTACGCGGTTCATTGAACAGGTTGAGGCCTTCCAACGAGAGTCGGATGTTGTCCGTCACCTTGTAGGAAATGCGCGCCTCAAACACACTCACATCATCCGTGTAACGGACGCGGCCAGGTGTTCCGACAAATTGCTGGAAGTAGTTGCTGCGGTATTTGTAGACGCCCTGAATGTCGAGCGGGCCAAGCTGGTAATAGGCCTGCGCCGACAGAACGTGCTTGGAGAAGCCAAACAGGTTCGCGGGCGCAATAATTGCAGGCTGGCTGACGAATGTCGTTCCGTCGCTGTTGACCTGAAGAATTTCACCCAGAGTGTCATCTTGGAATTCGAAGTTTGAATCTGCGTAATTGTAGCTCAGCTTGAAGCCGAGGCCATCGAATGGCGCCGGTAGATAGCTTAGACGGTGCGCTGCAGTGATCTCTAGACCATAAATCGTGCTCGTCTCGTCCGAAACGTCGGTAGTCGTGACCAGCACATTGAGATCTTGCCCATCAACGGTGAAGGTTTCGAACTGACCAACGGTTTCGAAACCTCCGTTGAAGCTCTTATAGTAGGCGTTGAAGGCCAGGATGGTATCTTCATTGGGATACCACTCCAAACCAGCATCGACATTCCAGGATAGAAGCGGTGCCGTGAACGGATTGCCGGTCGCATTCGCAGTTCCAACCAGATCCGCGATCGAGGTCGCGCCGTCGGTCTCATCGGTGTTACCTGTAAAGCTACGCCCGAAGCTCAAGTCAGAAGGATCAGGGCGAGACAGCGCCCGATAGATTGCAAAACGGCCCAAAAGATCGGGCTGGAAATCAGCCACCAAATTCATGCTGGGCAGGAACTCGGTGTAGGAATTGCCGCCCGATACCGTCACCAGTGAGTTTGTGTCCTCGTCAATGGTAATCGTCCCATCAACCGGATCCGTGGTCGACGTCAGCGTGCCGCGGAAACCGCTCGAATTGACGTCCGTTGAAACAATGCGGAGACCGACATTGCCTCGGACCGGCGTGTCCCCAACATCGGTGTCAAAATTTGCCTGCGCATAAACAGCCCAACTATTCTCCACAACATTGGTGTTTTGAATCGAGTCAAATTCACCCGTCGGGAAGATCACATTGCCGTTCTCGTCAAAGTTGATGTCGGGAGAATCATCCTCGCGATCAAGAACCCTAACGATGCAGCGCGCGTCAAACGTCGCAAACGTATTGCTTGTACCGATGACATTCCCGTTTTCGTCCACATTAGTGATCAGCGGATTGCCATTGGTAATTGCATCAAGAAAGCCGGTCTCAGGGAATGACGTGCGGCATTCTTGGTTGGCAATCGCCAACGCCCCAGTTCCATCAGTATCGTTGAAATTGACTTCGAACCGGCTCGAACCCCTGACGGCACCCGGAACATCGCGGTAAGTCAGCTTCTGGTAGCGAGCACCGGCTTCCAGAGTTGAGAAGAACCCTCCGAGCTCGTACTCAAGATCACCGCGAAGCGCCCAGATTTCATTGTACCGGTCCTGCTCCAGATCGGCGCGAACGCGCGGATCGTTGGCGAACAGGCTATGATCTGTCACATCAAAGTTTTGAACTATGAAATTCGTGCCTTGCGAACCGTTTTGGAAAATCTGGATCAGCGTTTCGACACGATCATTGTTGATGTCACCATTATCCTCGGTGACGAGCGGGAAAAACGGATCGCCATTGGCATCATTATTGCCCAGAATGGATTCGCCATCTTCGGTCCGGAAACGCACCTGAACAGCTTCTTCGATCCGACGCGTTTGTGAATAGGACGCGTCCATCGAAATCTTCAGACGGTCGCTGACGCGAGCATCAAACGACAATCCACCGCCATAATATTCTTCATCACGCTCCAAATACTCGCTGACCGCCTCGACGCGGGTTTCGGAAGTGAACAAGCGCGGCGCGCCGGAAGCGGTAGTTATCAAAATCGAAGGCAGGCCGAGATCTGCACCGATGTTATTGAGATCACCCTCTGGCGTGACACGACGTCCTTCCGAGAAGTTCAAATCGCTGCGCTGCTCACGGAACTTGCGCTTCGAATATTGGAAGTCTGCGTTGATATCGACATCGGGGCTTGGCTTGTACTGGATCGCACCAAAAAACGCGTCGCGATTGTCATCAGTAATGTTCGACCGCAGAGAATAGCCGTTGCGAGCAATGAAGAACGGCTCCTGGCCCGCCAATATCGAACCCAGCGCGTCAATGCCATTCCTGTCAGTGTCACAATTGTCTTCATGGATAATGCCGTCGCTCTCAGCGTCCAGCGCCGGATTAAACGAACAAGCCCGGATTGTGTTTGAGACAGCAGCCTCTTGCTCGGGATTGTTCGAATCCCGGCGCTCATAACCAAGCGAGATTCCGACTTCACCCTCGCCCAAGCTGAACTGATCAACATAGCTAAGCGAACCGCGATAGCCGAATTTGTTGAAACGCTGATCGGCGTCGATATTGAGATTGTTGGGATTGATTTCAGCCTTAACTTCACCCTGGAAACGGCGCTTGCCGTAATCAAGCGGCCGAAGCGTCTCGAGCACGATCTGGCCAGCCACACCGCCTTCGATGTAGCTTGCAGACTGCGTCTTATAGATGCCTACTTTGGTGAAAAGCTCAGATGGGAACTGGCTGAAATTGACAGAACGGTCACCGCTGCCGTTGGTAGCAGCCCGGCCATTGATCACTGTCGAACCTAGGAACGGACCAAGTCCGCGAATTGAAATCTCGGTCGCGCCGCCTTGCTCGCGGTGCGAACCAGCACCGGTTAGCGTCTCAAGCGCCTCGCCGATTGAAAGGGCCGGCAGATCGCCGATCTCGTCAGCTGACAAAGCATCGAAAACTTCGACAGAATTGCGCTTCTCTTCGATCGAATTTTGGATCGTGCCGCGAATACCCGAAACAACGATGGTGTTGTCTGGTTCAGCCACGGTCGCATCTGCCTCGCCATCCTGTGCTGCAGCAAATGAAGGAAATGCCAGCGCCGAAAGTGCTGTCCCCGCCATAAGTGCTTTTACGATACGGACGTTACGCTTCGCCCCGCCCAAATCACGGCTAATGTTCGACATCATTCCCTCCCAAAGGTTTTTATTGAGACAGGGCCTAGAGCACCGGGCAGGTGTGTCAACCCTTTTGCCATGCCGATTGTGGATTTCTGTCCTACCAGTTGGAAAGTCACGGCGGACTGATGTGATTCGGCAACATAAGTTGCGGCTCAAATGAGGCTTGGCAACTGTCAACGCTGCCGGGGCATACTAGCGGGGTGGCTTCAGACAAAGAAAAACGGCCCGCTTGCTTTCTGGGAGTAGAAAGCAAGCGGGCCATCAATTGTCTGCCCTCACATCTGCAATGACGGCCGACTAGAGTTTAGCTCAATGTTAGAAGCTTACAGTAGCACCAAATGTGATCCGGCGATCCGGAAGACCTTGGAAGCACAGCAGCGCTCCTGAGTTAACACAGGACTGGGTAATCTCGTCTTTCATGAGATTTACGCCCTCAACACCGATGTTGATGTTGTCTGTCAGATCGTAGGTGATGCTAGCGTTAAGCTGACCTCTCGATTCTGTAACAACAGGGAAGCCAATGGTACTACCCAAGCTCGCACCAGCGGCCGTATCCAATGTACGGAAGGCATCACGCCAAGTGTAACGAGCGCGAGCGGACAAACCATGCTTCTCGTAGAAGAGCGTAAAGTTGTACGCATGTGGCGAGAAGTCCAGCAAGCCTTGAACGCGAGTGAATGGTCCAGCGAGGCCGCTGCTCGATTCAAGGATCTCTGTTCCGCGACTGTCAGCATCAGAGGTATTCGTTAGCGTACCGCCGCTGAACTTCTGATAGGTGTAGTTTGCAATTACACCGAACCCAGACGCGAAACCAAGTGTGTCCTCAAAGCTAGAGAGGTCATACTGGAAGGCAACCTCGATACCGGTTTGCTTGGTTGTTCCGGGATCATTGACGATTGTTTGGATCGGAACGCAGAGACCGTTACCCGGTATGTTCGAGAGAACGTTACGATCTGGAAGCGGGTTGAAGATACCGCCGCCTTCACACGGGTCAGTGATGTCACGGAAACCGTTTGCGTCCAGTGCAGCAGCTTCTTCCTGCGTAACAAACAGGTTGGTGCGAGCCTTATGGAACACAGCGATGCTAGCAACCGCCGCAGGTGCAAAATACCAGCTTAGTGAAGCATCGTATGATTGCACCGTTTCAGGTGCCAGGTTTGGATTCCCGATCGAAACAGCGTTGTTCGGGCCGGTAGGGAAGTTAACCGACTGTGACAGATCGTTGAAGTTTGGACGGTTTACGTCCTCACCGAAACTGGCGCGGAAAACAATATCATCGCTGAAGTCTGCAACGACGTTAATTCGTGGCAGGAACTGGCTGTAGCCACCAGTTGTTGTGATTGGCGTAACCACACCAGCCGCAACAGAATTACCCTGCGAGCTAATGCTCGTATCGATCCAGCGAGCACCTACGTTACCACGGACGGAGCCGAAGTCGAAGTTCAATTGCCCGTAAAGAGCATGTGTTTTCTCGGAGATTCTATAGAAAGCAGCCGGATCAGAAGCTGGGTCGCTGATGGAACCGTTGGTTGTCGCAAGCGCGGCTTGCAACGTGTCTAACGTGCCGTCTGGATCATTAAATGCCGCATTCGGATCAACAACCAGGAAGTTGCGGAAAGCCAGCACACGGCCGTCAGCAGAGCCAAAGTTCGAAGGTCCAGGAACAAGAAGATCAGCGAACAAAGTACCGCGTGGGCTGTTGGCAATTGCGCCAGTGCCAAATGTCGAACGGATTTGATCGAAACGAGTTGACGCATTGTTAAAGCGATAACCAGCATCAACCGATGTGATGAAGCCTAGGCTGTCAAACGTGTCGTAAGAAAAATCCGCACGGAATGCTTCTTCACGATTGTCATTTTCATTGCGGCTCGCAGTGATCGCATCCAACACGGTGTTGGCTGGATTGAGCAGGTCGGCGACGGTTGGTGCAAACGGTGAATTGAAATCAACACCAAATGTCAGCGCCCCGCCTGTAAGATCGTAGATAAACGGAACGGAGTTGTCATTGCTCGTGCCATCGAGCGGCGTAAGCGGGTTCGGGTTGATGAAGTTAAGCGTCGTGCTCAGGTTTGGATTGGTCGTATCCGATTTGGTAATCGAACCCTCGATATTTACGGTCAGATTGCCAGTTTCCCACTCGGTACCAAGACGGTAAACTTGAGTCGTAGTCAAACGTGCACCGGTGTCGCTTGAGAAGCGCAAGTTCGGATCATCATCATCACGTGCCAGATTTGGTTGGATGGTGCCGGTAAGCGCGGCCTGAATGCTTCCAAGGTTTACACCACTAAGTGTGCCGAAATTAACGTCTTCGAATGTATCAGGCACGTTGTTGAAGCGCAGTGAACTCACGCCCGAGCCTTGGATCCGTGAGCTATCTTGGCGACGCTCTTGATCATTGTAGATGACGTCCAAGAAGAACTTTAGGTCATCATTTGGAGCGTATTCCAATGTACCAGCAAAGTTGATCGTCTTATATTCGAAATTCTCCAGCTCCTGGTTTAGGAACTGAATGCCGAGATAATCAAAGGCTGGCCCAGGTGCACCGGCAGCAGTAACACCGCCATCGGTGGTTTCAATCAGCGTATCGCGGTCGACGCGTGGGCGGAATGACGTTGCTTCTTGCTCAGTATAGCTTCCGCTCAACACTAGGCCGATTTGGCCGTCGCCAGCTGCCCAATTGTTGCCATAGCTAGCCGAAATCCGCGGCGTAACGCTATCCGATAGTTCGCTGTACTCACCTTGAGCGCGAACAGTCAGAATGCGATCGCTCAGATCAAGCGGACGAATGGTACGCAAATTGATCGTACCACCAACCGAACCTTCGGTGGTCTTCGCTGTCGGCGCTTTGGTAACCTCAACGGCAGCGATAATGGCTGCGTTGACATCTTCAAAGCTGATGCCAGTCCGGCCCGAGCCAGAACCCACGGTGCCAACACCGTTGATCTCCGTACGGTTATCGTTCGAACCACGAATTTGGACGCCCGAACCAACGCCGGCACGGCGAGTAATCTGTACCCCGGTGACATTCTCGAGAACTTCAGCGAGGTTTTGGTCGGGCAACTTACCAATGTCTTCCGCTTGGATGACCTCGACCAAGCTGTCTGCATTGCGTTTCTCGTTAAGCGCACTTTCGAGCGAGCTACGAATGCCGGAAATGACAATAACGTTTTCATCGCCACCCTGTGCATCGGCGACTTCGCCTTGATTTTGCGCATAGGCTGTGCCCGGAATGGCTAGAGCCATCACCGCAGTACCAACCATAAATTTGTTGAACCGACGCGAACGCGCGCCGTTAACGACCTTAGACATCTAATCTCTCCCTCAAGGCTCTCATTTGGCTCTTGTGATTAAGAATTGTAAAGACTAGGCCAAATATGTCAACCTATCGGCCATACCCGTTTTGATAGTTCTATCATACCAATATAAAGATGCGGTTTGCACCAAATACGTTGGAGATATATGCTTACCTCGGTTTCCCGGGCTTCCGTTGCTTCCTTCAGGTTTGAAAACAGCACTTTTGGCGCGCATCTATGAATACGAATGCACAATCGATTGTCGGGTTTGGCGAACTTCTATTGCGACTCACTCCGCCTGGACGCAGGATGATTGCGCAAACGCTATCGCTAGAAGTCGAAGTGGGTGGCGCAGAGGCGAATGTGTTGGCGGGGCTTTCCAATCTCGGTCATCCTACACGAATGATCAGCCGGGTGGCCGACAACCCATTGGGGCGGCTGGCGACCAGTACACTGGCCGCGCGCGGAGTGGCGACGCAGTTCATATCCTGCGCTCCGGGCCGGATGGGCCTATATTTCCTTGAACAAGGCCAAGGCCTGCGCGCGTCATCAATCAGCTATGACCGAGCCAATTCCGCTTTCGCCCAATCTGAAGCGAATGATTTTGATTTCGCGTCCGGGCTTCAGGATGCAGCGCTGCTCCACCTGTCCGGGATAACGCCCGCACTGGGGCCTAACAGTGCCAGGGCAGTGATTGCAGCCGCAGACCGCGCCCGAGACGCTGGTGTGCCAATCAGCTTCGATGGAAACTTCCGTCCACAATTATGGGCCGCATGGGACAGTGACCCAAAATCCATCTTGTCAGAGATTGTCGGCAGGGCGGACGTACTATTCGGAAATCACAAAGACATCAGCCTGCTTACGGGAATGGATTTTTCAGGCGACGGATTGGATCGGCGGCGCGAAGCGGCGGAAGCTGGCTTCAAAGCTTTTCCCAACCTCAAGCTTATCGCCTCAACGGCCCGCCATGTCGTCGATGTAGATCATCATCGCATCGCGGCACGGGTCGACATGCCCAACGAACATGCCACCACAGGCGAGGTGGATGTGACCGGGATCATTGATCGGATCGGCACCGGAGACGCTTTTGCCGCAGGAGTGCTGCACAAATATATCGAGGGTGGTGATGCCCAGGAAATGGCACGTGCAGGACTTGGTCTCGCGGTGCTCGAACACAGCCTGCCCGGCGACATGCCGCTGTTCAGCCGCGACGATCTGGCAGCATTCGAACAAGGCGGTCGCGATGTCAGACGCTAAGAAACGACCCATCGGATGGAAGGCTAAACTCGCACTGTTCCTGCCAGGCATTTTCTTGCTTGGCTTCAACTTAGGAACCGGCAGCGTCACCACTATGGCCAAGGCGGGTGCTACCTATGGCATGTCACTGCTGTGGACTGTCCTGATCTCCTGCGCGGCGACATACATCATGATCACAGCCTACGGCAAACAGCCCAATAGCGGACGTTCAGCATTTCCTTCCCGCCATCAGGCGTAGCGCAGAACTCCGTCATCAAGCTCGAACGCTGGAAACTGATCTTTTTCGATGTAGTAATCGTTCAAGAACATCCAGGGCTCGTGCCCGCCGGTTTTGGGCATTCTGTGCAATTCGCGCGTCATGTAACCGGCGTTGAATTCCTCAGCGGCAATCCACGGCCCTTCGGTCATGCCTTCATCCTCGCTGCGCAAGGTCGGCGTAACGACCCGCGCGCCGTTTTGGTCCATGTGGTTGAGAAGCCTGCAGAGATAGTCCCCGATCAGATCGACCCGCATGGTCCAACTTGTGCGCAAATAGCCAAATGTCATGGCAAAGTTGGGTAAGCCTGAAAGCAAGATACCGCGATAGGTGAATGTGTCTGACGGTGCGACGCTATTACCGTCAACTTCAAGATCGATCCCGCCAACCGGCGATAGGTTAAAGCCAGTTGCTGTGATGATCACATCCGCCTCTAAGTGCTCTCCGGATTTGAGCCGGATGCCACCCTTAGTGAAGCTGTCGATATGGTCGGTGACAATCGACGCCTTGCCGCTTTTCACCGCTTCGAACAAATCGCCATCGGGCACGTAAGCGAGCCTTTGCTGCCAAGGCCGATAGGACGGGGTAAAGTGCTTTTCGGTCAGCTCATCACCAAGATACTGGCGCACCACCGCCAGCAACTCTTGTTTCACATGATCAGGAAATTCCGCCGCGCCGTGCTGCACTTCGCGCTGGATTTCAAGCTGATCACGGCGGACGATTTCGTGGACCCATTCTTCGGGTAAATCGAGCTTGCGCAGCCGATCGGCCAGTTCATTGCGATTCTCACCGGTCCAGAAATAGGTCGGCGATCGCTGCAGCATGGTTACATGCGCGGCGTCCTCGCAGATATTGGGGATCAGCGTCGCCGCGGTTGCGCCAGAGCCGATGACGACCACCCGCCTTCCTTCGAGGCTGGCCTTATCGGGCCATTTCTGAGGGTGAATAACTTCGCCCGAAAACTGCGAAAGCGTTGGCCAATCGGGCGTGTAAGGGTTGTCGTGATCGTAATAGCCGCCCGACCAAATGAAGAACGAGCATGTCAGCTCGCTTTCCTCGCCCGTTTCGCTGTGAGCGATGGTCAGCGTCCATCGCTGGTCCGTGCTCGACCAAGCGGCCTTGGTAATTTTGGTGTTGTAGCGGATATGCTGGCCAAGCTGATCGTCCTCGATCACGTCTTCCATATATGTAAGGATCTGGTGCGCTTGCGCAATTGGCGCGCCGGTCCACGGCTTGAAGCGATACCCAAAGGTGTAGAGATCGCTGTCCGAGCGAATGCCGGGATAGGTGTGCGTGCGCCAAGTCCCGCCAAATGTGCTCTTGCTCTCGAGCATCACGATGCTCTTGCCGGGGCATTGCTCTTTGAGGTGATGCGCCAATCCGACCGCTGAAATCCCTGCGCCGACTAGGACGACGTCATAGTGTTCCGTCTCGCTCATTGCTCTTTCACACCCCTCTAACGTCTAACAATCTAAGGTTCGCACGTCTAAGCACAGTCTGGCAATCCCAGATCATGCATGTGCTTGATATTTAGTGGCGGACGCGCCCGAAATCGTTGTCAGGCCGATCTTTGGCACCGGTATCCGCCTCTCACCCCATAGGCTATCGCTTAGAGGTCTTTCAGTGAATTCTGATAGCTGAATGACTGCTAAGCAAGCTTTAAGCTCGAGAGCAATCTGTCCGCCAGCGACCCAATAACGGACATTTGGCAGCAGATTGATTCGAATGATCAGGTCGCGCCGAGCGCTTACTCCGGGGTAGGTCCACGACCACCCAGTCGCAATGGCTGAAGTTTCCAATAGGTCAGCGAGCGCCATAGCCATTCGAAAGGGCCAAAGCGAAACGCCCTTAGCCACAGCACGCTCCAGAACAGTTGCAGGATGCAGATTGCGCCAACAATGTAATATAGCTCGTGCCGCTCAAATGCGCCGAACAGTGCAAATCCAAAGCCATAGAACAGGGCCACACAGATCACAGACTGCATCAGATAATTGGTCAGAGCCATTTTTCCGGCAGCTGCGAAGGCGCGTTGCAAAGGGGCAAGAATGCCGGATTTGATAATCAGCAACAGCAGTCCAAGATGCCCGATGACCATCGCCAATCGACTGATCTGATAGGTTCTATCTGCCTCTGCGATCGACACGGCAGAGAAGTCTCCTGCAACGGTCAGTCCGACCTCATACGTGCCCAGCGGAACGCCGACTCCATAACCCAGCACGAACATGGCCAAATATGTCTGGGTTTTGGCCGCAGCGTCCAACAGGCCAAGCTTGAGGAACGCCATTCCGATCAACATGAACGGAACGATGTCCAGCAACAGCCAGCGCGGAGAGGTCGTCCATTGGTAATCATAGGCCAAAGGGAATTGCGCCTTCACCGCTTCCCAATAAGGCAGTGTGCGGATCATCCGCTGACCATCGGCGTCCTGTTCGCTGATCGAGGCATGGGCCTGATGAGTTTTCCACTCGTCGATTACGCTTTGCTGCTGATCTGTAGGCGCAGCGCCTTCTACCAGTGAACTGTGGACCGACTGATAGGCCACCTCGCTGGCTTTGGTTGCTTGATAATCCTGATTGGACATGAACAGCGCCACGGCCAAAATTAGGCCGGCGATAATCAGCTGCTGGGATGCCGGCAGTTTTCTGGGTGCGAACAGAAGCAAACCGCAAATCGCGTATGCAAACAAGATTTCGCCAATCCACAGCATCAGCGCCCAGTGAACGAAACCAAACAGCAACAACCACATCATCCTGCGGAAGTGAATCTCTGCGGTCATCAATCCAGCGCCACTTTCTTCCATTCGTGAGGTAAGGAGCACAATCCCCGCCCCGAATAGCAGTGAGAAAATCCCGCGCATTGTGCCTTCAAACAGCACGGTCACAACCTCATAGGTGGCAAGGTTTATGCCGGTCGCGCCGCCGTCAATGGTGGGGTTGTAGTAGGCAGGGAAGACCAATGCGAAGGCAGTGATATTCATCAACAAGATGCCAAAAACGGCAACTCCGCGCAGAATGTCGAGCGATTGTATCCGCCCTCGATTGCCAATCGGTGCTGCACTGGTCGCATGTGTCATTTCGATTCCCCCCAATATTCAAGTCAGGAAACTAGGTTGCGACCTACCTATTTCTCAGCGCATTTCCGATGGAGACTTGCGCTGTCAAGCCAAGCTACACTCTTAGATGTCGGGCGCAATAAACTTCTGGTTGCTCGCCTAAATGCAGACGACTGCTCCCCACCCCAAAAACGGACGTTCAGCAGCGCCCTGGATTTTGCCAGAAGCGGATTGCGACAACCGACGCAATGCGGCGATCCGGTGCTAAGTGCTGTAGTTAGCATGTGTATCGAAGAAAGAAGTCCTAGGACTTCACGAAGGTTTTGATCCAGGTACAATCAACTTGCCGGTGTGCCGGACAGACATGCCATCCACCTATATGTTGCAAACGTGTTGCACGGAGCCGCCAAGAGTCTGCGAAGAACCAGGGAAATCAGCGGGCATACAAGGCAAAAAGAATCCTCATGTCAGCCGCCGCCTCGACAATAACCGAATGATTTTGCTATATAAATACTGGATGCCCCGTGAGGATTCGAACCTCAATTGACGGAGTCAGAGTCCGCAGTCTTACCATTAGACGACGGGGCATCGGCAATCGGTCGGGCACGTTTTGCTCGGCCTGATGCGAGGGGCGCAAATAGTTTCCGTATAGGTCGAGGTCAAGGCTGCAAACCGCCTCTCGGCACGCAACATCCTTGCTCAAAACGCGCTTCGCCGTTAGCATCTGCGCTAAGTCCTCGCGGATCTTCCGCGGGAGGAACAAGAAAGTACTATAATGGCGGAATTTTCTCCGCCGGACGATAGAAATGGGGCTGGCCAAAAGGGGACTGAAAAGTCCGGCAAAGTAGCAGATTTTCGCTACCAATCCCCCCCTCGGCCCGACACGGACTCCGGCAACGCTGGAGGCAAACGCAGGCGCGGCAAGAAGCGGGCGCGGAATGGTGGTGCGGTAGAAAAACCGAACGCACAAGCCACGAAACCAGCATTTCACCAACCCAGACATCACAACTCAAACCGCAAGCAGGCCTATGCCGCCCTTGATTTGGGAACCAACAATTGTCGCCTGCTGATAGCCCGGCCAGAAGGCGAAAACTTCACTGTCATCGATGCCTTCAGCCGCGTGGTCAAACTGGGCGAAGGTCTCGCCAAGTCGGGCCGCTTAAGCGATGAGGCAATGGATCGAACCCTGGGCGCTTTGCAGGTCTGTGCAGACAAGCTCCGGCGGCGCAATGTTCATCTTGCGCGCTCGGTCGCAACCGAAGCTTGCCGGCGGGCAGCCAATGGCGCCGCCTTTATCGAACGCGTCCGCGAGCAAACCGGTATCGTACTCGACATAATCACTGCCGAGGAGGAAGCCAGATTGGCGGTACTCGGCTGCCATATCCTGCTGGAGGGCGGCGAAGGCCCGGCAGTCATTTTTGATATTGGCGGCGGATCGACCGAGCTTGTGCTGATTGAACCCGACGGAAAGATCCCGCGCATTTTGGATTGGCAAAGCGTTCCCTGGGGCGTGGTCTCGCTAACCGATACCGTCGGCGGCAGCGAAGATTCCGAGGCCGAACGGCTCGATCGCTACGCCAAAATGCGCCAGATCGTGTCGGACAGCTTCGCCGAATTTGCCGAACGGATCGCGATACGTTCGCGCGGGGCGAGTGAAATCCGCTTACTCGGCACCAGTGGCACGGTGACGACACTCGCGAGCCTTCATCTCGAACTGCCGCATTACGACCGCAAGCAAGTCGACGGCTTGATCGTCGCTTCCAAGTCGATGCGCGATATCAGCACGCGACTGTCCTATATGTCCCCCGAAGAACGCGGAGCATTGCCCTGTATCGGAAACGACCGTGCAGATCTGGTGGTGGCTGGTTGCGCGATCCTCGAAGCGATTCTCGACATTTGGCCGTCAGATCGGCTCGGCGTGGCTGACCGCGGCATCCGCGAAGGCATATTGCGCAGTCTTATGGCCGCCGATGCCGAAGGCGAGAAATGCCGCCAAGACGTCAGGAGCGGCGAATGAGCAGGTCCGGTAGAAACCCCGACAAACGCGTGCGCTCTGCCAAGAAGCGTACCCAATCCTCGACCCTTTGGCTCCAGCGGCAGCTAAACGATCCCTATGTCAAGAAAGCCAAGGCCGACGGCTATCGCAGCCGTGCTGCGTATAAGTTGATAGAGCTGGACGAGAAGTTTGGTATTTTGCGCGGATCAAAGCGTGTTGTGGACTTAGGGATCGCGCCAGGCGGGTGGAGCCAGGTCGTGCGCAAGGTGGCACCCAAAGCCGCGATCGTAGGTATCGATCTGCTCGAAACCGATGCGATCGAGGGCGTTGAGATCTTCCAAATGGATTTCATGGACGACGAAGCTCCGGAGAAGCTCGAAGCTGCATTGGACGGGCCGCCCGATCTGGTAATGTCCGATATGGCAGCCAACACGGTTGGCCATAAGCAGACCGATCATTTGCGGACAATGGGACTGGTCGAAGCGGGTGCTTGGTTCGCTGTGGAAACGTTGGAAAAGGGTGGAACCTTCATTGCCAAGGTTCTGGCCGGCGGAACCGACAAGGAACTGCTCGACTTGCTCAAAAAGCATTTCAAGACGGTGAAACATGCCAAACCACCGGCGAGCCGCAAGGGCTCATCCGAATGGTATGTGGTAGCTCAGGATTTCAAGGGGCGCGACTAGCGCGTCCTTAGACGAAACTTACGCCGCGTCTTCTTCGATTTCTGCTGCCGCATCCTGCTCGACTTCGGCTTCACCAGCGGCGTCAGCTTCTGACTCTTCCTCGGCAACAACTGGCTCAGGCAGCGGCAAATTCGAACCGAGTGAATTCAGATAGGCGAGAATATCAGTGCGCTGCTGGTCATTTTTGAGACCTGCAAAGCTCATTGAAGTTCCACCGGCATATCCACGCGGGCTGAGAATCCACATATTCATGGCTTCCCAAGTCCATGTTCCGCCCATGGCGGAAAGATCATTACTGTATCCGAAGCCTGATTTGCCAGCGATGGCAGCGCCCATGATGCTGTGCAGATTTGGTCCCTGGCCGTTAGCGCCGCCGGCGTCGAATGTGTGGCAGGTTCCACACCGCGCAACCGCCTGTTGCTCGCCGCGTGCGACGTCAGCCGCCGCCAACAGCGTGCCAAGATCTGGCCCGGCATCTTCGCCGCCCCCTTCATCCGCCACTTCGATAGGATAACCCAAAGTTTCCGGCCGTTCCGAATCAAAAACTTTTGCCGAAATACTCGACAGTCCCAGAGCAACAATGCCCGAGAAAAGAACCCAACCAGCGGCGGTGTTAAAACGATCGTCCATGCGTAGCTATATCCGCAAAAATTAGAGGTGGCGTATATGCCCGCCGCTTTAGTGGGACCTCGGCCAGACTGCAATAGCCGCGATTGCATGAATTGTTGCCGCAAATGCACCATTGCCCGCATCCATTTGCGCGGTTAGTCGCTCATTTGATATGCACAGCTTTCCCAAACCCGCGCTCGCTATGGTCGAGCAAATGCAAGCAGCCGCTGCAAAGGACCCGAAACGAGCGATCGCCTTTCAGGGTTCACCCGGCGCCAATTCGCATCGTGCGGCTGCGGAAGCTGCACCGGATCACTTGCCTTTGCCCTGCTTTAGCTTTGCCGATGCTCTAGACGCGGTGAAGCAAGGCCGCGCGGGCAGTGCGATCATTCCCATCGAGAATAGCCAGAACGGGCGCGTCGCGGATATCCACTTCTTGCTACCGGAAAGCGGTTTGGCGATCGTCGGTGAGCACTTCATGCCCATAACCCATGCGTTAATGGCCACGCCGCATGCCGACGGTACACTGGGCCCATTTGAGGTTGCCTACAGCCATCCACAGGCGCTCGGTCAGTCACGGCACTTCCTACGGGAACGCGGTATCGTGCCGTTGAGCCATGCTGACACAGCCGGTGCCGCTGCTTATGTCGCCGACAAATCCGACCCTAATATCGCAGCGATTGCACCTAAGCTTGCAGCGGATCTTTACGGGCTAGAAATTGCCGAAGACAAGGTCGAGGACGCGCATGACAATATGACGCGTTTCGTCATTTTGGCACGCAGCCCGCTTGATCCGTCGACGCTCGACGATGCCACCGCCATGACAACATTCATCTTCGAGGTGAAGAACATCCCTGCCGCTTTGTATAAGGCAATGGGCGGCTTCGCCACAAATGGCGTCAATATGACCAAGCTGGAAAGCTACCAAAGAGGGGCAAGTTTCTCCGCCACCGCATTCTATGCAGATATTATCGGTGCACCCGGTGATCCTGCAGTGGATCGGGCGCTGGAAGAATTGGCCTTTCATTGCAAGGAACTTCGGATTTTGGGCAGCTATCGCCAAGTAAGGCCGCGAGGCTGATACTTTTCACCGGTCGATCTTGTAAAATCAGCACTTTACTGGCTGGGTCGGCTTGCACGGTCAGCATGGCTCTGCCACCAATGTTTGCGTGACGACGAGTCAGACTGGATCGGCGAACAATGCCGCGTCGAACGACGCTTATGAAGCGCTTCGCGCTGACGATTCGATTCAGTATGCGCCTGTCGAGAATGCACCGCCCCCTGAACCTCCAAGCTGGTTGACCGACTTCTTTGAGTTTCTGGCCAATCTGTTCGAACCCTTGGGCAAAGCCTTCGGCTCGAGCTGGCCAGTTATGAAGTGGGTCTTGCTGGCACTGGGCGCGGCGATGTTGCTGTACCTACTATGGAAGCTGCTCGCTCCAGTGTTCAATCGAAAATTGCGGACCAAGGCTGATGATGATCATTGGGTTCCACAAGAGGCTGAAGCGCTGGCATTGCTTGAGGAAGCGGACCGTCTGGCAGCCGCAGGCAATTATGGTGAGGCAACGCATTTGCTGCTCAAGCGCAGCGTAGGCCAGATTGCTGAGGCGCGTCCCGAATGGGTTGATCCGTCAAGCACAGCACGCGAACTGGCTGCCCTTGCCGCATTACCCGATGGCGCGCGAAGCGCTTTCGCGACGATGGCCGAACGGGTCGAGCGCAGTCTGTTTGCACTACGCAAGCTGGGTGCCGAAGACTGGCAGGCAGCGCGCGCAGCCTATACCGAATTCGCATTGCAATCCTTGCGAGTGGGCGCAGCATGAGCGGCACAAACCCCAAAGCCTTCGATCCAAAAGTGGTCTTGGGATTGGTCCTTGTTGGCGCAATTGCATTTGTCGCGACGCTTTACTTCATCGGCACGGGAAACACGGGCCGCGACATCAACAACGGCGGAGCGCATGCGTCAGCGAAGGGCCTGAACGGATTTGCCGGCTTGGCAACATTGCTCGAAGAAAGCGGGCATGAGATCACTTTTGCGCGCAGCCCGGGCCGGCTTGAAGATGAGGTTTTGGTCATTCTCACTCCGACGATGGGCAGCAGTGCAGAGGATCTAAGCGCTGTGATCGAAAACCGGCGGTATGTCGGTCCGACGTTGGTGATTTTGCCCAAATGGTTCGCCTTTCGACTGCCGCCCGCGCCAGGCAGCGAAGCAAAAGACGGCTGGGTCGAGTTAGTTAGAAGCTATACTCCAGATTGGGCCTCCGAACTCGATGAGCCTTATGCACTCGATTTGGAGCATAAGGTGGATTCGGATGGGTCGGGCCGATCGTGGCAAGGTCTTGGCTACAATGGAAACCTGCCCGAGGAGCGATACAGCGCTCAAATCGGCACTGCGCTGCAACCGCTGATCCGCAATGGTAAGGGAGAAATCCTGGCAGGCTATGTCGATGACGACGGGTACTATCCTGCGCTTGCCGAGGCGGCCGGGTTTGATGCCGGCGATGGTGAATATCTCGATTCGAGTAAATGGGGCGTCGTATTCGTGATCGATCCCGACTTGATGAACAATTACGGATTAGCCGATCGTAACCGGGCAGAAATGGCGCATGCGCTGGTGGACACTGCGATGGAGGGCGAAGATCTCGACATTGTGTTTGACCTTACGTTGAACGGTCTCGGTGCCTCGCAAAATCTGCTGACATTGGCTTTCACGCCACCGTTTCTGGCAGCAACCTTATGTCTGATTTTGGCACTGATCGTTGTCGCTTGGCGCGCATTCCGGCGATTTGGTCCGCCTGTCACGGAAGGCCGCTCTATCGCATTTGGTAAGGCCAGACTGGTCGAAAACAGCGCGGGATTTGTCCAGCGAAGCAAGCGGCTGCATCTGCTCTCAATCCCCTATGCCAATATGATCCGCGACCGTTTGTCGAAAACGCTCGGCCTGCGTCATCCCGATGATGAAGCCATCGCTAACACTCTTTCGCGCCGCGCATCTGACGCACCGGACTATTCTGAAGCCGCCGACAGGCTTCGCAATGCCAAAACCAAGCAAGAATTGCTGCGCGCTGCTGCTGCGCTGAGATCTATCGAAAGGACGCTAGAGAAATGACAGGCTCCAAAGAATCAGGCCCTGACGAACAGGGTTCAATGACGTTGGACGATGTTCGCACTCTGGCCAATGCCATAAGAGGCGAAGTCGCCAAGGCAGTTGTCGGCCAGGACGAAACGATCGATCATCTCCTTGTCGCATTGATGAGCCAAGGCCATGTGCTGCTGGAAGGACCACCGGGCACGGCCAAGACATTCCTTGCCCAATGTTTCAGCGCGGCGCTGGGTCTCGATTTTGGCCGCATACAATTCACACCCGATTTGTTGCCTGGCGATATTCTCGGATCAAATTTGTTCAACTTTCAGACCAGCGAGTTCACTCTGACGCGCGGCCCGATCTTCTGCGAATTGCTCCTCGCCGACGAGATCAACCGTACCCCGCCCAAAACTCAAGCTGCGCTGCTCGAAGCAATGCAGGAACGCCGTGTTACGCTCGATGGGGAAACTCACTCGCTCGCTAACAGGTTTATGGTCGTCGCGACACAAAACCCGATCGAAAACCAAGGCGTCTACCCGTTGCCCGAGGCGCAGCTGGACCGTTTCCTGTTCAAGCTGTTGGTGGATTATCCCAGCGCAGAGCAAGAAGTCGCAATCGTAACCCGCTTTGGTGATCGTCAAGGACCACAGCGCCCTGATGGATTCGGGATCAAAGCGGTGACTGATGCCGGCAAGATTGGCTTGGCTAACGCGGCGATTGCCAAAGTTACTGTCGCGCAGGAAATCGTCGATTACATCGTTAGACTGATCCGCGCGACGCGAGAAAATGCAGAACTGGCCAGCGGCGCCAGCCCGCGTGCAGCCGTATTGCTGGCCAATGCCGCACGCGCGCGTGCTGCTCTCGAAGGTCGCGATTATGTCATTCCCGACGATGTCAAAGCCTTGTCGACGGCCGTGCTACGTCATCGCTTGATGCTCAGCCCGGCTGCAGAGATCGAAGGCCGCGAAGTCGAAGAATTGGTCGGCGAAATGGTCGAGAGCACGGAGGCACCGCGCTAAGTCAAGATTATGCGTTTCCCGATCCTTCCAACAGCCCGCGCGGCATGGTTGACGGCTCTCGCCGCACCGATCGCTATTGTGATCGCGGCTACCGCACCCGGGGCGTGGCTGGTCGTGCCAGCCGCCGCGGTCGCCTTGTTGGTGTTGGTGCTTCTGGATGGCGCATTGGCTGGTAGGCTCGAAGATTGGAAAGCCGCTGCTCCTGCAGATTGCGAGGTTGGCGAGCCTTTCAAACTCGTGGTTGTCGCCGAACTGGCAGGAAGGGCAGCGGGATCACCGCCCGAAGCCTCAATCGCTGTCGATAGCCGTCTGGAGAGTGACGGCCGAATTGAAATGCTGCTCAACTACAATGACACGGATGAAATGTGGGAAGGTGTTGCAGAACCTATCCCTGTTCGCCGCGGAACGGCTCAGCTTTCGCAGATCTGGCTGCGATGGTCAGGGCCGCTCGGGCTTGGGGCACGTCAGGTAACACATCCGCTCGAACAGGAAGTACGCATCTGGCCCGACCTCTCGCCAATTCGCTCACCTGAATTGCAAAACTATCTGCGCGACGCCCAGTTCGGCTTGATCGCGAGACGCATCCGCGGCGAAGGCACACAGTTCGAGGCGCTGAGCGAATATGAAGCCGGGATGGACCGCCGCCGGATCGACTGGAAGGCAAGCGCGCGGCACACCAAGCTCTATGCCCGCGAGAATGAGAGCGAGCGAAACAACCAGATCATCTTCGCCTTCGATTGCGGCCAGGCGATGTGCGAACCGGTCGAAGGACTCCCGCGCATCGATAGGGCGGTCACTGCCGCGCTTACCGCCTCCTATGTCGCGCTCAAAGGCGGAGATCGCGTGTCGCTGTTTGGTTTTGCCCAGCGCCCAGAGGTTATGACTCCATTTGTGGGCGATACGCGCGCCTTCCATCAGCTTCAGTCGGCCGCGGCGGGCCTCGATTACCATCCGGAAGAGCCGAATTTCACACTCGCTCTAGCTTCGCTGACTTCGCGTCTCCAACGCCGATCGCTGATTGTCTTGTTTACTGATTTTACCGATTCAACCGGCGCCGAACTGATGATCGAAAGCGTCGGCCGGTTGGCTGAAAAACACGTTGTGCTGTTCGTCACTATCGAGGACGCAGAACTCAATGAGCTGGCGTATACCGAGCCGGATACGCTCGACAATATTGCCATTGCGATAACCGCCGATACGCTTGTTCGCCAGCGCCGGATCGTGCTTGAGCGGCTGCGCCAGATGGGCGTCGATATCATCGAAGCGCCGTGGGACAAGATCGGCTACCGGCTGATCGATTCCTATCTGGATATCAAACGCAGCGGGGCGATCGGATGAAAGCTCCCTCGCTCGCCATGTTCTCGCGCGTTTCCGAGATGGAGGCTATACCCGACATCGAAGCGGCAGCGCTGCGCTCGGACCGATTCCGGCTCCAGCGCGAGAGCGATTGGAAGCGGCTCGAATATATTCTCTCACGGCTTGAGAGGGGGCAGCTGCGCAAGCTCAGCGACGAAGAGGTGGTCGAGCTTCCCGCGCTCTACCGAATGGCTGCATCGAGCCTTGCTGTGGCACGCGAAACCTCACTCGATGCCGCCACGCTTGGCTATCTGGAATCGCTGGTCCAACGCGCCTGGTTCCAAGTCTATGGGCCGCGGCTCGGCTTGATTGCATGGTTGCGCAAGTTCTTTGCTGGTCAGCTCAGCCGTTCAATTCAAGCAATCTGGCTCGATATATGCGTCGCCCTTGCGGTGATGGTTGCAGGCACGATCACCGGTTGGCTGTTGGTCGCGCGCGATACCGAATGGTTCTACGCGCTTGTCCCTACCCAGTTTGCCGATACCCGCGTTCCCGGGGCGAGCCGCGAAGTGCTGCTCGACAGCCTCAAGGTCGAAGAAAGCGCGAAGGGCATGTCGGCTTTCGCCGCGCAGCTATTCTCCAACAATGCGGGCGTGTCGATCCTGGCATTTGCGCTGGGCTTCGCCTTCGGCATCCCGTCTTTAATGCTGCTGGTTTACAATATGGCGCTGCTCGGCGCGATGCTGTGGGTCTATTCCAGCCAAGGTCTGACGGGTGAATTCGTTGCTTGGCTGAGCGTTCACGGAACTACCGAACTGTTTGCCATTCTGCTCGCCGGAGCTGCAGGCATGCATATCGGACGCAGAATGGCATTTCCGGGGCATCGATCGGTCCTTGCCGCAGCCGCCGAGAGTGGACAGCGAGCTGCGCAGGTGATGATCGGCGTGGTGATCATGCTGATTTTTGCTGCCTTGCTCGAAGCGTTCCCCCGTCAGCTTGCCGGAACCGAAGCCCGCGCGATCATCGGCGGGTTCATGCTGCTTTTCTGGGTCACCTATTTCTTCGCCTTTGGCCGCAATAAGCCTGAGGGAGTGTCATGAGCAGCCGCGCGCTCCCTTCGCAGCTTCGCGAAAGGCGAATGAAGCGTGTCCGCACGATGATAACGCCCGAAGGGGTTGCCCTGCCGTTGACCATTGCATCACGCGGATCGAGGGCAGGCGCGCTGATGCTCGATTTGACCCTGCTGATGTTTGGCACGGTGCTAACCACATGGTTGCTGTTCTATACCGCGCTGGGATCGGTTGCGGGGCAAGAGCTGGACGAGGTGCCCGGTTCGGTCGAATTTCTATTCGTCGTCTGGTCAGTGTTCTGGTTCGTCGCGTGGAATGGCTACTTCATGTTTTTCGAAATGGGCCCGCGCGGAGCAACGCCGGGCAAACGTATCTGCGGTATCCGCGTTGCATCGCGCGACGGTGGGCGGCTTACGCCCGAAGCGGTAGTGGCGCGAAATCTGCTGCGCGATATCGAGCTGTTCTTGCCCTTGGTCATGCTTATCTCGACAGCCTTTGGCTCGGGCGGAGCGGCGGGTTGGGCAGGATCTTTGTGGTTCCTTACCTTCTTGCTGTTCCCCTTCTTTAACAAAGACCGGATGCGCGCGGGCGATCTGATTGCCGGCACATGGGTGCTCGACGCGCCCAAACCAAAGCTGGCCGAAACGCTGTCGACCAGCGGGACCGTTGCAACAAGCACTAGCGACGTAACCGGGACGCAATATCGTTTCGGAGAGGAAGAGTTATCGGTCTACGGCGAGTACGAGCTTCAAACGTTAGAGCGCGTCTTGCGCGAAGCTAGGCCGGAGGCGATCGAGGCTGTTGCTGAAACAATCTGCCGCAAAATCGGATGGAATCCCGGATCAGGTGACGAACGCGCTTTCCTCGAAGCCTTTTATGCGCAACTGCGAGCGCGGCTCGAAAAGGATATGCGATTTGGCAAGCGCAAGGCGGACAAATTTTCATGACGCAGCAGTTTGTGATCCGTGAAGACGATCTGACCAGTGCCGAAGTGATCGCGTTGCTCGAACTGCATCTGGCAGAGATGCATCGCTGGTCCCCGACCTGCAAAGTCCACGCATTGCCGGTCGAGCGGCTGCGCGAGCCTGACGTTTCATTTTACTCGGTCTGGCTGGGTGACAGAATCGCAGCGGTTGGAGCGCTCAAGGCTCTGGATCCTAAGCGCGGCGAGCTCAAGTCCATGCGCGCTTCACCCGAATTTCGCGGGAAAGGAGCCGGCGAAGCAATCCTCAAACATCTGCTGAGC
>Ga0316202_10000861_pt1 | contig 27579 bp, 27 predicted proteins | sample 3monrhotite_MG_FD_204934 | JGI IMG/M metagenome (GOLD analysis project Ga0316202, IMG submission 204934) | Microbial mat bacterial communities from mineral coupon in-situ incubated in ocean water Damariscotta River, Maine, United States -... | ecosystem: Environmental > Aquatic > Marine >... | reverse complement strand
CTCAAGATATTGAACAAATGCGCCTGAGCGATAATGCAGTGCATGATGAATTCGACTGGGAAGAGTATGAGTCGGAGTATGCGGATGAGTCGCTGGCTCATAATGTGATTGATTTCTTGAGAGAGTTCGGAGAAAAGTAAAATTCAACGTCTCTGAACCTCACGAAGGTACTGTATATATTCTCAATCGACATGGCCCGCATGTATGAATATTGGCCACTTGATTTGACGAACTTCGTTTTGCGGCCAGTGTGCACAGACTTCTGTTGCGATCATACTCACGGGGTCGAAGTTGTGCGCAACTTGGAACCTGCCCACCGCTGACCAGCTACGTAGATAGCCGAGTAGATGTTCACGTGACCATTCTGCGCTTAGTGCGAACACAGGAACGGTCAGACGACGGAACGAGAAAGGCAACTCGCGGTAACCGTTTTCCACATGCACTCGTTCAGGTGGCCAGTAAGCACCTATCGTTTCCTCATAGAAATCATCTAATATTTTCTGCAATTCAGAGTGATCAAGCTTCGGGCGGTTATAGCCCCACGTCGCAATGACACCTCTCGGTTTCAGTACCCGATCAACTTCAGTATAGAACTTGCTCAGGTCGAACCAGTGCATCGCCTGTGCAATAGTGATGAGATCGACCGAGTGATCAGCGATGCCGCTGGCCTCGGCGGGGGCCACTCGATATTTGATGTTGTTGCGTTGTGGTGCAGAAGCAAGTTGTGCGGCACTTATGTCGGTCGCTGTTACCAGCTCGAAATGTTCGGACAATGCGATACTTGCTTGACCATTCCCTGCGCCGCAATCCCAAGCGAATTCCCGTTGCGGTGCTATGCTCGCCAGCCATCTGAACAATTCATCTGGGTAGGAGGGGCGAAACCTCGCATAGTGTTCGGCAACTGAGGTGAAATGATCTTCGCTCATCATTGTCTGGCCTAGTTGCCGAGTTCCTTTTTGCAAGCATTGCAGCTGCATGCAGATAAAGCGAATCCAGCCAGTAGCAACTGCGCACGTTTTGGGTTCATAGCTACTCTTTCTGAGTGTTGGACTTAGCCCATTGAACGATGCTAGAGGGATTCATCGCACCAGACTGACGTGCGACTTCTTTGCCCCTCTTGAATAAGGCCAGAGTAGGAATGCTGCGAATGTTGTAGCGTGCCGCTATGTCTTGAGATTCCTCGGTGTTGAGCTTGACTAGGCGATAGCCGGGTTCAAGTTGCTGTGCCGCCTCCTTGAAAGCTGGAGTCATCATGCGGCAAGGGCCGCACCAAGGTGCCCAGAAATCTACCAGAACTGGAATGTCGCTGTGTGCAATGTGTTGCGTGAAGTTGCTGCTGTTTAGCTCAGCGGGGTGTGCTGTAAATAGTAATTCTTTGCACTTTCCACATTTCGGCGCATCTTGCAGCTTGTCGGCGGGTACGCGATTGGTGCCAGCGCAATGAGGGCAAATGATGTGTAATTGATCTGTCATGACAAACTCCATTAATTAGACAATGCTAATATACGGGCTGTAATGGAAAATTTCAAGCGCTAATGAAGCGCATTGACAGATCAATCGCTTGTATGTCTTTAGTGAGCGCGCCAATTGAGATGCGATCCACGCCTGTTTCAGCAATCCCTCGTACTGTTTTTAGATTTATTCCGCCAGAAGCTTCCAAGTCGGCACGTCGTGCGGTGAATTGCACCGCATCCCGCATGCCGTCAAGGTCGAAGTTATCCAACAAAATGAGTTTGGCTCCGGCATCTAAGGCTTCGCTAAGTTCATCCATGTTTTCCACTTCGATTTGCACGCTCGCCCCTTCAGGAACTAATGCGAAAGCGCGCTGAAGCACTTCGCGTATGCCCCCTGCCGCCATGATGTGGTTTTCTTTAATGAGAATGCCATCGAACAATCCAGCACGTTGATTATGACCACCGCCGACTCTAACTGCGTATTTTTGAGCTAAGCGTAGACCGGGAACCGTTTTGCGCGTGTCCATGATTTTTGCACGGGTACCCTGGACCAGTTTGACAAAATCATAGGTTAAGGTCGCTGTGGCTGAGAGTGTTTGCAAAAAGTTAAGTGCGCTACGCTCTGTTGTAAGCATGGCGCGAGCATCTCCGCGTATTTCACACAATTTTTCATTAGGCGCCACTCTTTGTCCGTCGCGCACAAACCAAGTGATTTCGCAGCTCGGATTAAGTGTCTTGAAACAAGTGTTAAACCAAGCGCTGCCACATAGCACTGCATGCTGGCGCGTAAAGACAGCGGCATGTCCACGCGTATTTTCGGGCACAAGCAAGGCAGTGAGGTCTTCTTCCTCTGAAGTCTCGTCCTTTGCCAACACTCCTTCGTGAAGAGGCGCGATAGGGGGTGAGCCCATATCTTCCGATAGCGCTGCATTGACGTTGGCATAAATAATTGCGGTAAGTTCGGGTGGGATAGCCATCTTGTCATTAAGTTTAAGGTACTCAGTGATTGTATACAAGCAAAAGAGAATGATGTGGGTGACTTGAAATATGTACTACACAGCCGCACTTAGAGTGTAGTTCAATTATTTATGAAGGAGTCATCATGCGTTTCGACAAATTCACCACCAAATTACAGCAAGCATTATCTGATGCTCAGGGTTTGGCTGTTGGTGCAGACAATCAATTTATCGAGCCACAACATTTGTTGCTGGCCCTGCTTAACGATTCTGACAGTGGCGCAGCTTCGCTGCTGGCTCGGGCTGGGGGAAGCGTTAACGCCCTTAAAGTGGCGATGGATGAAGCTGTTACACGTTTTCCCAAGGTGGAAGGTCACGACGGAGAGGTGCAAGTAGGCCGTGATCTGTCTAATTTACTTAATCTTACCGACAAAGAAGCTCAGAAGCGCGGTGACCAGTTTATTGCCAGTGAGATGTTTTTGTTGGCGATGACTAACGATAAAGGCGAAACGGGTCGCTTGCTTAAGCAGCATGGTGTGGGACGAGCACCTTTGGAACAAGCCATAAATGCTGTGCGCGGCGGAGAATCAGTCGGCTCACAAGAAGCCGAAGGGCAACGCGAATCGTTGAAAAAATATTGCCTAGACCTTACTGAACGCGCACGCCTCGGTAAGCTTGATCCGGTTATTGGACGTGATGATGAAATTCGTCGGGCGATTCAGGTTTTACAACGCCGTACCAAAAACAACCCCGTGTTGATCGGAGAGCCTGGTGTCGGTAAAACCGCCATCGTAGAAGGTTTAGCGCAACGCATTGTGAATGGCGAAGTGCCGGATTCACTCAAGGGTAAAAAAGTATTGAGCCTGGATATGGCTTCTTTGCTTGCCGGAGCGAAGTATCGTGGTGAATTTGAAGAACGTCTGAAAGCAGTGCTAAAAGAATTGTCGCAAGACGAAGGCAATAACATTGTGTTTATTGACGAACTACACACCATGGTTGGCGCGGGCAAGGCTGAAGGTGCGATGGATGCGGGCAATATGCTCAAGCCAGCCTTGGCACGAGGCGAATTACATTGCGTCGGGGCCACTACCTTAGATGAATATCGCAAATACATCGAGAAAGATGCAGCACTGGAGCGCCGCTTCCAGAAAGTGTTGGTAGATGAGCCATCGGTTGAATCCACTATCGCGATCCTGCGCGGCTTGAAGGAAAAATATGAAGTGCATCACAGGGTGGAAATTACCGATCCCGCGATTGTTGCGGCGGCGGAGTTGTCGCATCGCTATGTGACTGACCGCTTCTTGCCCGACAAGGCTATCGACTTAATCGACGAAGCTGCATCACGCATGAAGATGGAAATCGACTCCAAGCCTGAAGTAATGGATAAGCTCGAACGGCGTTTGATTCAGTTGAAGATTGAGCGCGAAGCGGTGAAGAAAGAAAAAGACGAGTCTTCTCGCAAACGACTGACTTTGATTCAAGATGAAATAAAGAAGCTTGAGCGCGAGTATGCCGACTTAGAAGAAATCTGGAAGGCGGAGAAGGGCGCAGCACAGGGCGCGGCAAATTTGAAAGAAGAAATTGACCACGTACGTGCTGAAATCGTGCGTCTGCAACGCGATGGCAATCTTGAACAAGTCGCTGAATTGCAATACGGGCAGTTGCCGGAATTAGAATCTAAGTTGCAAGAAGCGGCACAGCGTGAAGCCGAAGGCGGCGTGCAGAAAAACAAACTGCTACGCACGCAAGTCGGCGCGGAAGAAATTGCCGAAGTGGTGAGCCGTGCGACGGGTATTCCAGTAAACAAAATGATGCAAGGTGAGCGCGACAAACTGCTCAAAATGGAAGAAAAGTTGCACGAGCGCGTGGTTGGACAGGATGAGGCCGTGCGTATGGTGAGCGATGCAATTCGCCGTTCACGTTCTGGTCTGTCTGATCCGAATCGGCCTTATGGCTCGTTTTTGTTCCTCGGTCCTACTGGCGTGGGCAAGACCGAGCTGTGCAAGGCGCTGGCCGGATTTATGTTCGACTCCGAAGATCACCTAATTCGTATCGACATGAGCGAATACATGGAGAAGCACTCTGTAGCACGCTTGATCGGTGCGCCACCCGGCTATGTTGGTTATGAAGAAGGTGGTGGATTGACCGAGGCGGTGCGCCGCAAACCTTATTCGGTGATCTTGCTGGATGAAGTGGAAAAAGCCCATCCCGACGTGTTTAACGTTTTGTTGCAGGTGCTGGACGACGGGCGTATGACAGACGGACAGGGGCGCACGGTAGATTTTAAAAATACAGTTATCGTGATGACTTCCAACTTAGGCTCGCAGATGATCCAGCAGATGGAAGGTGACGACTATCAGGTGGTCAAGCTGGCGGTGATGGCTGAGGTAAAAACCTATTTCCGTCCTGAGTTTATCAACCGTATTGATGAGCTTGTGGTGTTCCATTCCCTAGATGAGAAAAACATCAAGTCTATAGCGCGAATCCAATTACAGTATCTGGAGAAACGTTTAGCGGCAATGGAAATGAAGTTCAGCATCAGCGATGCAGCGCTGGCAGAAATTGCCAATGCGGGCTTTGATCCGGTGTATGGCGCACGTCCGCTGAAACGTGCTATCCAAGCTCAGTTAGAAAACCCCTTGGCTAAGCGGATTCTTGAAGGCGACTTTGCGGCCAAAGATACCATCCTAGCGGACTGCAAAGGTGGTGTGATGCGCTTCGATAAAGGCTGAACGTCGCTGCACAAGAAAATCTGACAATGTCAGGTTTTCTTGTGCACGCGCTTTGTTTACACCTGTAAGATAGTTGCTGTCGGCGTTAATGCATGAAGTGTCACTTTTTTGAACTCATCGGAAATATAAAAGATAGAGATGAAACATCTTTCCAATAACACAGAAAAATTCCCCAAACTTTTTCAAAGAATTGTGGCTTTTGTAATGACGGCTGCGTTAATCGGTGTGGGGTTGATGTTTTCGGCAGTGGTACTGGCATTTATTCTAGTCGCCGGTGCATTGGCAGGGGCTTATCTGTGGTGGAAAACACGCCATATGCGCAAACAAATGCGCGACTTTGCGGCTCAGGCGCAGAGTCAGACACAGCCGCAAGCTAGAACAGAGGATGTGCCAGAGGGGGATGTGATTGAGGGAGAGGTAATCCACTCGGAAGCATTTCGGGATGGAAGATAAACCTAAAAAATAGTAGTTCAATCCATAGATTAATTCATGTTTTCAAATGGTTGTAGATGTGTGCGTTCGCATCCTATGGCTGGTTCAACAACTCAATATGAGTTGTTGTTTAATTGGCGAGAATCTTATAATCTGTGGACAGCAGCTTTTTTTAGGGTAAATAATTAGCAGGGTCCCGTTCCACTAAATAATTTTAGGATAATTAAATGAACAAAATGCAAATCGGAAATCCTCAAGTTACACGTGTGGTAAACGAGGGAGTCATTCTGGATGAACTCTTGTATCTGCAGGATGCCTCCGTTTTGGAGCTAGGCTGTGGCAAGGCAGAAAAAACGCGTGTAATCGCGCAGAAGGTTAGCTCTGTATTGGCTTTGGAAGTTGATGAAATACAACTCGCGAAAAATCTCACCATCACCGATATGCCTAATGTGTGTTTCGCCAAAGGCGGTGCGGAAAAGATAGCGGCTGAGGATGCAAGTTTCGATATCGTATTGATGTTTAAATCTCTGCATCACGTGCCAATTGATTTGATGGATAGTGCATTTTCCGAAATCCAACGCGTACTAAAGCCGGGTGGAATAGCTTACATCTCGGAACCTGTATTTGCGGGAGACTTCAATGAAGTATTGCGCTTGTTTCATGATGAGTACATCGTGCGCGAAGCCGCTTTTGCTGCCGAACAGCGTGCAGTAGATGCGGGGAAACTGACCTTGCAGTCGCAGAACTTTTTTCTACAGCCGATGCACTTTGAAAACTTTACTCAGTTTGAAGAACAAGTGCTTAAAGTCACCCATACCGAGCACAAACTTTCTGCTGAGACACTAGAAAAAGTGCGTACAAAATTCAATGAATATATGGCTCAAGAAGGCGTGAATTTTCACATGCCGATACGTGTCGATTTATTGGCTAAGGTAGCTTCGTAGAGATCGAATATGTGGATACGAAATACGTTTGCAATCCAAAGCACGTGGTTTTCATCTGATTACCCAAGAAGTGCTGCGTGAACTCCCTGAGTTGAAGCAATTTAAGATTGGCAAGATGAACGTATTTATTATGCATACCTCCGCTTCATTAACGCTCAATGAAAATGCCGATCCCACAGTGCGCTAGGATTTTGAGAGTTACTGTAAATTGCGCTGTTCTTGAAAATGAAGCGTATTGCCCGCATTAAGACGAAGGCTCGGACGAACTTCCCGCATATATAAAATCCAGCTTGTTTGGCAGTAGTCTGAACATCCCGATTGCCAATGGAAGTCCAAAGCTAAGCACTTGGCAGGGCATCTACCTGCGAGCACATCGCAATTAGGGCGATGGTCGTGTGGTGATGGGTGAATAGCAGGGTTCAGGTGGGGCGCAAGGCCTAGATTAAGATGCAAAATAGTTCTGCGCCCGTCGCCAATTAAATGAAGTGCAGCGTATTGCATTATTGCGAAAATCCCTCATAGCAAGCCGTGGACGGCTAGCTCTGTGCTGGACACTTCGATCATTTTCCTCGCGCTTGGTTTCGTATGACGGAATTGCGTAGCATGGGCACGGCGTTGTGCCCATGCGGGAATCCGACAGAGTGGGTAGATGATGTCTTCCCTCTCTGCGATGATGTCGCGGGCCCGACCTAGACGAAGCCCTAGAAATCGCCGAATGCGGCCCGATGCCGCTGTATATGGCGAAATATCTATTTGTACCGCGCGGTTGTTTTTTCGTTGTCACGCCTTACCCTTGGCATCATGAAGATGAAAGGTCGTGTAGCGCAAAACAAGGCCTTGCTGAGGAGCGACTCTACGGCTATTGGCGACGAAGGATGAGTTGGAAGGTGCGGAGTTCGGTGATCGGCAAGCTGGATTAATAAGGTCGGGGGGATGTGCTCTCGATTGTGTAGTTCTAATTAAATGTGTTTTTGGTTTTTCTGCGGTGTGGCTGTGGTTTTAAAGTTGTATTGTTTCATTATCGTAATATTTCGATTGATTGTTGTGTTTTTATCGTGCAATAATCATCGCTGTTTTAGGAACGCCTCTTGCTATGGAAGCTGTGCGATAAAAAATAATAAGCAGCACTTTTTAGGAGAATAGTAATGGATAAAGATCAGTCGCAAATGAATCATCATGGTTTGTTGCATCACGAAAAAAATCCAGAAGATTCCACTCAAACTCATATGAGTAACCTAAGCGAACAGGATACGGTCAATCACGAGGCGGATCTTGATGAACTTGAGGCTAAGTTGTTCGCGATGGCGGGATCTCGTTGCTGATCCGCTGTATTACTGCGTAAGTCTCAGCAAATTTCTATGAAGTTACTCCAGATATTTTTCTTTGCTGCTTTTTTTGTTCAAGCCTCGGCCCATGCTGCCGAGGCTTCGACTTGCGTGGTGAGTGATAAAGAGTTTTTGCATCAAATCACTTCATCTAGTGACTGGCTGGATGTTCATGCGGTATTTAAACGTAATTTCCCCTCTTGCAAAGACGAGGGCTTGTACGCCGATGGTTACACCAATTTGGTGGTAGGTGTGATGGCTACGAATTGGGCCGATCTCGCTTTGTTGGATGATTTGACGAAGAAAAATGCGGGATTTGAGCGTTTTATCTTGCGTCATATTGGCGCCAGCGCGGGCGAGAATGATTTGAGTCGGGTGTTGCACAGTGCCAAAGTGGAATGCCCGACGCAGTCCGTGCATTTGTGTCAACAAATTGCTAAGCGCTGCAAAGAAGCGCTTAGCAGCCAATAACCCCTGTGCGCTATCAGCATTACAAGAGCGGAATCTACGATTTGGTGTGTGAAGCGAAGCTGGAATCAAATCCCGAACAGATCTTGCTTATCTACCGTTCACCAGAAGGCGAAACCTGGGCACGACCGATTGAGGCGTTTTTCGAAAAGGTCGAGTTCGAAGGAAAATTGATAGATCGCTTTGAACTTATCCCTTAGCGAAGAGCGGATTTAATTCCCCCCCTTCCCCCACTTCCCCCAATGCCTCAAATCCGCCTAGCCAACTCACTAGCTTTACCAAGGTAACTATCTGGGCTAAGCGCTTGCAAACGTTGTTTTTCAGCTTTCGGGATGTCGAGTGATTCAATGAATTCTTGCAGCGAAGTACGGTTGATGCCATCCTTGCCGCGAGTGAGTTCTTTAAGTTTATCGTAAGCATTCTCGATGTTGTAACGGCGCATAACGGTCTGAATCGGCTCTGCCAAAACCTCCCAGCTGTTGTTTAAGTCTTCCGCAAGTCGAAGCGGATTTACTTCCAATTTGTTTAAACCTTTTAGACATGATTCATAGGCTAGCAAGGTGTAGCCGAAGGCGACACCCATATTACGCAACACTGTTGAGTCGGTGAGGTCACGCTGCCAGCGTGATACGGGGAGTTTTTCTGAAAGATGTCTTAATAGCGCATTGGCGATACCGAGATTGCCTTCTGAGTTTTCAAAGTCGATCGGGTTGACCTTGTGTGGCATAGTGGAAGAACCAACTTCCCCTGCGATGACTTTTTGTTTGAAAAATCCAAGTGAAATATAGCCCCAAATATCACGGTTTAGGTCGATTAAAATGGTGTTGGCACGTGCGAATGCGTCATATAGCTCCGCCATGTAATCGTGTGGCTCGATTTGGATGGTGTAAGGGTTGAAGGTGATGCCGCGTGCAGTGATGAAGCGCTGTGCAAAATCCTCCCAGTCTACATTTGGATAAGCCGCCAAATGGGCATTGTAGTTTCCTACTGCGCCATTGATCTTGCCCATGATTTCAACGCCAGCGATGGTGTTGCGGGCGCGTTGCAAGCGGTATACGACATTTGCCATTTCTTTGCCCAGACTGCTGGGGGTTGCTGTCTGACCGTGAGTGCGGCACAGCATGGCTACGTCAGCGTGTTGATGAGCTAGGTCACGTAAGCGGCTGATAAGTGAATCCAGTGCCGGTAGCATGGCATCTGCGCGGCCATGCTTGAGCATGAGCGCATGGCTCAGGTTGTTTATGTCCTCGGAAGTGCAGGCGAAGTGAATGAATTCTAGTGCTCCGGCTGTTTCGGGATTGCTTGACAGTTTCTCGCGCAACCAATATTCGATTGCTTTTACATCATGGTTGGTGCGGCGCTCTATGGTTTTGATTTGCTCTGCATCTTCTGTGCTGAACTCGATAGCAAGTTGGTCGAGCTGGGCAATCGTCGCTGAACTGAAAGAGGCTAGTTCGGGAATGCCGGTTTCAGCGCTCAATGCCTTTAGCCATTCAATTTCGATCAAGACACGGTAACGGATTAATCCGTATTCGCTGAAGTAGTCCCGTAGGCCTTCAACTTGGCTGTGGTAACGTCCGTCTAGAGGGGAAAGTGCAGTGAGTGCTGAGAGAGTCATGATGTTATAGCTCGAAAAAAATCAGATGCGTATTTTACGCGAAAGCACACCATCGCGCTGGCGTGCTTGGCTTGGAGAGTGATTATATTCGCTGGAAGTGAGCGCTAGTGGCAATCCTACCTCTTGTGTGAAATAAGATTTTTAAGCGCTAGAAAATCATCTATCCGCAGATTTCACAGATTAACGCAGATTTTTAAGTGCTTGTAGATATGCCCATTTGCAGCCTTGAGTGACTCATTAGGGGTTGTTTGATCGGCGAAAATCTGCGTAATCTGCGGACAAACGGTTTTGGTTTTGTTGTTCTCGCAAAAGCGGGAATCCAGTCATTTAAGCATCCTCGCTTAGCGAGACAAGACATACTGTCTGCTACGCAGAACCTATATAACTACTGGATCCCCGCCTACGCGAGGATGACGGGGGTGTTGAATGATCGCTCTTTTAAACTTCGGCGGTGAGCCTCATTTGTCCACCTGAAAATCTTGTTTGAATGGAGCATATTACATGTCTTGGATGTTGAGTCAGCGCTCAGTATTTATCCAATACGGCCTTGCACAGCAATAGGTTCAAGCGATCATAAAAAATCATCCCGGATAGTAGTGCACCTTCGCGGGGATGACGGCTGCCTAGCAGATGATGCCGCCACCTAGGCATATTTCACCGTCATAGGCGACAACAGATTGTCCCGGTGTAACGGCCCATTGCGCTTCATCAAAGGCAAAGTGAGCGCTGCTGTCAGCGCTCGCGGTGATGCGGCAACTGGCATCTGCTTGTCGGTAGCGAGTTTTGGCGGCGTAGTTTCGCTCTGCGTCGGGAGTTTGGCCGCTAATCCAGTGCGTATCTAAGGAGTCCAATTGCGGATTGAGAAGCAAAGGATGGTCATGTCCTTGCACCACGATTAAATGATTGTTTGGCATATCTTTGCGGGCAACAAACCACGGTTCACTGGTACTTGTGCGTGAGCCGCCAATGCCTAAACCTTGGCGCTGACCGATGGTGTAAAACGACAAACCCATGTGTTGGCCGACTATATTGCCTTCCGGCGTGAGCATGTTGCCCGGTTTGGTTGGTAGATAGCGATTTAAGAACTCACGGAAAGGCCGCTCGCCGATAAAACAAATGCCGGTGCTGTCTTTTTTCGCGTGATTCGATAAATTATGTTCGCGCGCAATATCGCGCACTTGAGATTTAGCTATTTGTCCGAGCGGAAACATGGCTTTGGACAGTTGCTGTTGGCTAAGACGATGCAGGAAGTAGCTTTGATCTTTGCTTCCATCTATGGCTTTTAGTAGTTGGAAAGAACCATTTACTTCGCGTACCTGTGCGTAATGTCCGGTGGCGATGGCATCTGCGCCAAGACGTACGGCATGATCCAAAAACGCTTTGAATTTGATTTCAGAGTTGCACAAAATATCTGGGTTTGGCGTGCGTCCCGCTTCGTATTCGCGCAGAAAGTAACTGAATACTCGGTCTTTGTATTCTTTGGCGAAATTCACGGCTTCGATTGGGATGCCAATAGTATCGGCCACCGAAACTGCATCAATCAAATCTTGACGCGAAGAACAGTATTCGCTGTCGTCGTCTTCCCAATTTTTCATGAATAGGCCGATAACCTCATAACCTTGCTGTTTTAAAAGCAGGGCGGTGACGGCTGAGTCTACGCCGCCTGACATGCCGACCACGACACAGGATTTATGATTGTTGTTCACGTTTGTTCTTTCTTACTCACACGGGAGTTGGAAGGGCGGTGCCCCTTAGTCATAATGAGTAATTAAATCCAATGGATAACGTTTTTCCGCGAGATAATCTTCTACGCAACGTAGAACTAAAGGGCTGCGATGGCGAGATTGTGAGGCACGTATTTCGTCTAGCGTCATCCAGATTGTGCGCACGATGCCTTCGTCTAAGTCGCGTTCAGGGTGATGCGAAATAATACGACCGCCGAAGGAGAAGCGTAAGTAACTGGTGTCTGATAGTGCTGAGTGCCAGCGATAAATGCCAATTAGATATTCTGCTTCGAATTGATATGCCGATTCTTCTAGCGTTTCACGCTCAGCGCCTGCGGACAGGCTTTCATTTGCTTCCCAGTGCCCAGCGGGCTGATTTAGCATTAGACCTTGAGTTGTGTGTTCCTCCACCAGTAAGAACTTGCCGCCTTGTTCGAGGACGGTCGCGACAGTGGTATTAGGTTTCCATATCATGGTGCGATTTTAAACCAAATAAAATGGCAGGGTTGCCTCTACCTTTAATATTTTTGTAACAAAATCGCTTAGCGAAATGCTGGTTAATTCGTCATTGCCCGCGAAGGTGCGAATCTAGTGCATGAATTTAACTGGGTTTACGTTTTTAGGGGAGCGACAAAACCGAGTAAATCAGTGCTGCTTTAAGTTTTATTGTTAATCAGAGTGGGGAGCAGTTTTATGAGATTTACATTCAGATAGTTTGAAAACGCTTAAGGCTGCAACGGTGTTGGAGGCTATAAGGTTTTACTTCTAAATGCGTTGAAAACTGCTAAATATAATTTGGTGCCGGGAGGGGGAATCGAACCCCCACTTCCTTTCAAAAACTGGATTTTGAATCCAGCGCGTCTACCAATTCCGCCATCCCGGCTGAGGAAGGCGCGAATTATCCATGAAATTGGGAGCTTCATCAACTACAATGCGCGTCTTTTATTTTTGCAGTTAGTTTTTGTCATGCTTACCAGTGATTTTGAATTTGAATTGCCTGAGCAATTAATCGCACAACATCCGCCAGCATTGCGTGGCGAAAGTCGATTGTTAGAGCTTAATAAGGCAGGTCTGAATGACAGCCAATTTGTTGATTTGCCAGAATTGTTGCGCGAGCACGATTTATTGATTTTGAATGATACGCGCGTGTTGAAAGCGCGTTTGTACGGAGAAAAGGAAAGCGGCGGCAAGGTCGAGGTCTTGGTTGAGCGCATGTTGGACGAACATGAAGTGCTCGCACAAGTTCGCGCTAGTAAAACACCTAGGCAGGGTAGTCGACTGTTGTTGGAAGGCGCAGTACGAGTGCGAGTATTGGCTCGCGCAGGCGAATTTTTTCATTTGCGGTTTGAAAATACGGATTCAGTCGCAGATTTGTTAGAGCAATACGGACATCTGCCTTTGCCTCCCTATATCACGCATGCTGCGGGTGAAGAGGATGAGACGCGCTACCAAACAGTATTTGCTCGCGAGCTGGGCGCGGTGGCAGCTCCTACTGCGGGTCTGCACTTTGGTGAGGATATGCTGCAAACCTTGCGCGATAAAGGTGTGAACATTGCATATGTGACCTTGCATGTCGGTGCGGGAACCTTTAAACCTGTGCGAGTCGAGGATGTAGCAGAGCACGTGATGCATAGTGAGCGTTATGCCATTTCGCAAGACACCGTCGATGCCATTGCTCAAGCTAAAGCAAAAGGCGGACGGATTGTTGCGGTTGGCACAACCAGTCTGCGGGCTTTGGAAAGTGCGGCTAAAGATGGGGTGTTGCATGCCGGCACTGGCGAAACGAATATTTTTATCACCCCAGGATATCGCTTCAATGTGGTGGAAGTGTTATTAACTAACTTCCATTTGCCGTGCTCTACCTTGTTAATGTTGGTCTGCGCCTTTGGTGGGAAAGATAAAATGTTGGCCGCGTATCAGCATGCTATTGCACAGGAGTATCGCTTTTTTAGTTATGGCGATGCGATGTTGATTGAAAGAGAGCACTGAAGCTAGGATAACGCTGATTAAGCCGTCATTCCCGCGAAGGCGGGAATCCAGTGTCTTGAAATTGGCTGGGTACCCGCTTTTGCGGGAACGACAAAGCCAAACTCAATCAGTGCGTCCCTAGTGCTTCACCATAGAGATATATAGAGACACAGAGAAACGCAAAGCATTAACAAGTTACAGCCGTTGAACTCATCGAGTGAGTCGGCAACGCCGAGGATGGTTTTTTGTTCTCGGTGTATCAAAATGTGAAAGAGTTAATAAAATGAAATTTACGCTACACAATACATCGGGTGCGGCACGACGCGGCACTTTAGATTTAGCTCATGGCAAGTTGGAGACGCCCGCATTTATGCCTGTGGGTACTTACGGCACGGTCAAGGCGATGTCGCCGCTTGAGTTGAAAGACATGGGCGCGCAGATTGTGCTCGGCAATACTTTTCATCTGTGGCTGCGTCCAGGCTTGGACGTGATTGAGGCGCACGGAGGCTTGCACCGTTTTATGGCTTGGGATGGCCCAATTCTTACCGATTCCGGCGGTTTTCAAGTGTTTAGCCTTGGGGCTTTACGCAAAATCACGGGTGGTGGGGTGGAGTTTAGATCGCCGGTAAACGGTGATAAATGCTTTCTGTCACCAGAAGAATCTATGCGTATCCAGCGTGTGCTGAATTCAGATATTGTGATGATTTTCGATGAATGTACGCCCTATCCTGCGGATGAGCAGGTGGCGGGTGTGTCCATGCGGCTGAGTTTGGGCTGGGCAGAGCGCAGTAAGAAAGCGCACGAAGGCAATCCCAATGCTTTGTTCGGGATTGTGCAAGGTGGAATGCATGAGCATTTGCGTGATGAATCGTTGGCGGGTTTGCTTGATATGGACTTTGATGGCTTTGCCATTGGCGGCTTGTCAGTCGGCGAGCCGAAAGAAGATATGCTGCGTATCCTGAAGCATACAGGGCCTCAGTTGCCACAAGATAAGCCGCGTTATCTAATGGGTGTAGGCACACCGGAAGATTTGGTTGAGGCGGTAGCCAACGGCGTTGATATGTTTGATTGTGTGATGCCGACACGTAATGCGCGTAACGGTCATCTCTTCACTCGCTTTGGTGATGTGCGGATTAAGAATGCTAAATACCGCATGGATATCCGTCCCTTAGACGAGCAATGTACTTGTTATACCTGTCGCAATTTCACCCGAGCTTATTTGCATCACTTGCATAAGCTTAACGAGATTCTTGGTGCTCGCCTCAACTCCCTCCACAATCTGCATTACTATCAAGAATTAATGGCGGACATCCGTGCTGCTATTGCGGCTGGGCGTTATGAGGAGTTTCAGACGGAGTTCCATCATGCGCGCACGGGCTTGTAAGTATTAAGGGGCATCGTTCTTATTCAAAGCAAGATTTTCAGTCCTATTAAAATCCTTTGTCCGCAGATTTCGCAGATTCACACAGATTAAGTTCTGTGTTTTGAAACCGGCGTTAATCTGCGAAATCTGCGGATAAATGGTTTTGGATTTTTAATAAGTAAATACAAACTCCGTTGCGATGCTGTGTTACTCGCTTAGGATTTTGTATTTACAGAGGCCCCCTTATGTCAAGGCTGGATGAGTAGCAAAACAGTCATGTCATCCATGCTAGAATACTGCCTTTGATTTTTAGTTCGGAGAAGACATTAATGATTTCCATTAGCAATTTGTTCATCAGTAACGCATATGCAGAAGGCGCTGCCGCTGTTTCAGGCGCAGGCGTAATGGATTTTCTACCCTTATTTGCCTTAGTTGCAGTGTTCTACTTTCTTATTTTGCGCCCGCAACAAAAGCGCTCTAAGGAAGTAAAAATGATGTTGGAGGCGATGCAAAAAGGTGATGAGGTCGCAACTTCAGGCGGTATTTTGGGTCGCGTTATAAAAGTGGGTGAAAGCTATATCGCTATTGAGGTTTCTGAAGGCATTACTCTCAATGTACAGAAGAGTGCTGTGCAAACCATATTGCCTAAGGGCACCATCAAGTCTATCTAAACGTTTCATCGAGTTTATTGGGGTGTTGTAATGAATCGTTACCCGCTGTGGAAATATCTGATAATCGCTGCCGCCATTGTGTTCGGCTTGGTCTATGCATTGCCAAACTTGTATGGTGAAGCGCCTGCGGTGCAAGTCTTACCTTTACGTGCCAATCTTAAAGCAGATGTGGCGCTGATGACGCGCGTGGAAGATGCGTTAAAGGCTGCGCAAATCAATCCTGATATTTTGTCTATGGATGCGACCAGTGTTAAAGCTCGCTTCAAGGATACTGATACGCAATTGAAAGCCAAAGACGTGATCAAAGCCGCGCTGGGCGAAGATTATGTCGTGGCTTTGAATTTGTTGCCGCGCTCACCACAGTGGTTGTTCGATCTGAATGCTTTGCCTATGTATCTTGGGTTAGATTTGCGCGGGGGAGTGCACTTTCTGATGCAGGTGGATATGAAGGGCGCTTTGAATAAAGCTCTGGAGTCTGCCTCCGGCGATTTTCGTAGTACTTTGCGTGAGAAGAGAATTCCTTACTCGGGTGTAAGTCGCGATGCTTCCGTGGTGACGGTTAAGTTCCGTGATGCAGAAGCACGCAGCAAGGGCGAAGCAGAACTCACACAGCGTTTTGGGGGCTTGGAATTTGCTACCCAAGAAGATGGTGGCAAATACTTATTGCGCGCACGCCTCAAGCCAACTGAAGAAAAACGTATTAAAGACACTGCTGTACAGCAGAATCTGGTCACATTGCGCAATCGTGTCAATGAGTTGGGCGTGGCTGAGCCAGTAATTCAACAGCAAGGTGAAGATCGTATTGTGGTGCAATTGCCAGGCGTGCAAGACACGGCTCGTGCGAAAGATATCTTAGGTCGCACCGCAACCTTAGAGGTGCGTCTGGTGGATGAAAGCCACCAGGTTGGCGCTGGCTCTGTTGCTCCGTTTGGCACGGATATGTTTAAAGATCGTGATGGTGGCTACATTCTGGTGAAGAAGAGCGTATTGCTAACGGGTGAACGTATTAGCGATGCCCAGCCTGGTTTTGACAGCCGCAACAACGAACCCGCAGTGCACCTGAACTTGGATGCGATAGGCGCACGTAAGTTTAAAATAGCTACACGTGAGAATGTCGGTAAGCGCATGGCGATTATCCTGTTTGAAAAGGGTAAGGGTGAGGTCGTGACCGCGCCAGTGATACGCGAAGAAATTGGCGGTGGACGAGTGCAGATTACCGGCAAGATGACGACGGAAGAAGCCAAAGATGTTTCTCTGCTATTACGCTCGGGAGCATTGGCTGCGCCGATGGAAATCATTGAAGAGCGTACTGTTGGGCCTAGCCTAGGTGCAGATAACATCAAACGTGGCTTTGATTCCACCAAGATAGGCTTTGTCGCAATTTCAGTTTTCATGATTGCTTATTACTTGATGTTCGGTGGTGTGTCAGTGTTGGCGCTGACGGTTAACTTGCTATTGCTGGTGGCACTGTTGTCGCTGCTACAGGCTACCTTAACTCTGCCAGGTATGGCTGGTATCGCTTTGACTTTGGGTATGGCGATTGACTCCAACGTGCTTATTAATGAACGTATTCGTGAAGAGTTACGCAATGGTGTGCCGCCGCAAGGGGCTATCTTTGCGGGATATGAGCATGCGTTTGCTACCATTTTGGACTCGAATATCACCACGCTGATTGCAGGTATCGCCTTGTTTATGTTTGGCTCTGGGCCGATACGTGGTTTCGCGGTGGTCTTGTGTTTAGGGATTTTGACTTCAATGTTCAGCTCGGTGTTGGTGTCTCGTGCTGTGGTAAATCTGATTTACGGTAGCAAGGCGCGTTTGAGTAAAGTGGCGATAGGTTAAAGCAGGGTGGGCGCGGCCTACCTGTAACAGCTAATTACAATTTTTAAGGCAAAGCTGAAATGGAATTTTTTAGAATTAAAAAAGACATCCCGTTTATGAGTTACGGGCGTTATACCACCAGCATTTCTTTGATTACGTTTGTTCTTTCGGTATTTTTTCTGGCTAGTAAAGGGCTGAATTTCGGCGTGGACTTTACCGGTGGTACGGTGATGGAAGTACATTACTCGCAAACTGCCGATTTGAGTAATGTCCGCGATAATTTGTCCAGCATAGGTTTGCATGATGCTCTTGTGCAAAATTTTGGCACAAGTTCTGATGTGCTAATCCAAGTGCCTTTGAAGCAGAATAAGGTTGGCGCACATTTGTCCGAGCAGGTGATTTCTGCTTTGCGTCAACAAGATGCTGGCGTGGAATTACGTCGAGTTGAATTCGTTGGCCCGCAAGTTGGTAAAGATTTGGTGGAAAATGGCGCGATGGCCTTGTTGCTTGTGAGCTTGGGTATTGTTAGTTATCTATGGATGCGCTTTGAGTGGAAGTTTGGCTTGGCGGCAATTATCGCCAACTTACATGACGTGGTGATTATTTTAGGTTTCTTTGCCTTCTTTCAATGGGAGTTTTCTCTTTCAGTGTTGGCGGCGGTGCTCGCAGTGTTGGGTTACTCGGTGAATGAGTCAGTGGTGGTATTTGATCGAATTCGTGAAAATTTCCGCAAGATGCGCAAGACCGAAGTGCATGAGGTTATTGATAATGCGATTACACGTACCATGTCGCGCACAATCATCACTCATGGTTGTACACAGATGATGGTGACCTCTATGCTGTTTCTGGGTGGAGAGACGCTGCACTATTTTGCCTTGGCGCTTACCATTGGTATTCTGTTTAGTATTTATTCTTCGGTGCTGGTTGCCAGCCCGCTACTAATGATGTTTGGCGTGTCACGGGAAGATTTCATTAAACCAGAAAAAACCGAAGCCGAAGAAGTTTTACCTTAGGTAATGATCGACTTTATTCTGCATCTGGATGCGCACCTTCTAAGTTTGGTGCATGACTATGGTATCTGGGTCTACGCTATTCTGTTCGCCATTATTTTCGCCGAAACTGGATTAGTCGTAGCCCCTTTTCTACCGGGTGACTCTTTGTTATTTGTGACGGGTGCATTGTGTGGCATGGGTTCGCTTGAACTACAGATTTTGATGCCGCTGCTAATGCTAGCCGCATTTTCTGGCGACAATACCAACTACTGGATTGGTCGGCATTGCGGCATTAAGTTATTTAAACACGATTCACGTTTTTTTAAATTCAAACATTTGGAAAAGACGCAGGCGTTTTATGCCAAACACGGTGGTAAGACCATCATCTTTGCGCGCTTTTTACCCATTATCCGCACTTTTGCTCCCTTCGTGGCAGGTATTGGCACTATGAGCTACCGCTTATTTATGGTTTTTAGTGCGCTTGGTAGTGTGGCTTGGATAGGTGGTTTAACACTGGCAGGATATTTTTTCGGCAATATACCCGTTATCAAAAACAATCTTACCTTGATGATCCTCGTTATCATCTTTGTTTCACTTGTTCCTGCATTTAGCGAATTTATTCGCCATCATCGCAGCAAGAGTTCAAGCTAGAAAAAGCAGTTGTCCACAGATTTCCTCCGATTAAACAACATCTTGTGCTGGACTTTCTACGCACCCATTGGGTGGAGATGTGAATATTTACAACTGCTTAAAAATCTGCGTTAATCTGCGAAATCTGTAGCTTGAATGAATTTTTGGTTTATGCCTCGCAACTTGCTTGCATCCCAATTCTCAATCGCCCAATCTAATACTGTTCTCAAGTCATAGCCCGCCAGTTCGGTAGGTGGACGCTGTTGTAAAAAAACGAGTACGCGAAGCAAGGTGGTGACAGTTTGACTACTATCAACCGGTGTTGCGAGGGTCTGTTTGCTTAACTTTTCACCCGTCGCATTGACTGCAACTGGCAAGTGCATATAAGCAGGGCTTGTTAAGCTTAGCAAGTGTTGCAGATGAATCTGGCGCGCAGTGGAGGTCAGCAAATCCGCGCCGCGTACGATATTCGTGATGTTTTGAAATGCATCATCCACTACCACTGCGAGTTGGTAAGCGAACAAACCATCTGCGCGCTTCACAACGAAGTCGCCTATTTCATTTTCAAGGTGCTGGGTGACTTGGCCTTGTAATGCGTCGTTGAATGTAATTGGGGAAGGGGCGGCGGCAGTGCGTGCTCGCCAGGCGTGTGCTTCGCGCCCAGCGGGAATGCCTTGGCGGCATGTGCCGGGATAGACTAAGCCTTCAATGCCATGCAAGGCTGAATCGGCTATTTCTTTGCGTGTACAGCAACATGGGTAAACCGCACCGCTGGCTTTGAGTTCGTGTAACATCTCTTTGTAAGCCGCTGTGCGCTGGCTTTGATACAAAATCGCTGCGTCACTATGTAGGCCGAAAGCATCTAAGGTACGTAGGATGTCGTCGGCAGCACCTGCAACACAACGCGGTGTGTCGAGGTCTTCTATACGCACCAACCAGATGCCGTGATGATGTTTTGCATCAAGATAGCTGCCGACTGCGGCGACAAGTGAACCGAAGTGGAGAGGGCCACTGGGGGAGGGGGCAAAACGACCGCGATAGATAGCAGAAATTGACATTTGAGTGATCCTAGAAAAAACTGCTGTCCGCAGATTTCACAGATTTTCGCCGATTAATAAACAACTAATGCTGAACTGCTCAAGCAGCCATAGGGTGCGAATGTGGAAATGTTCAAGCGCTTGAGAATCTGCAAAATCTGCGGATTGAACTGAGGTTTTTGGAGCGATTCAGGCTGATTGCTACGAAACTTGGTGCGTAAATATAAAAAAGATGGGTTTCGCATAGCTCAACCCATCTCGTTTTTACGTCAGTTCTAGATGTTAAAGTTAAGCAGTTACTGCCTCTTCCTCAAAAACCAAAACAACTTCTTTATCTTTCACGTCGACAGTCACCTTGCCACCGTTCGCCAGACGACCAAACAGCAATTCGTCAGCTAATGCAGAGCGGATGGTGTCTTGGATCAATCTAGACATCGGACGCGCACCCATGAGTGGATCGAAGCCGTGTTCGGCGAGGTGAGCTTTGAGCGCATCGGTGAATAGTGCATCCACTTTTTTCTCGTGTAGCTGCTCATCCAATTGCATGAGGAATTTATCCACCACACGTAGGATGACAGATTGATCAAGCGCAGCAAAAGATACGATGGCATCGAGACGATTGCGGAACTCTGGGGTGAACATTTTCTTGATGTCGATCATTTCGTCGCCAGAGGAAGAAGTCTTGGAGAAGCCGATTTGCGTTTTGTTCAGTGCATCCGCACCCGCGTTGGTAGTCATGATGATGACGACATTGCGGAAATCTGCCTTGCGACCATTGTTGTCAGTGAGTGTGCCATGATCCATGACTTGCAGCATGATGTTGAAGATATCAGGATGAGCTTTTTCAATCTCATCCAGCAGTAATACGCAATGTGGCTGTTTGCTAATCATTTCGGTAAGTAAGCCGCCTTGGTCAAAACCGACATAGCCGGGTGGCGCACCAATTAGACGTGATACAGCATGACGCTCCATGTATTCAGACATATCGAAGCGATGTATCGGCATACCCATCACATACGCGAGTTGGCGTGCGACCTCAGTCTTGCCGACACCCGTAGGGCCGGAGAATAAAAAGCTGCCAATGGGTTTCTGAGGATTGCCCAGACCACTGCGTGACATCTTGATAGAACGTGCCAGAACATCAATGGCTTTATCTTGACCAAACACCGTAGCTTTTAAATCACGATCTAAGTTTTTCAAAGTGTTTTTGTCATCATGTGACACGGTTCGCGTTGGGATGCGAGCAATCTTGGCAATGATTTCTTCGATCTCGTGTTTGCCCACTACTTTCTTTTGCTTTGACTTCGGTAGGATACGCTGAGCCGCACCAGCTTCGTCCAGCACGTCGATTGCCTTGTCTGGTAAATGACGGTCATTAATGAAGCGCGATGAAAGTTCGGCAGCGCTGGATATAGCTGCGGCGCTGAATTTGATGCTGTGATGCTCCTCAAAGCGGCTTTTTAAGCCCTTCAAAATTTCGATGGTCTGCTCAACGGAAGGCTCGTCCACATCAATTTTCTGAAAGCGGCGTGATAGAGCAGAGTCTTTTTCGAAGATACCGCGATATTCCTGATATGTTGTCGCGCCAATGCACTTTAACGCACCGCTGGAAAGCGCAGGCTTGAGTAAGTTGGACGCATCCATCGTGCCACCTGACGCAGAGCCTGCGCCAATGAGGGTATGAATTTCGTCGATAAACAGCACTGAATTAGGCGCCGCTTTTAATTCTTTTAATACCGCTTTCAAACGTTGTTCAAAATCACCGCGATATTTAGTACCCGCTAGCAACGAACCCATGTCTAGTGAATAAACTTGTGCGTTTTTTAATATATCTGGCACATTACCTTCAGCAATACGGCGCGCTAAACCTTCGGCAATCGCAGTTTTACCCACGCCTGCCTCGCCAACTAATAGAGGGTTATTCTTACGGCGACGGCATAAGGTTTGAATCACACGTTCTAATTCGAGATTGCGGCCAATAAGCGGATCAATTTTGCCTTCGAGTGCAGATGCATTTAAATCCAAGGTGTAGTTTTTTAATGCGGTGTCATTATTGGCTTCTTGTTCAGTTTGAGTTTCAGTTTCACTAGCAGGCTTTTGTTCGCCGGGCACTTCTGGTGCTTTGTTGATGCCGTGTGCAATGTAATTCACCACGTCAAGGCGTGTAATGGCACGCTGGTTCAGGAAGTACACTGCATGCGATTCTTTTTCACCAAACAAAGCCACAAGGATGTTTTCCCCACTGACTTCTTTTTTATTGGTGGATTGCACATGCAGAATGGCGCGTTGAATGATGCGTTGAAATCCAACGGTTGGCTGCGTATCAACATCACCTGTTCCCGGTAGTCGTGGAGTATGTGTTTCGATATGTTGAGTTAGCACGGCTTGTAATTCAGCAATGTCAGCACCACAGGCGCGCAACACATGTGCGGCGGAAGGATTATCCAGCATAGCCAGCAGCAAGTGCTCAACCGTAATGAATTCGTAGCGCTTTTGACGTGCTTCGACAAAAGCAAGATGGAGACTGACTTCTAGTTCTTGGGCAATCATTTAGTTTTCCTCCATGTGGCATTTTAGTGGATGCCCTTGCTGCAATGAAAATTCTGAAACTTGTACCACCTTTGTTTCTGCAACATCTTTGGTATAAACACCACATACCGCAGAGCCATCGTTGTGTATTCTGAGCATAATTTGAGTCGCTTGTTCCAATGTCTTTGCAAAAAAGTTCTGTAACACTTCAATAACGAACTCCATCGTCGTGAAATCGTCATTTAACAGCAGCACCTTGTATAAATTTGGCGGCTTGCTTTTACTGCGTTCTAGTTCAAGTACAGAAGAATGTTCGTGTTGTGTTGTCATTGAGCTCATTGTTACATTTTGTTTGCCGACATATTTAACGATTAGCGAGGTTTTTTCAAGTGTATTAAAAAAACTTAATTAAGTTCTTGACTTGGTGAAATTTACAAAGTAAAAAGTGCGTGGGTGTTTGAATCATAAGTATCTGCAGTACTGGTTACACCATGTGCGGTCTTGGAATTCAAACAGTTTAACGGGAATCCACCCGGTTTTTAGTAAGGAAGTCTTAACATGGCAAACGGTACAGTAAAGTGGTTCAATGATGCAAAGGGTTTCGGTTTTATTACTCCTGATGATGGCAGCGAAGATCTTTTTGCACACTTCTCAGCAATCAATATGAGTGGCTTTAAATCTCTTAAAGAAAGTCAGAAAGTGACTTTCGATATAGTTCAAGGCCCAAAAGGTAAGCAAGCATCAAACATCCAAGCGGGTTAATTACCGTTTGAGTTGTAAAAAATCCCGCCACGCCAGTCGCGGGATTTTTTATGCTCTGGATTTAATTAAGCTGCTATAGGCATCCTTAAAGCCGGATAGGCTATTAGGGGGTAGGGCGTGAAGCTAAACTTTTTGAGGTGTATGGCACTTATAGTCAGCCTTGAGATTGAAAGCAGTCTTAATGCTGGTGTAAGTCATTCTAGGATGAAGGATTCATTCGTGCCAAAACTAGTTGCTCACATTTTTCCCCACAGAAGACATTCGCTTCCATTCGTACTATTATGCATATGAGGAACAATTATTTTGGCGTATTTCTATGAATCAATTGCTTATCGAAAATATGCATCCCCTCGCATCATTGCTCACTGAAGTCCGTGCTTGCGTGCTTTGCGTTGAGCACCTGCCGCTGGGGCCACGCCCAGTCGTGCAGTTGCACCCGTCTGCCCGCATCTTGATCGCGGGTCAAGCACCTAGTAGAAAGGTTCACGAAACAGGTGTCCCCTTCAACGATGCAAGTGGGGACAGACTGCGCGAATGGTTGGGTATTTCCCGCGAAATTTTCTACGATGCCAAGCAAGTTGCCATCCTTCCAATGGGGTTTTGCTTCCCCGGAACTGGCAAGTCTGGAGATATACCGCCACGGCCCGAATGCGCGCAGGCATGGCGAGCGGTGTTATTGTCGCACCTGAAATCCCTCAAACTCACGCTAGTCATCGGGCAGTACGCACAGGCTTACCACCTTCCGAACGAAGCTGCATCAGTCACCGAAGCAGTTCAGGCATGGCGAAAGTACTGGCCAAATACTGTTCCCTTGCCCCATCCAAGCCCACGAAATAATTTGTGGATCAAGCGTAATCCATGGTTTGAAGAGGATCTCATTCCAGTTCTTCGCACCCGAGTATCGGAGGTCCTCGCAAATGACGGCTAATCCGGCGCGCAACCTCGCTCCATTCGGTCGCTGGTTAGCGCTACGTTGACGCTGTAGAAAGCCCCATTTCCTCGCGAATTTTGCGCGCAATTTTCCCCTCTGCTTCGTTCCCGTTTCATCATCAAATTTTGTTTTTGATTTTTGATTTTTACTATTGCCGACGCGAACAAGTTGCTTCGCCGATGAAGTGAAACTACGTGCGTATTGAGGCTTTTACCCCTTCATTTACTGCGCATACCCGTGATGCGCTAGCTTTTCAATGTTGTGCACCAAACAGAATAGCTTCCATTGCGCATCTACCTTGGTTCGCCCTCTGAGGGTGAAGCGGTTGAGTTGTTTGTTGTGCCGCAAATTGTCGAACACGGGTTCTACGGTGGCGAAGCGTTGACCGTATTGAATGCGGCCTTCTGGGCTGTCGATGCGGGTTTTCATTTTGTCGGTGTAGCTTACGCCAGCCCGCTTGCCCTGGAAGAATGACACTTGTCTGACCTTGGTCTTTTCCGGCTTGAGCAGACAGCGTTTCCGCTGCTCGCACGGCAGGCAATCACGTTGTGTCCCCTGAGCCTCACCGCCACATAGCCATTGATAGTGCAGCCACTGCCGTTGCTGTAGCGTGGTTTGCCCGCAGGGCAAATACATGTTCCCGCTTGCGGGTCGTAATCGAAATCTTTGGGTTGATAGCGTGCAGTTTGCTTGGGCTTGCCGCCCTTGTCGTGGCTCGGGTCGGGCAAGGTTTTGTATTTGCCCTGCTCGGCAAAGCGTTCGTCGCGGCTACGCAGGTTGTTGTCAGCGATGAGTGCATCGACTTCCATCACCGCAAGTTCTTTGAGGTTGGCCTCGGAATGGTATCCGGCGTCGGCGGTAATAAGTGTGTCGGATGCCATCACCTTCTTCATTGCGGCCACAACTGGGATCAGCAATTCCTGTTCGCTACCCGTGCCATGTGCCTGCGCTTCGACGATGATCTGGTGTTTCGCGTCAGCGGCGGCCACGCCTGTGTAGCCTTGAATCACGCCTTTTGAGGTAGCCATCTTCGCGCTCGCATTATCGGTGTGGTTGCGCTTACGGACGCTGTCTTTGCGGTCTTCTTTGTTATCGGTGAGCCATTGCCGAATTTTAGCCGCATCGTTTTGCAGGCGGGTGATGCGTTGGGTTTCTTTGCCTTGGAGGCGTTGCTCGGCAATTTCAGGCCGTAGATAGCGAACATTTCACGTCCAATTCAACCTTGTTTGTCGCAGATGAATAGCACCTCGGTGAAGACGTGGGCAATGTCATCACCGAGCGTGGACACGAACCCTGCGATAGTGGCGAAGTGCGGCTGGCTATCGCCGGACAGCACGATGAAAGTGACGTGTTGACGGCAAGCGTGCTCAATGTTGCGGCTGCTGATCATCCCCATGGAATAAGCAAATAGCACCACCTTCAACAGCATGGCGGGCGGATAAGCGGCGGCATTCGTTACATCATTCTTAAAGCGCTCATCAAATCTAGAAAATCTAGTTCGTTGTCGATCAGGTGATTCATCGCATGTTCGAAAGTACCCGGCAGCAACTGCCGTTGCAGGTCAACGGCAAGAAATCGGGGGCTGGTATCGATGTGTTTGTAGCGCGCCATGAATATCTCCAAAACAATATCTATTGCTTTGACCTTGATATTTGTTTTAGTTCACGGCACGATGCAGCATGGATAGACTTTTTCTACAGCTTCGTTATACATAAATAGGAGTATTCGTGCCAAGACTTGAAGGAAAAATTGCATTAATCACTGGCGCAGCTAGAGGGATTGGACAAGCTATTGCTGAATTATTCTTTGCTGAAGGCGCACAGGTTATCTTATCTGATATCAATGATGAGCTTGGGCAAAAGGTAACAAATAAAATTGGTGCCAATTCTAAATACATTCATCTTGATGTATCACAGGAATCAGATTGGCAAAGTGCCTCAATTCTGATTGAAAAGGAATATGGACAGTTAGATATTGTCGTTAATAATGCAGGTATAACAGGTTTTCTTGAAACTCAAGGTCCACATGATCCGGAAAACCTTGATCTTGATAGCTGGCATAAAGTCCATGAAACAAATTTAGATGGTGTCGCGCTCGGGTGCAAATATGGCATTCAATTAATGAAAAAATCCAGCCATGCCAGTATTGTAAATATTTCATCTAGATCAGGTATTGTTGGAATTCCTGCTGCAACAGCGTACGCCTCAAGCAAAGCAGCCGTACGAAACCATACAAAATCAGTTGCCTTGTATTGTGCAGAGAAATCCTACCCTATTCGGTGTAACTCAATCCATCCTGGTGCAATATTTACACCAATGTGGGATGCCATGCTTGGCGAAGGAAAGCAAAGAGAAACCACGATTAAAGAAATCTCTGCTGGTGTACCTCTTGGCGTTATGGGTGAACCAAAGGATGTTGCATATGCAGCATTATATTTGGCTTCAAATGAATCGAAGTATGTAACAGGCATTGAGCTTAATATTGATGGCGGAATTCTTGCTGGAAGCACGGCAGCACCATCAGGCGAAAATGTATAACAAGGCAAAAGCACTTAGGCAAAATAAAAATACGCAGCTTCGCTCCGCAGCTTTATTTTACCGGTGATTTGCGGGGCTAGATTCGGTCAGGACCTTCGTAGACAGGAGAGGATTTGCTCAGTTTGGCAAGCTTGCGGGCAATTGAACACTGTAGCGCTAAATATCCGGTGTATAAAACACAGGAAAAGCGCTAAAAAGCGAAGTGCGTAATCGCGCTGCCGCTTAATTGAAAGCGTTGAAGCGGATGTCGCGTGAAGCACTTCGCTTTGAGCATTTAACGGGGATGCTTTTCGGGAATTTTTGCGGGCTGATGGTAGCCCGAAAGGAGCTAAATCGTGCAACGGATATTCGACATTAGGCACTCCGAATCTAACGTTACGTTCGAGCGCACGCCGCTTGCACTCGCGGCTACGCCCCACTGGCCGGCTTGCATGTCAAGCTCGTTCACTATATTTACTCCGTTGTCGGCTTCTTTACTCGCCTGTCATAAACGCAAGCTGACGACGGGGGTGATGCTCAACTCCATTCTTATGCAAACTCTATAGGAGTATAAATAGTGAAAATTTATAGCAACGCTTGTATTGAAGCATCCAAAAACACGGTGTGGAATGTTCTTTCAGATGTCACAAACATTCATCTATGGGGCGATACAATTACATCAGCTCACTGTGAAAACAAACTAGAG
>Ga0316202_10000859_pt1 | contig 27607 bp, 25 predicted proteins | sample 3monrhotite_MG_FD_204934 | JGI IMG/M metagenome (GOLD analysis project Ga0316202, IMG submission 204934) | Microbial mat bacterial communities from mineral coupon in-situ incubated in ocean water Damariscotta River, Maine, United States -... | ecosystem: Environmental > Aquatic > Marine >... | reverse complement strand
GTGCTTGAACTCTTTAGTAAATGATCGTCTGTTTCTTTGATTCATTGAACACCTCTCTTTGGTGGCGACTATACCACCCTAATTGGTGTCCGGTTTTATTGAACCACTACAAAATAGCTATGACCGTCAATCGTTATCTGCGTCTGATTGCTGGGATCTTTATCATGCTAAGTGTGGCACTGTCTCAGTTGCATTCCCCGAACTGGCTCTACTTTACGGCGTTTATCGGGCTGAACCTCTTTCAAAGTTCATTTACGAATTGGTGCCCTATGATGACCATTCTACGTAAGTTGGGGGTGGCTGACGTCTGATACGGCCATTGATCACATGATCAAAATAGAAAACGGGCTGCCGATGCAACGGCAGCCCGTTTTTTTGGGAGCGTACAATGCGTAGTTCTTTTTCAGAGTTTTATTTTCAGGCTGAAATTACGACCCATTTTGTGGAGTTGAGAGGTCAACTGCTCCAAATCTGCAGTCTCTTCGGCAATGGCCGAGGCCCGAGCAAGGTTTTTGCTGAGCCGTGCTTCTGCGTTATTGAAATGGCTGATCAGCCGCAGTGACGCCTCCTGCTGAAACTGGTTGGCCTCGTTCATCACAACCACCTGTTCTTCGCGTTCGGCAAGCCCCCGGTCAAGATCTCTGGTCGCCCTGACCTGCTCTTCCATACCGCGAGTGACTTGATCAGTGGCGGATTTCATTTCAGTGACCCCATCTTGAATGCGGTTGATTCCAGTGCGCTGCTCCTTCATTGCCCGAGCAACGGCGCGGACCGATCTCAGGCTGGCTCCGGCATCCTTAAGTAAATTTTGAGCTTCATTTCCTTGACTGATTGTCAGTCGATTGATTTCTTCTGTGGATGATGACGCCAGGGAAACTGAATGAACAATCTTCTTCAGGGCTTCGTCGGTGTTCAGTGCAAGCGCGCGCCCTTGAACAATCCGTTCGGCGGTTGTCTCTACAGCCTGTAAAGCGATATCCGTGTCTTGACGGATTGCTTGAATAATTGTCTGAATGTCCTGCGCGCTGGCGGTGGTACGGTCGGCGAGGTCCTTAATCTCCTCGGCAACCACGGCAAAACTTTTCCCCTCATCACCTGCCTTGGCCGCAATAATAGCTGCGTTGAAGGCGAGCAGTTCGGTGTCGCTAACCAGATCTTTGATGACTCCGATGATTTTGCTGACTTGCTGAGCCTGGTTCGCCAGGCTTTCCATGGCGGTGGTCGCTTGGGCGCTATCGGCGACAATTTGCTCGGTTTCACCAAGAGATTGCTGCATCATTATCAGCCCCTGTTCGGCGTCTGCCTTGACCTGAAGAACCGAGTCATTGCTTAGGGCTGCTCCTGTGCGAATCTTCTCAAATGACTCGCCGATTGTATCAAGGGACTGGGCTGTTCCTTCAACCGAACGTGCAATTTCGTCAGCCTGATTAGCAACTTCGCGCACACTTGCGGTCATCTCTTCTACCGCAGTGGTGGTCTCTAAAAATTTTACCGTCGAGTGATCAATCGCCATCGCCATCTCTTCAAGCGAGGCGGAGAGCTGGCGCGAGAGCGCGGATTCGTCCTGAGAGCGATGGGAAAGCTGACGCATCAGGGTTTGTACATCGGATTGCTTGGATTCCATGACCTCGACATCCTTGCGGGTCACCTTTGAGGCGGCCAAGCCATCGTTGGCGCGGTCAACCAGATAGAGGCTGGATTGCGCGAGGCTACGATAGTGAGGAATCAGCTGGTCGACAGTTTCCAGCATTTTTTCAACCAGGGCCTGAGCTTGTCCTACTCCCTGCTCCAAGGCGCTGGAAAGGTTCTCAAGGGTCTCTCCGCTGGTTTTGATCTCGCCGGTCAGCGGTAGCAGCAACAGGAGTTGCTGGCGTAACTGTTTCTTGAGTGAACTGCGGACAAAGAGGAAGGAAGAGACGGCCATAACATAGCCGAATAAAATGGAGAGCAGCACAAACGGAACTTCAAGGGCAGCGCTACCGACTAGCAGAGTCGCGGCAAAGGGAAAGACGATCCCAGCCAGCAGACCGGTCAGGTGAGTGAAGAAGAAAACCTTTTTCAGATAACTGATCTCGGTCGCTTTGCTGAACCCCATAACAGCTCCTGTGACTACAAAAGGGAGGATCGTTTTCGCTGATTTATTGTGTAAATGCTGGATTGGCTACTGTAAAGAGGCAACAGTTTCAATTAACTATCACAAATAACACTCCCCAGCAAGCGCTTCCCCCTTTCGTCCTGTTGGTTGCTGAGCTATGATATTGCAGGTTTGTTCGCAATGAGAGTCATTCCAAGTGATAACTATTTAAAATGGAGAAAGTTGAGAGAATGAAGTCACTAAATCTTTTTCTTGTGTTTGTAATTTTTTTGGCCCTGTTCCCCCTCACGGCCTGTGCTGCAGTGGAAGATGTGGCTCAGGCTTTGCGCCAGGATTATCCGAGGCTTAATTTTCAGCAGGTTTCGCCCGGTCCAATTGATGGTGTTTACCAGGTGGTCGCTGATCAGAGCGAGATTGTCTATTATGTTCCAGCGACCGGTTATCTTCTGACCGGTGAATTCTGGACGCGTGATTCGCAAAATTTGACCCAACAGGCCAAAGCGGATCTGATGTCAGAGAAGTCATCTCTGTTTCCGCTCGATAAGGCGCTGGTTATCGGCAAGGGTCCTCATCAGGTGATTGAGGTCGTTGACCCGGACTGCCCTTATTGCCGAGAAGGTTCGGCTTTCTTTGCCGGGCGTAGTGATGTCACACGTTATATCTTTCTCTTCCCGCTAAATATCCACGAAACGGCCGAAGCCAAGGCGGCTTATATCCTCTCCTCTCCAGAGCCGCAAATTGCTTATGAAGAGGTGATGGGGGGAGCTTTTGATGAACAGCCACTCCCGGAGTTTAAGGATAATGGATTGTTGAAGGAGCATCAGCGGGTTGGTCAGCAGATTGGGATTCACGGCACGCCGAAATACTGGGTTGACGGTCGGTTTGTTGCTGGCTCGAGCCTGCCGTTGATCGAGAAGATGCTCGGTGGCAAGAAGAACTGATGGCAAAAATTATAACCCCGAATGATGCAGAATTGCTGGCCCCGGCGGGGAGCCTCGAATCTTTCTTTGCCGCAATGGAAGCCGGCGCCGATGCCGTTTATGTCGGTCTCAAAGAGTTTTCCGCACGGGCCAAGGCCAAAAATTTTTCGTTGCGCGAACTCGAACTCATCTGTCGTTACGTTCGGCGTGAAGGGCGGCGCGTCTATGTCACTCTTAACACCCTGGTTAAAGAACGCGAACTGCCGAAGCTGATCGAAACCCTGGGTGCTCTGCAGCAGATGGGGGTCGATGGCCTGATCGTTCAGGATCTAGCCATCTGGCAGTTGGCCAAAACGCACTTCCCTGCTCTTGAATTACACGCTTCGACCCAGATGACGGTACATAACGCTGCCGGAGTGCAGATGCTCGAGAAGATGGGTTTTACCCGGGCCGTGTTGTCGCGCGAACTGACCCTCAACGAGATCGCGAATATCCGGCGGCGGACAACGATTGAGCTTGAACATTTCATTCATGGTGCCCTCTGCTTCTCCTTCTCTGGTCAGTGTTATTTCTCTTCATTTCTTGGCGGCATGAGTGGTAATCGTGGTCGTTGTGCCCAGCCTTGTCGTCGTCAGCATAAGCAACGCCAGCAGGAAGGTTACTATTTTTCTACCAACGATCTGTCGGCCATTGAATTGATTCCGCAGCTTCTTGAGGCCGGTGTTATGAGTCTCAAAATCGAGGGCCGGATGAAGAGCGCTGAATACGTGCAGAACGTGGTCGGTGCCTATCGACTCGTACTCGATGCCGCTCCGGATCAGCAAAATGAAGCAGTCGACGAGGCCAAGCAGTTGCTCAAATCCAGTTTCGGGCGCAAGCCAACCAAGGGCTTTCTGAGTGGCAGTCAGCCACAGGATATAGCGACCCCTTCGGTCAAGGGTGCAACCGGACAGTATCTTGGCGAAGTCGAGTGCGTGACAGGAAGTCATATCAGTTTTCGCAGTAGCGGTCCCTTGCATATCGGTGATCGTTTACGTATCCAGCCGAGCACTGATCGAGCCGGTACCGCCTTTACCCTGCGCAGTTTGAATCTCGCTGGGCGTAAGGTCGCCAGCCTCGAAAAGGGCTTGGTCTCTGTCCCTACTCCCTTTAATGATCGTTTTTCGGTCGGAGATTCGGTTTTTAAGGTCTCTTCGAGTGAGGCCTTCAGTATGAGTGAGCAGGCATGTCGCAAGAAACTCGAGCAGATGCCGCCGCAGCGGACACCCCTTGATCTTGCAGTTGAGGTCACTCCCCGCTCAATTCAACTTAAGGCTGAAAGTCGTGGCAACAGCTGGCAACGCACTTATCCGATTGAGAGCTTTGCTGCCAGTGAGCGTGGTTTGGATGCATCTTTACTACACAAGGTTTTTGTCGCAACTGATAAGGCCCCCTATAGTCTGCGGCGGATGGATGTTCAGGTCGCCGAAAATTTGTTTGTGCCACCCAAGCGGTTGAAGGAGATACGTCGTCAATTTTATAGCGAGGTGACGGAAGCATGGCCAGAAGAGCAGCCTGGCCGGCCGGCCGGAGTTGCGGCAGCCCATGCCGCGCTTCTCCCCGAACAACCTTCGCCAGCCAGACAGAGCAAGCTGCGGGTGCAGTTGCGCGATGCCTCTGAGCAGAAACTTTTGCAGGATGTAAAGGTTGACCAGCTGATTCTGCCACTTTCAAGCTCTAACATGCATGTGGCAGCCAGTTTGAATAAGCGCGCCGCGCAGATCATCTGGGATATTCCATTTATCCTTCTTGGTGACGATTGGCGTGAGATGCAGCAGATGGTGAAGCAGTTGCATCAACTGGGTTTTCGCCAGTTTCGGCTGAATAATCTGGGTGACTTCCTCCTCTTTGATCACCTCGAAGGGGGGGTCCTGTTTAGCAGCTTCCGACTCTTTTCGCTGAATCACCAAGCGATTCTCGCCTGGCGCGACCTCGGCATCAGCGAGGCGGAGTTGTATATCGAAGATGATCGCGAAAATATGGCAGATCTGCTACGGCGTAAACCTGGGATCGATCTGTCATTGACCATCTACGCCAGTGTTCCTCTACTCCGCTCACGGATCGAGATCCGGCAATTAAAAGGCAACGCGCCTGTTGTTAGTGATCGCGGCGATGCCTATAAGGTGCAGCAACGTCAGGGGGTGACCAGCCTCGACAGTCTGACCGATTTCTCCTTTATCTCCGAACAAACTGAGCTGGAAACCTTCGGCTGCCAGACGTTTATTGTTGATATCTCGCATCTGGGGGCCTCTTCGGCGCGTGGTAAAGAAGTTCTTGAAGCTGTCCGCCGCAGGTCCGATCCCCCCAATTGCAGCAAATTTAATTATCGCCAGGGGATGGAGTGATGAAGATTGTCGTGCTTGACGGGCAGAGTGCCAATCCGGGAGATCTCAATTGGGACGGGCTTGCCGCATTGGGCGAGTTGGTAGTCTATCCCCAAACCTCTGCAGTTGAGATAATCGCTCGGGCACAAGGGGCCGAGGCGCTTATCACCAACAAGGTTTTTTTGCGCCAGACGGAACTCGAACAGCTCCCGTCGTTAGCTTATATCGGAGTCCTGGCTACCGGGTTTAATGTGGTGGATATTGATGCTTGCTGCCAGCGTCAGATTGCTGTTACCAATATTCCTGGATACAGTTCCCACTCCGTCTGTCAGATGACCTTCGCTTTGCTTCTGGGGCTGGTCCATCAGGTACGGCATCATAATCAGCTGGTCTGTGATCGGAGCTGGAGCCATAGTGCTGAACCCTGCTTGATCGACCGACCCTTGATTGAGCTTGCCGGACTGACTCTGGGCCTCGTAGGATTCGGACAGATTGCGCAGGAAGTTACGCGGGTTGCCTTGGCTTTTGGTATGCAGGTGCAGGTCTTTACCGCTCATCCAGAGAAGTATGTTCAGGGGTGGCCACAGCTAAAGTTCATCAGCCTGGAGCAACTTGTCGCAGGGAGCGATCTGGTGTCACTCCACTGCCCGCTCAATGAACAAACCGCAAAGCTGGTCGATGCTGAGTTCATCTCTCGAATGAAACCAGGCGCACTCTTGATTAATACTGCCCGCGGTTTATTAGTCGATGAAGCGGCAGTTGCTGTTGCTTTGCATAATGGATTACTTGCGGGTTACGCAGCCGACGTATTAGCCATTGAACCACCTCCGATTGATCATCCACTGCTTGATGCTCCACATTGTCTGCTGACGCCGCATATCGCCTGGGGGACAGGCGCGGCGCGGCAAAGGCTACTCAATGTTGCGGTTGAGAACTTGAGGTCTTTTATTGAAGGTGGAAAGCAAAACCGGATTACCTGATACCTGCTGAGCGCTCTATTTAGTGGGTTAGTACGGTTCGGCCTCTATTGTATAAATAATTCTAATGGTGTGCTAGTATGAAACTAATTTTTGTCCGACTATTGATACTTTTAGCTTTTCTTGTGAGTTGTGTGCCACAGGGAGATATCCCTACGACCGATCCAGGCGCAGAGCAGACTGGAATTAGTGGCCGGGTCTTTGATCGTTCGAAACGGGGAGTTTCAGATGCTTGGGTTTATGCCTATCGCAGTACCAGCAGCAGCCTGCGTGGGCCCGCAGATTTTGGTGCGCGCACAGACAAAAGCGGTGCCTATTTTCTCGACATGGTTGAGGGTTCCTACTACCTGGTTGCTCGCTGGCGGCAGGATGGTGGCGAAGCTGGCCCTCCGCATGTCGGGGATGCCTGGGCGATATTTGAGAAAAATCCGCTTCAGGTTGAGGCTGGCCAGATCGGTCAGGCCGACTTCCGTTTGCAGGGGGTTCAAGCTGGACAGCCCGTGTTGCTGCGTAGCGGCAGTCTCAATCAAGGGAAAACTGGCTTTACCGGCCGTCTGGTCGATTCAAGCGGCGAGCCTCTGCCTGGTGCATTTGCCCTGGCGTATAGCGATCCTGACTTTCGTCGCATGCCAGACTATACTTCGGCAGTGGTTGGTTCGGACGGTCGTTTCCAGCTTTATCTTCCGGGGGGGGAGCGTTACTGCCTGGCGGCACGGACAAAGACCCGAGGACAGCCGGTGGCTGGCGAGCCTTATGGTTTGCTTGATACCGGAGAAGCTGGTTGCATTGCGACAATAGAGAATCGATTGATCGATGTCGGCATTATACGCTTAAGCCCTTATCAACGCTGAGCAGCTTTATCGCTGCGCTAATCGCGCTTTACCAGAAGGATTGTATTGACTATGCAGAGCCTTAAAGCCTTTTTAAACACCCGAACTCTTATTGCTGCCCTGCTGCTGTTGCTGACGGGAGCTGCACAGGTTTTAGCCAATCCGGGTTTTGACAATAACCGGGCGCGCCTGCTGGGCCATATGATTCAACAACAATTGAATCGGCACCACTACAGCGACAAGGAGCTCGACGACCAACTTTCAAAGTCAGCATATGGGCTTTATCTTAAGCAGTTGGATGGGCAAAAACGCTTTCTTCTTCAGGCTGATATTAAGGCGTTGTCTGTCTCTGAGCTATTGATCGATGATGCGATTCGCGGCGGTCGTCTCGACCTGCCGATCCTTGGTCGGAAGTTACTGGATCAGCGCATTGAGCAGGTCAAGGAGATCTGCAACGCAATACTGAGCAAGGATTTAAATCTGGATGCCGTGGATAGTTTCGAAACCGATCCGGAAAAGATTAAATATGCGACTGATATCGTGGAATTGAGTGACCGCTGGCGTCAGATTCTTAAATATCAGACGATTAACCGTTACCTTGGGTTACTCGAAGATGAACTGAAAACCACTGATCCCAAGCAGTTGGGTGCCGTTGAACCCGAAATCAAAAAGCGTCTGCTGGCCGAAGCGCGTCAAAAGGTACTTAAGAGCCAGCTCAGCAGTTTTGAACGGATGCTGGATGAGACGCCTCAGGATCACTACGACCGCTATCTCAATGCTCTTGCCCGAGCTTACGATCCGCACTCAAACTATCTAGCGCCGACCAGTAAAGAAGATTTTGATATCAGCATGAGCGGTTCCCTCGAAGGGATCGGGGCGACCCTGCGTGAAGATGATGGCTATATCAAGGTGGTGCGGATAATCCCTGGAAGTGCTGCTTACAAGCAGGGCCATCTTGAGGCCGACGATATTATTCTTAAGGTTGGTGAAGGAGCTAAGGGTGAGCCAGTTGACATCACAGATACGCGCATAAGAGATGCGGTGGCCTTGATCCGCGGTAAAAAAGGGACAGAAGTACGGCTGACGGTCAAGAAACCGGATGGTCGCCAGTTGGTCGTGCCGATTATCCGTGATATCGTCGAAATAGCTGAGACCTTCGTCAAGGGGGAGACAGTGGTCGACGAAGCGACCAACAAGCACTTCGGCTATGTCAAGGTTCCTTCGTTTTATCGTGATTACAGCGGCAAAACCGGGCGCAATTGCACTGATGACATGCGGACGGAAGTGCGTAAGCTGGTTGCTGAGAAGATCAGCGGCCTGATTATCGATCTGCGCAATAATGGCGGCGGTTCGCTGGGGGATGCTGTTGATATGACCGGGCTCTTCATCGACAAGGGTCCTGTGGTCCAGGTACGGAGTCGCGGAGGAAAGATTCGTGAGCTGAGCGATGATGATGCCGGGGTTGAATATGATGGCCCGATTCTGGTGTTGGTCAATCGCTTTAGTGCTTCGGCCTCAGAAATCTTTGCCGGCGCGCTGCAGGACTACAAACGTGCCCTGATCGTTGGAGATGAGCATACCCATGGTAAGGGAACGGTGCAGGCGATGCTCGACCTTGATCGCGCTGTCCGCTTGCAGGGGATGGAGAAATACCTGCCTCTCGGCGCGTTGAAAGTCACCATCCAGAAATTCTACCGCATCAGTGGTGAGTCGACACAGGAACGGGGTGTGATTCCTGATATTATCCTGCCTTCCCGTTATGATGGGTTGAAGAGCGGCGAAAAGTATCTGACCAATGCCTTGCCCTGGGATCATATCAAGGGCGCTGATTACAGCCTCTGGCAGAAACCGCCAACCCGAATTGTCGAACTACAGCAACAGAGTGCAAAAAGAGTGGCGGCTTCGGCTAAGTTCAAGGAGGTGATCGAGGTTGCCGCGAAAGCGAACGAACGGCGCGAGAATAGCCGGCAATCACTGCAACTGGCGCAGATTATCAAGGAGCGCGAAGAGCTGCATCAACTCCAGGTTGATGAGACGGCTTCTCCCCACGGAGGGCTGAGTCCAGAGGAAGATGACAATAAGGATGAGCAGACTTTGAAGGATAAGCTCAAGGATGATCCTTATGTGCTTGAGGCCGAGCAGCTGCTACTTAGTCTTCAGCTTGGCTAGAAGGTTCAATCAAAAAAAACAGGGGCTCTGGAAACTGAGCCCCTGTTTTTTGTTGGAAATGTGGTTAAGTCTGGATGGAGGTTAAAACTGGGCCATCACCGCATCGTATGAACCGTTGATTTCCGCAACCTTATCGTTTGCAAATTTGATAAATTCAGGAGGCAACCCCTTCCCCTCAATCTTATCCGGGTGGTATTCGGAAACTTTTAAACGGTAGGCTTTTTTGATTTCAGCCTTGCTTGACCCCTGGGACACACCCAATATTTCATAGTGTTTTGCCAGACTCTGGCTGCCGGTTGATGCGCCGGTATGGCGACTGCGCAGCGACTGATAGACGCTGTCATGTAAGCGGAAAGCCTGTTTGGCATCGAGTAGCATCTGCTCTTCGCTGGCGTGCAGCGTACCGTCCGCCATGGCGACTTCAAAGAGAAAGTTCATCATAAAGTTGCAAAGTTGAGGTTCCTGGCCGAAGAGATCGCCGAATTGCCGGGCGTAACTGGCAAAGCTGTCGGTACTCTCTTTGGCCTGATTAAAGATATTAATGGCAAACTTCTGGGTCTGGGCGTCGAGTCCCAAGGCCTCGCGCGAAATGCGATGGATCGCGGCAATCTCATCCTCGCAGACCCGACCATCAGCTTTGGCCAACTTACCGACCATCGAAAAGGCCGCGGTGAAAAAGAGTGCCTGTTTACGTTGAGCATCGGAAAATCCGATGCGACTCCCTTGCGGGTTGCTGTTACCGCCCATGTTCGCGCCAATAGCTGCACCGATCATCGCGCCGAAAGGACCTGCGATCATTGCCCCAATCCCACCGCCGATTATTCCTGAAAGCCAACTCATTTTATATTTCTCCTTCATGGTTGTTGATTTACCAGTTAAGGGTTATAGCACGCGTATCAAAATAAAAAAAAGAGGCATGACGAAGGGGCTGCAGGAGATGGACCCCTAGCCGCTTGCATTCCCCTGAGTCGCACCCTATTCTTCGGACATTAACTATACAAAGGGATATTTGATATGCCGATTATTACACTTGAAGGGCCAAAAATTATTGATCTTGAGCGTCGTCGCAGTCTTATCCGTGAGTTGACCGATGCTGCCGTTAAGGCCTACGGCCTGCCACAGGAGAAGATCATCGTGATTCTGCATGAAAACAGTCGTGAGCAGGTTGGGGTTGCTGGAGAATTGCTGGCTGATAAGGATTAGGTCAGTTTGGATTGAGATCTCAGATTTGTGCTTGTAATCAGCTGGGTTAAATCGTATCATAGCTCAAGTGGTAATAATTATCACATGTTGCTTGTCGTATGATAGGGAGTTATTTATGGAATGCCCAGTTTGTAAACACAAAGAACATTTAGAGATTGATACCCATGCCGATGGTTACGCAAAAAATTTGATGGAGTGCGGAGATTGTGGAGCCTTGTGGATCACTGAAACAGTGCGGTTGGTTCGCCCGGTTGTGATCAATGGCTCGACCAAGTCTATGCAGGTTTAGTTTTCCCCGACCAATAAGAGGCGGAGTAGCATATCGACCTGCGGCATCGCTGTTCCGGTTGCTGTGGCTCGCTCCAGTGGAATTCTGTAGATAGATTCCAACTCAAGCGGGCGGCCCTCGAGACGGTCGATCATCATGCTCGGCTGATAATCGGTCATGGCATCACTCGCGATCAGCATGCGTTCGATGAACGGTACGGCGTCGATCTGGCACTTGACCTGCTGTCGGTTGGCTGCGGAAATGACTTCGTGCATCATGCTGACAACCAACTGCCGGGTTGGTGCGTGAAGCAGCAGTTCGGTTACGGATTTACCGGTCAAAGCACAGAGACCATTGAAAGGGATATTCCAGACCAGTTTCTCCCAGCGGATCCGGGTCAGATCATCGCTCACCTCGCAGGGAATTCCGGCTTCAGCGAAGAGCTTTGCGAGCTGTTGACAACGCTCACTGATCGCGCCTGTGACCTCCCCAAAACGGATGCGACCCTCACCCAGATGATGAACCTCACCAGGCAATCCTCGATTGCTGCATAAAAATGCGACTCCACCCAATACCTGTTCGGCACCAAAGGCAGCGGCTAGAAGATCTTCGTTTCCAAGGCCGTTCTGCAGGGTCAATATTGCTGTTTCAGTTCCGACTAAGGGACGAACAAGTTCTATCAAGTCTTGATTAGAAAAGGTTTTCAACCCGACCAGCACCAGTTCAACCTTGCCGATCTCGGCTGCGGTTTTGCTACAGTTGACCTCAGTTAAACAGAAATCACCGTTTATCGAAAATACCTTGAGGCCCACAGCACTGATGGTTTCATAATCTCGCCGCAACAGAAAATGAACCTGGTTTCCGGATCGCTGCAACATGGAACCGTAGTAAAGTCCAAGGGCTCCCGCTCCAATTATTCCAATCTGCATATCTGATCCCTACATTTGTCGACCGTTGTGAAAGGTCAAGCATTTAGTCAGAACTTATAATTAAGTGTAATCAGAGGGTTATGTTTAAGAATCCCGACTTGAAGGTTGAGTCGAGAGCGCATCCCTTGTCTGTAATTGTGTTTGGTGCGCTGATTGAATTTGTGCGCGTTGTTGACAGCATTGTAGATGTTTCCGCCGTACCAGCCGAGTTCAAAGAATAACAAAATACTGCCGGTCGCATAGTTATTATCATTGAACGCCTCGATTGAGCCTAAGATAAATGCGCCGTTAAGCAAAAAAGACAGAGCGGCCTGGCGATAGCGCCCCGTGTAGACTTGACCCGCTCCGGGTAGAATAGCCGATAGGCTACCGGCAACCCGCGGCGATTTCTGCGGCAGGGCCTGATAGGCTTCGAGATCACCAAGGAGTTGTTCTTTATGTTGCAGTGAGAGCAGGTTGAAGTGAGTTTCTGCCTTTTGGGGTTTGTCCTGTTCAAGAAAAGTCCAACCTATCCTGAAATTAGTGTAATCGAGGGTTTCCTGGTCGGTATGAATCTTGGCAAGTGTTCGATAGCGCTCACGAGCCAGGCCAAATTCTCCACGCTCAAAGGCAGTGTCGGCATAAATCAGGCGGGCTTTGCTTGCTTCCGGGCTTCGGGGATGACTGACGATCAGATCTTCAAGACTGGAGTCAGCCTGCTTCCAGCGCTTACCGGCAACCAGGCTTGTTGCAATTGCCAGTTTGGTCTGGGGGACGAGGGGGGACTCTGGGTGCATGAAAAGAAAGCGTTTGTATTCTGTAATAGCCCGGTAATGGTCATTATTTGCAGCCAAACTATCGGCAAATTGAAGGAGAGTGGGGAGCTCGGCCGCGTTGATTGTCGCTGGCAACAGGAGAAGAAGGGACAGCAATAAGCATCTGATCATGTGGTTTTTACTCCAGTGCTGAGATTTCGGAAAATTCCCAAATTGGAATTTTAACATGAACAGAGATAACCACGCATATAAAAAGCGTTTTATGGGCTTTACCCCTGCCCTTACCTTGATCTTTTCTGTCGGGTATGATATCTTACTATATTCGGAAAAGGAGAAAGCTATTGTTTAAAAAGGGCGATATGGCAGTTTACCCAACTCAAGGGGTTGGGGTAATCGAAGACATTGAGACCCGCGAATTCTCTGGGCATAGTCAGAGTTTTTACGTGTTGCGCATCGTCGGTAGCGATATGACGATCATGGTCCCGACCACCAATGTTGAAAATGTTGGCATGCGCGGACTGATTGAGGAGAAAAATATTCCCTCAATTTTTGAAGTGCTTGGCGTTCCCGGAACTGGGGGCAAAATCGCATCCTGGAGCCGTCGCCAGCGTGATTATCAGGATAAACTCAAGTCGGGTGATCTCCATGAGGTTGCCGAGGTCTTACGTGAGCTTTACTTGATCAGCGACAACAAGGATCTATCCTACGGGGAAAAGAAGGTTCTGGAGCAGGCACGGCGCCTGTTGGTAACCGAAGTTGCCCTGTCACAGGGGTCTAAAGAAGAATCGGTCATCGATCAACTGGAACAGATTTTTCACTAAGGGCCGCTTTGTATTGAAAGAATGAAAGACCGGGCCGCCGTGCCTGGTCTTTCTTATTGAAGCGGCATAAGTGGGAGCGAGAGATCGTTCCCTTTTTTTTGCGGGCAGACAATGAATACAACAGTTCTGATTCCGGCAGCTGGTATGGGGCGCCGCATGGGCGCTGCGCTCAACAAACAGTACCTGCACCTTGGTGGTCGGCCTATTCTGGCACGAACGCTTGAACTCTTTGAGCGCCATCCGGCGATCAGCAGTATTTTTCCAATTATTCCAGCCGATGAAATAGACTATTTCAAGAAGGAGATCCTCCCCGACATTAATCTTTGCAAGCTGGGAGCTATAATCCCTGGCGGCAAGGAGCGTCAGGATTCAGTGCTCAATGGTTTGCAGCAGTTGCAACTGATTGGCACCAAGGCCGATTCAGTGGTTCTGATCCATGACGGCGTACGGCCCTTATTGAACCCCGAGCTGATTTCAACCCTGATTGATACTGCCGTCATTAAAGGGGCAGCCGTGGTTGGCGTGCCGGTCAAGGATACTATCAAAGAGGTCGAAAACGAGTTGATCGTCGGGACCCCCGAACGAAGCCGTCTCTGGCAGGTGCAGACCCCCCAGGCTTTCCGTTTTGAGCTCTTGTTCCGCGCCTATCAACAGGCCGCTCTGGATGATTTTTCCGGAACCGACGATGCTTCTTTGGTCGAACGGCTCGGTGCGAAAGTGGTTATGGTCGAAGGGGATTATCGAAATATCAAAATCACGACACCTGAGGATTTGTTGATTGCAGAGGTGTTGCTTGCCAGCGGGAGAAACAGTTAATGCGGATTGGACACGGCTTTGATGTTCATCAATTGGTTGAGGGACGTGAGCTGATCTTGGGCGGCGTAATTATTCCTTACGATCTTGGTTTGCTGGGCCATTCCGATGCCGATGTGCTCCTGCATGCTATCAGTGATGCCATTCTTGGCGCCATGGCTGCCGGTGATATTGGTAAGCATTTCCCTGATACCGATCCCGATTTTAAAGGAATTGACAGCCGCAAATTGCTGCGCCATGTGATCGGTCTTATGCAACAACGGAATTATCGGCTTGCTAATCTTGATGCGACAATTCTCTGCCAAAAACCGAAGTTGGCACCTCATATCCCACAGATGTGTCAGCATATTGCGGCCGATTGTCAAGTCGCAACTGAACAGGTTAATGTTAAGGCAACGACCACCGAAACCCTTGGCTTTGAAGGTCGTGGCGAGGGCGTTTCCGCTCACGCGGTGGTCCTCTTGATAAATGCTTAAATTTTTCTTGCCGGTCTGCTCTGTCGCAGGGATACTGCCGTCATATTGAATTTTTTTTGCGTAGAATTGCCCAGCAGTTGTTAGTGGGCCAGTAAAGGATGATCAATCGGAATGAGTCAGGAACCAACCAGTAATTTTATTCGTACGATCATAGATGAAGACCTTGGCAGGGGGCGTCGGCAGCTGGTTATCACCCGTTTCCCGCCGGAACCGAATGGCTATCTACATATCGGTCACGCCAAGAGTATCTGCCTGAATTTTGGTCTGGCGGCCAGTTATGGCGGCCGTTGTCACCTGCGGTTTGATGATACCAATCCCTCCAAGGAGGAGCAGGAGTATGTCGATTCGATCAAGACCGATGTCAGCTGGCTGGGTTTTGACTGGGGCGAACATCTCTATTTTGCGTCTGATTATTTCGAGCAGTTGCACCAGTGGGCCATTCAATTGATCAAGGCCGGCAAGGCCTATGTTGACAGCCAGAGCGCCGATGAAATGCGGGCGAAACGTGGCACTCTGACCGAGCCCGGCGTTGATAGTCCATACCGTGAGCGGAGTGTCGAAGAGAACCTTGACCTCTTTGCGCGGATGAAGAATGGAGAATTCCCCAATGGGGCGCATATTTTGCGAGCTAAAATCGATATGGCTGCCTCCAACATGAATCTGCGCGACCCGGCGATGTACCGGATTCTGCACGCTTATCACCACCGCACCGGTAATAAGTGGTGCATCTACCCGATGTACGATTTTGCCCATGGTCAGGAAGATTCGATTGAAGGGGTGACCCATTCGATCTGTACCCTCGAATTTGCCGATCATCGCCCGCTCTACGAGTGGTTTCTTGCGCAACTTGAGATCCATGCCCCGCAACAGATTGAATTCGCCCGGTTGAATCTCTCTTATACGGTGATGAGCAAGCGTAAACTGCTGCAACTCGTGAATGAACAGCATGTTGAAGGTTGGGATGACCCACGCATGCCCACGATTTCCGGTATGCGTCGCCGCGGATATCCAGCAGCAGCACTGCGAAATTTTTGCGATAAAATCGGCGTCGGCAAGGCTCACTCCTGGATCGGGATGTCGGTCTTGGAAGAAGCAGTGCGCGAGGTATTGAACGAAACCGCACAACGGCGGATGGCGGTCCTCGATCCGCTCAAAGTGATAATTAGTAATTATCCAGATGAGCAGGTTGAAGAGCTGAAGGCACCCAACCACCCACAACAACCTGAGTTGGGCGAACGGACTCTGCCATTTTGTCGCGAGCTCTTCATCGACCGCGATGATTTCATGGAGGATCCGCCGAAGAAATTCTTCCGCCTTGGACCAGACCGTGAAGTGCGCCTGCGCAATGGTTATATTATCCGCTGCGACGAGATCATCAAGGATGACGCAGGCCGGATCGCCGAGCTGCATTGCAGTGCTGATCTTGATACCCTGGGCAAGAACCCGGCGGACGGCCGCAAGGTCAAGGGGATTATCCATTGGGTATCGGCGCGTCACGCGACCCGGGCTCCAGTCAGGCTCTATGATCGTCTGTTCAATCAGGAAAATCCGGACAAGGCCGATAATTATCTGCAGGCCCTCAATCATGGGTCTCTGCAGCTGACCGAGGCGTTGATCGAACCGAGCCTACTTGCTGCTCAAGCGGGTGAAACCTTCCAGTTTGAGCGGGTCGGATATTTCAGTGTCGATCCCAAGGATTCAGGGACTGAGGCGCCGGCGTTTAATCGAACCGTAACCCTGCGAGACAGCTGGGTTGGAGGAAAATAACGGACGACATGCGGCCAATCGATTTCTATTGTATGTCGCTCAAGGAGCATTGAAATGGCTTTACGTGTTTACAACACCCTCAATGGGCAAAAAGAAGATTTCCAGCCAATTGAACCGGGCAAAGTTAAGATGTATGTCTGTGGCGTGACGGTCTACGATTACTGTCATATCGGCCATGCACGCGCCAATATCGTGTTTGATATTATCTATCGTTATCTGCAGTTTGCCGGTTTTGATGTGACCTATGTGCGGAATTATACAGATGTTGATGACAAGATCATCAAGCGCGCCAACGAACGTGGCATCAGCAGCAAGGAGCTCTCCGAAGAATTTATTCGCGCCTTTGATGAGGATATGGCGACTCTGGGTCTGGCTATCCCGACCCACCAGCCGAAGGCAACCGAGTATATTCCGCAGATCGTCGAGATCTGCCAGAAGCTGATCGATAAAGGGCTCGCTTATGCGGCTGGCGGGGATGTTTACTACCGCGTCGGTAAATTCCCCGGTTATCTCAAACTCTCAAAACGCAATATGGATGAGATGCAGGCTGGCGCACGGATCACTCCCGGCGAACAGAAAGAGGATCCGATGGATTTTGCGCTGTGGAAAGGCGCCAAGCCAGATGAACCTAGCTGGGAATCGCCTTGGGGGGCAGGACGACCAGGCTGGCATATTGAGTGTTCGGCGATGAGTTCTTCATTGCTGGGTGATACCTTCGATATCCATGGCGGTGGGCGTGATCTGATCTTCCCACATCATGAAAATGAGATTGCCCAGTCAGAAGGCGCCAGCGGTAAGCCCTTCGTCAATTACTGGATGCACAATGGCTTTGTGAATATCAATCAGGAGAAGATGAGCAAGTCGCTCGGCAACTTCTTTACCATTCGCGACATCCTCAAGCGTTACAACCCAGAGGTGCTGCGGTTCTTCATCTTGAGTGCCCATTATCGTTCACCGATCGATTTTTCCGATCAGAACCTGGTTGAGGCCGAATTGGGGCTCAGTCGCTTCTACGAAGCCTTGCTGGCTGGGGATGAAGCGATCGAGGGTGCTGTGCAGACTTTGGCCGCTAAAGACGGAGCTAAGCTGGCGGAGAACTATCGCGCCGCAATGGATGATGATTTCAATAGCGCGCTGGCCATCGCACATCTGTTCGAGGCGGTGCGCACGATTAATCGCCTTGTTGCGACTAAGAAGTTTCGTAAAAAGGGGGAATTGGTTGCCACCGTTGCCGACCTTTTGCAGCAGGTTCGAACCTTTGGTGCGGTGCTGGGGATTCTACAATCTGACCCTTCGAGCTGGTTAAATCAGCAAAAACTGGCTGGCTTGGCCGATCTTGGAATTGAAGTTGGTGAAATTGAGTCCGCGATTGAGGCGCGTTTAACAGCTCGGCAAAATAAAGACTATGCGCGCGGTGACGAAATTCGTGACGACCTCGACGCTCGAGGTATTCTCCTGCTCGATAGTGCCACAGGGACAAGCTGGAAGCTTAAGTAATGTTTAATATGGAATAATAAATGCATTAAATTTTGATCACGTTGATCTTTAATCTGTCTGGAGGGCCTGATGATGAAAATTCGAATCGGCATGATTCTGCTGGTGGGGCTGGTGTTTGGGGTTGCAATCGCCTGCGCTGCCGAACGACCGATGCTTGTCAAAATGCAGAATAAGCAGGGCGAAGTTTTGTTTCATCATGAGGAACATCAGGCCGGTGTGAACGGCTGTACCGATTGTCATCATATGGGGACTGAAGCTGGTGGTTGCCGCGACTGTCATGGTGTTACACGGGGGGTGCCAACATTAAAGCATGCCTTTCATCGGCAGTGTCGTAACTGCCATATCAAGAATGGTGGCCCGACAGGCTGTGATACCTGTCATAATATAAATAAGAAGACAAAACCGTAAAAATGAAAAAATAGTTGATTCCGCCGCCACGAATGGGGCGGCTTTTTTTTGTTCGGTTTCACCGAAGAGTAACTTGAGGTACTCTGAAAAAAACATTGATAGTCGTTTAGTCGCAACAGCTTGGTTTGAGTTTTTTGGAATCGAAGCTTTGCGAAGAATTAAAAGGTGAAAAGATGAAGAGTAAATCGACTGAAATTATCGGCAGTGGATATACGGGTGATAGTCGCAAACTTGAGCGGTATAATTCAATCAATCCTCCGGTTTATCACGCATCGACTGTGTTGTTTGACGACTATTCCGAGCTTAAGGCTGCTGGGCAGGGCGAATACGAGGGCTTCACTTATGGGACAGACGGTAGCCCGACCCAGCAGGCCTTTGAACAAGCGATGACTGAATTAGAGGGCGGCTACTGGACCCGAGCTTTCCCCTCAGGCCTGTTAGCGATCACCAGTGTTCTGCAGGCTTTTTTAGCGAGCGGCGATCATCTGCTGGTGTGCAACAGTGTCTATGGACCGGTGCGCCGCTTTGCACGTAACCTGCTCAAAAAATACGGTGTCAAGACCAGTTACTTTCCGGCCAGTGCAGGCACAGATATTGAGGATTATATCACCCCGGAGACTCGGCTAATTCTGCTCGAGTCCCCGGGCTCCAATACCTTTGAAGTGCAGGATGTCCCGGCAGTGGTTAAAGTTGCGCAAAAGCATGGGATACTCACCGCCATCGATAATACCTGGGCGACGCCACTCTTTTTCCAGCCCTTTGCCCATGGTGTTGATATTTCGATCCACTCGGTTACCAAATACATCTCCGGGCATTCGGATGTGCTGCTCGGCAGCGCAACCGTCAGTGAAGCCTGCTATGCAAGATTCCATCAATTGTGCCGCGCGCTGGAGATCTTTGCCCCGCAAGAAGCCTGTTACCTGGCCCTGCGGGGGCTTAAAACATTAAAGGTCAGGTTGCAGCAGCATCAAGCCGCGGCTCTCGAGTTGGCGACATGGCTTGAAGGTGAGGCGGCTGTGGAGGCGGTACTCCACCCTGCTCTGTCCAGTCATCCCGAACATGCCATCTGGCAGCGTGACTTTACCGGTTCTGCAGGTATTTTCTCCTTTGTCCTCAAGCCGGAGTTTAATGAGCAGGCGGTGGCCCGCTTTGTCGATAGCCTCGAGCTTTTCGGGATCGGCTACAGCTGGGGCGGTTTCAAGAGCTTAATTACGGCCGGAAAGTTTGCCCAGTCGGATATCTCCCGTTATCGGGATCGCTGGATGGTCCGGCTAAATATCGGACTGGAGGATGTGGCTGATCTGAAGGCAGACGTCCAGCAGGCGTTGGACAAGTTGTCGCGTTGATTGAAGGAACAGTCAGGAATCACCACTTGGGTTGCAGTGATCCCTGACTCTCTAGCGCTGGGATGTCTTTCGTATAACTCCAGATTTGGAATAGCCTCTGGAGAGAAGAACATTTAGTCTTGAATTCCACCGTGGCGAATAATCTCACCGTCAACCTGGTAGACCACGTCCTCTGCGATGTTGGTCGCCAGATCAGCCATGCGTTCCAGATAACGCGAAATCGACAGATAGAGGACCAGCCCGTCGAGGTTAGGCAGATCCAGACGAATCGCTTCTTTGATACAGCTGAAATTGGCCTTGTGCATGTTGTCGACGTCATCATCAAGTCTGATCGTTTGACGTGCCATCTCCGTATCACTTTCAACTAGCGAGTCGAGCGCCATCTTCAGCATCTTTTCTGCCAATTCCGCCATGGTTGCGACGTCATAGGGGCATTCCAGCCGATAAATCTCCTTTAAGTCAAGGGCGCGGTCGGCGATATTGACCGCCAGGTCAGCCACACGCTCCAGGTCATTATTGATCTTCAGTACCGAGATAATAAAGCGCAAATCAGTCGCGACCGGTTGATGCAGGGCCAGAATTTTGAGACCCTCCTCTTCGAGTGCGATTTCCATATTGTCGATCTGGGAATCACCGGTTTTGACCTTTTTAGCCAGATTAAGATCGCCAGTCAAAAGTGCCTGTACTGCCTGCTTGACGCGTCCTTCGACTTCGGCACTGAGTTCAAGAAGGCTCTTTTTCAGGGCATCGAGCTCCTGTTGCATCAAAACTGCCATCTGTTAAATCCTTTCGAAAAAATCAGCCAAAACGGCCGGTTATATAGTCTTCAGTCTGCTTGTTTTGTGGTTTGACGAACAGCTGGTCGGTCTGGCCGTACTCGATCAGATTGCCCTCGAACAGGAAAGCTGTCAAATCAGAGACCCGTGCGGCTTGTTGCATGTTGTGGGTGACAATGATGATGGTAAAATCCTTGCGTAACTCACCGATCAACTCCTCGACCCGTGCGGTTGACTTGGGGTCCAGGGCGCTGCAGGGCTCATCCATCAGGATGACCTTGGGGTTGACTGAGATTGCCCGCGCGATACATAGCCGCTGCATCTGGCCACCGGAGAGGCCGAGAGCACTATCCTGCAGGCGATCCTTGACCTCGTCCCAGAGTGCAGCCCCCTTCAAGCAGGTTTCAACTCGCTCGTCGAGCAGATTCTTATCCTTCTCCCCCGCAATACGCAGACCATAGATAACATTCTCATAGATCGATTTGGGGAAAGGATTCGGTTTTTGAAAGACCATCCCGACCTGACGTCGCAGCTCGATGACATCTGTATTCCGGTCATAAATATCCTGGCCATTCAACAGCACTTTCCCCTCCACCCGGCTGATATCGATTAGGTCGTTCATACGGTTGAAACAGCGCAACAGGGTACTTTTTCCACAGCCCGAAGGACCGATCAGGGCAGTGACCTGCTTTTCCGGAAATGTGATATCCACGCCATGGATCGCGCGTGAATCTCCATAAAAAAACTGGAGATTTTCGACCTCAATGATTGGATTATTAATTTTTAGCTTTTTCATGATTTACTCTCTACTCCTTAGCACTCAGTTTTGGCTCATAGCTACGGCTATGAGCCTGCAACCGAGCTAAAAAACATCCTCAACCTTGCCACTTTTAGCTAGACTTCAGAAATTCGGAAAACAGTTAGAATGTCCCGAAAGTATAGCGTTTTTTCATTTTATTCCGCAGGCGGATGGCTATGCTGCTCATCAGCAGTACGATCAGCACCAGCAACAGAGCAGTGACAAAAACCATCGGTTTGGCGGCCTCGACATTCGGCGACTGGAAGCCGATGTCGTAGATATGAAAACCGAGGTGCATGAACTTGCGATCCAAATGCAAAAACGGGAAGTTGCCGTCGAGCGGCAGAGCTGGAGCCAGTTTGACCACTCCGGTGATCATCAAGGGTGCGACTTCACCTGCGGCACGGGCCATTGCCAGGATCAGGCCGGTCAGGATTCCGGGAGAAGCCATGGGCAACAGCACCCGGCAGAGGGTCTGAAATTTGGTCGCGCCCAATGCATAGGACCCTTCGCGCATTTCTCGCGGAATGGCGCCCAGAGCTTCTTCGGTCGCAACAATGACCACCGGGACGGTCAAAAGCGCCAGGGTCAGACTGGCCCAGAGCAGGCCGCCGGTGCCGAAGGTCGGCGTCGGCAGGCGTTCGGGGAAGAACAATACATCGATGCTGTGACCGATGCCGTAGACGAAAAAGCCGAGGCCGAAGATGCCATAAACGATCGAGGGGATGCCAGCCAGATTGTTGACGGCGATGCGTACGATCCTTACCAGCAGGCCCTCTTTGGCGTATTCACGCAAGTAGACCGCAGCGATTACTCCCATTGGAAAAGAGAAGAGGCTCATCACAAAGATCAGCATCACCGTGCCGAAGATCGCCGGGAAGAGGCCACCTTCGGTGTTCGATTCGCGTGGTTCAGCGGAAACCAACTCCCAGAGCTTGGAAGCATAGAAGAGAATTTTCTTGCTGAGCGTCATCTGATTCGGCGTATAGACTTGAACAATATCGGCCAGCGAAATTTCTTTTTCCTGGCCGGAGGCGTCGGCAAAGGTTGCCGTCGATCTCCGGATTTTGCCGACCCGTTCTCCCTGGACCTTGGACAGGTTGCTGAATTCATGATCCAGCACGTCTTTTTGTGCGACCAGCGCCAGACGTTGTGAGTCCTGAGGGTCAACCTTCTGATAATCCAGCTTTTGCAGCTTTAAGCGCAGATTCTCACTCTGGTGACTGACACCCATCAACTTGGCGTTCAATTCGTTGAGTGCGGCTTTTTCGCTCACAACCTGCTGCAGCGAAGATTGTAGTTCGGTGAGAGTGACCGCACGTGATTCTTGCCAATCACGCAACTGGAGACTCTGCAAACGACCGTAAAAATCACCATATTCGCTGCGTTCAAGGACCAGCAATTCAGGAGGCGTGCTCCTCGACTCAACGTCAATCTCGTCAATCCAACGGAAATCGAGCCCGTAAAGATCGCGATTGGCGATTTTGTATTGATGCCGCATACCGGTGCCATCGGCGCTCTCATCGACCTGAGTCTGCATGCCGATGACCTGACTGCCATCCTTGAGTTTCAGTTGCTGCAGAGGTGAGGGCCAGAAGACGCCTAGACCATTGACCATGATCACAATCAGCAGGGTCAGTGCGCTGAGCAGAGTCAATGACAGGGCCGCGCCGCTCAGCCAGACCAGAGGCTCGCCAACCCCCCAGTATCTGTTTGTTTTATGAGGTTTTTTCATAATCAGAATCCTAAAACCGGCCGTATTTGGCGCGCAGGCGCTGGCGCACAATTTCGGCCAGGGTGTTGACGATAAAGGTCAGAACAAACAGGATAACCGCCGACAAAAACAGTACTCGATAGAGCGAGCCATCGACAGGAGCCTCAGGGATTTCGACCGCAATATTCGCCGAGAGCGGGCGCATACCGTTGAAGATTGACAGATCCATGATTGCGGTGTTGCCGGTTGCCATCAGCACGATCATGGTTTCGCCGACCGCGCGGCCGAAGCCGATCATGGTCCCGGCGAAAATTCCCGGTGAAGCGGAGGGCAGAATGACCCGCCAAACGGTTTGCCAGCGGCTCGCGCCGAGTGCCAGTGATGCTGCCTTGAGACTCGGCGGCACATTGGAGAGCGCGTCTTCGGCGATGGTGAAGATGATTGGCACCACTGCAAAGCCCATGGCAAAAGCGATGATAATACAGTTACGCGGGTCATAACGCGTCCCCAGTTCGTTGAACAGCCACTGCTTGAGATCACCGGCGAACAGCCAGTTTTCCATGCCGGGACCGAGGGTGCTGGCGATCATCAGGGTGCCGATGATCACCGGCACGACAGCCAGAAATTCAAAGCCGCGCTCGACTCGCTTGAGCGGTTCAAACTTGCGCGCGCCCTGCCAGATGAGGATGCTCAGCATCAGCGCCACCGGTACCAGGATCAGACTCAGAAAGAGCGAACCGAGGGAACGCTCGATCAACGGTGCCAGCCAGAGTGCGGCGAGGAAACCGATGATAACCGTCGGCACCGCCGCCATGACCTCAACCGCCGGTTTGATCATGCCACGCAAGCGTGGGCGGGCGAACTGGCTGGTATAAATGGCGCCGAAGATCGCCAGCGGCACCGCAAAGAGCATGGCGTAGAAGGTCCCCTTCAGCGAACCGAAGATCAGTGGGGTCAGACTCAGCTTCGGCTCATAGTCATCAGTCGAAGCTGAGGACTGCCAGACATAGGCCGGCTCGTCGTATCCCTCATACCAGACCTTGCGGAAGAGGGTTTTGAAGCTGATCTCCGGATGTGGGATGCGCAATTTCCAGGCGATCAGTTCGCCCTGACCGGTCAGAACAATCAGGCCATCACCACGGGTCGTCAGGGCATAATTATGGATGGCGCCCGCCGGGTTGATACCGAGTAGAAAGCGCTCACTGGTCATGTAATCAAACCGCAAGCCATCACTCCCTTGGCTGACCAGGGTTTTATCCCTCAGCGAGTGGGACAGTCCGGTGACCGCACCGGCGTGGCTCGAGAGGTTATGGATGCGGGTCAGCGTTCGGCCGCCGTCATCATTACGCACCGTGAACCAGGTGGTGACCTGCCCCTTATCATCACCTACGGCCAGAGAAACATCGCCGAACACCAGTGAAAGTGAGGTAATCGCGCGCTTGTCCGCAAATGCTTGCAAGTGGTCGCGCAGTTCAGCTTCACCAACTTCAGACAGATCCCAATGGAGTAATTCGCCGTTTGTGCTGCCAGCATAAAGCTGCATGCCGTTGTCACTCAGGGTTAGAACTTTGATCGACGTCACCTTATCAAGATCAAGGATTTGTCTGGACTCAGAGAGTTCTTGTTCGCCGAGGAGGTTTTCGCTCAGCTCACGTTGTTGAAGCTGTAAGCGGCCATCTGCCAGTAGATCGACCCGGGTCTGGCGGCCATCGGCATCGATACGAGCCTGGGTAAGCTGTGCTCTACCTTCTGCCGGATCCGGAGCCGGAAATTCACCCAGGTGCTCCAGTTGGTGCATGATATGACGTTGATTGTTATTGTGTTCGTCAAATTCCGGCCGAAAGCGAACCTGCTCTACAGTGAGAGAGCCATCTTGCCAATGCAGGACATGATTGAGGCGTCCATAGGTCTCAACCGCGAGGAGCGATTGCGGGCCTGTTGGAGACTGCAGGCTGACCTGATCAAGGACTCCACTGTCCTTAAAGCTGACAAAGCGCATCTCACCTGAAGTATTGATGGTATAGCCTGTCTCCAGGTATTCATCCATGCCGATAGCCAGAACTTTGGATTCCGGACCATTTGGGGAAGCGATACTCGCAGTTTGCTGTGCGTCAGGAGAAATGAACAGAGGGAGTGAGACTTCGACAATCAGGACCAGAATAAAGACCACACACAGGATGATGGCCAAGCCTCCGATAGTGATCGCCCAATGGGCTAGACGATCATTACGCTTAATCTTTTTAAGGTAGTCAGAATTCATATAACCTCATAAACCAAATACGCAAATTAGCCCTGCCCACATTTAGGGGCAGGGCTAATTTATTCTATTGAGCGGTTAAATGCGAACTTAATTCAGCAGTTCCAACTGCTTTTTAGCCGTTGGAGCAGGCAGCGGCAGGAAGCCGTCCTTGATAACAATTTCTTGGCCTTCCTTTGAGAGAACGTAAGTCAGGAACTGTTTAACCAGTGTCGGCAGCGGCTTGTTAGGCTCTTTGACAACGTTGATGTAAAGCATCCGTCCGAGGGGGTACTTGCCATTCAGTACGTTTTCATAATTTGGGGTGTATGCTTTTGCACCCTCTTTGGCTGCGAGCGGTAGGGCGTGTACTCCCGAGGTGACATAACCCATCCCCGAGTAACCGATGCCAGCCTTGTCTTCAGTGACCCCAAGAACGACCGAAGCATTACCCGGCTGCTCTTTAACGTTGCTTTTGAAGTCACCCTTTTTCAAGGTGTGATGCTTGAAGAAACCGTAGGTCCCCGAAGCCGAATTCCGTCCGTAGATGCTGATCGGCTTATTGCTCCACTCGCCTTTTAGTCCCAGCTGATCCCAGGTCGTGATGTCATCTCCGCCACGCTTGCGGGTTTTGGAGAAGATTGAGTCGACCTGAGTCATCGACAGGCTCGCGAGGGTGTTATCCTTGTTAACAAAGACCGCCAGGGCGTCAAGGGCGACACCAACTGTGGTCGGCTTAAAACCGTACTTGGTTTCAAATTTCTCGACTTCTTTCTTCTTCATCTGGCGTGACATCGGGCCGAGCTGACTGGTCCCTTCGATGAGAGCAGGAGGAGCTGTACTTGAGCCCTTCCCTTCGATCTGAATATTGACGTTCGGGTATTTCTTGCGAAAACCTTCGGCCCAGAAGGTCATCATGTTGTTCAGGGTGTCTGAACCGACACTGCTCAGGTTCCCGGCGACACCTTGAACCTTAACGTAGTCGCTCAGATTCACATCGACTTTGATCGGTGCGGCGAAAACGCTGGTGGTAGCCAACATCAGAACCAGCAGGGTCAAGCCTAATTTTTTAATTGTTGATACCTGTCTCATCTTTTTTACGTCTCCTTGAGTTTTTGTCGTTAGTTGATGACAAGAGGATGCTCCCGAATTGTTAGGTTTGTGTTAGCCGCAAGTGAGGAGTTCGCTAAATCGGTGTAAAGATCTTTTTTTTTAAGCTTCTCCGCAGATATCCAATCGCTTAATCAGCGTCAGCGCGAGAAAGAAGGAGACTCCCAGCAGCAATGGGGCCGTCAGAAGCCAGGCGGCAATCGCGTGGAGATTGGCCCGCCAGAATCGCTCAGCAACCTCCAGTGGTGCGCTGCGTAATAAAGAAAGAAGCGCAGTTGAATTGTCAGGGGAATTCTGACCGGGAAACAGGTTGTTCCCCAACTGGAAGTAAGGAACCAGAAGTAGTATCTGCAGCGGGTATACCAGATAATTTGCCAGTTGAACAACAATCTGGTTTAAGCCAAAACAGGCAGCAAGTATGAAACAGATCAAGCTCGCGCCACAGACGCTAGGCACCAACCCGATGGTTACGCCCAAGGCCAGAGTCAAGGCTAGGTCGTGCGGCTGTAAACCCAGACATAGCTGCTGCGTAAGGAGACTTCTAAAACGATCCAGCCGCATCAATCTTCCCCCGAGACAATTTTTCAGATCCGGTCATGATGGACATGGAAGCTCAGATTAGCGCCAGTGACAGTGCTGCGACCGGTATAGATAAAGAGCCCAACCCAGATCAGCTGCAGAAAGACAAGGGTTCCCGGTTGCCATAGGTTGTGGAGACCGAGGTTCAATTGCATCGGCTGCCCGGCTTCAACTGAAAAAATGAAGCTGGTAACCAGAGCATAGGGGATTGCCAGAATACCCATGATCTGATAGCTCGAAATGCGCCCGGTTCCGCGATAATCAGCACGCAGGGTTTCGGAGAGGACCCGCCAGCCCTGGGTGACAAGGATGGTTAAGTCAAAAACCAGGGTGCTTTTCCCCAGCAGAAACAGCGAGGTACCAACCAGCCCGGTAACGACATAAAGTACCGACGTCAAGGCCTGGACTGGCAGGGTCGGTTTGTCAGCCAAGTCGCTGGCATAGGCGATCTTGCGCGTTTCACCGCAAAAGGTGAAACTCCAGTGTTTGAAGAGCTGTCGCATCTTTGGACCACAATGGGTAAGCGGCTTGCCATAGCAGCAGCCAAAACTGATACAGGCGAGCCGACCCAAGCCTTCACCAAAAGCGTAGGCGACACCGATTGCAGCAAGAGTCGTTAAAACCGGCAACTGATAACTGGTCAGGCGGTTGACCAGCAGCACCAGCCAGGGAGCCGCAACGATGCCGATAAAGACCGCCCCGCCGACGGTGAAAGTGTGTGCTTTTCCCTCGACAATCCGCGCCACCAGACGCGAG
>Ga0316202_10000858_pt1 | contig 27620 bp, 38 predicted proteins | sample 3monrhotite_MG_FD_204934 | JGI IMG/M metagenome (GOLD analysis project Ga0316202, IMG submission 204934) | Microbial mat bacterial communities from mineral coupon in-situ incubated in ocean water Damariscotta River, Maine, United States -... | ecosystem: Environmental > Aquatic > Marine >... | reverse complement strand
TCTCGTCTATTATATCTAGGTCGGTGTTATCTCGTCTACCTACTACTATTTTTTTATCTGTTACGCCCGCGTTTTGTATTTTACATTGAAACATATTAGTAGAGGTATTTTCGTTATAATAGCTTACGCTATCATTACTACCACCGCCGTACGTACCGTTAGCGTTTACAACTATACCCGCCCTAGGAAAACCCGTACTAGTATTTATACCCGCTACCACTTGCCCGAAAGTCTCGCTAGTTATTTTATCGCTCTCAAATACTACTATAAATGTGTTGTCGCCACTAGCTAAGTTTAGTAGGTCTGCGTCGGTGCTAAACATAACCGCAGTACTACCGTCAAACTCTAAGTAAGGACGTCCGCCTAGAGTTCCCGCACCGCTCCACCATTTGGGCATATATGTAACATTATTTTGTAATACGTGGTTATTCCCCCCGCTACGGTCGTACCATTCGGTTATAGGTTGCCCGCTACCTACTGTAGAGTTAAAACTTAGACTACCAAAGTTAGCGCTATCTAGCCATAATTTACAGCCCGTTATATCTGTAGGTACTACGTTAGTAGTAACCGTACCGCTTAATATACTAGAGGTGTAATTTGTTTTAATTACAAATGTACTATCGTTTACGAGTGTTCTATATGGTAAACTTAGCCATAGTAAATAAGCGTTATATAAATAAGGTATATTACTACTAGGGTGTAGCTGAATCTCTGCGTTAGTAAATTCGCTACTTTGTGTTTGGCTTACTGTATTACTAGATAATATAATAGGCGCAGTACCGCTCAATATTTTATACTCTCTTACAGTTTCCCAACTTTGCGTATTAGTCGTATTATTAGTAGTTCCCGTAGTAGCTTGTAGGGTTATAGTTAAAGTTATTAAAGTTTTAGCGGGTAACCTAAAGGCGTTTATACCTAAATCACTGTTATAAGTATTACCTACGGGGTAGGTAGTAAATGCGCCTAGCTGACCTACCCAAGCGTCGCGAGAGCCACCCGCTACCGTAGTACGTATTATATGCTCTGCCTTTTGGCTAGTTCCTACTAGGTTTTCCTCTGACGTGCTTACTATTACCTCGTTGTTATTTAAAGCTAGCCCGTAGTCGCCCGTTATACGTATGTTACTTAAAGAGTTATTATATACTACCGTTTGGTTATTTATTTCTATGTTGTCGCTAGCGGGTCTAACTATGTTACCCGTACCTATAATAGTTACGTCGGTAGACTTATCTAGTACTATATTGCTATCGCCCGTTATATCTACTTTAAATACTCCAGACCTTACGTTATTTTCGTTTCCGTTTATTTTAATATCTCTCCCCCCGTTTACTACATTGTTGCGGTTTCCTTGAATATTACCACCCTCTAAAAATTTGAACTTGTTATCTACGCCCTTTACGTTATTATTTATAGGTCGCTCTACTCTTTGTATAGTTCTTTGGGGTTGGGTATAACATAACCCATTAACAAAAAACCCAAAACCACCGCTAAACTGTGAGTTAAATATATCGCAACAACTTTCATTGACGGGGTTATTTGTATTAGCGTCATAAATTACTCCGTCTACAGAGTATATATCGAATATGGTAGGACAAGCCCCGCCCGTACTAGGGTCGTAGTCCTCGGGAAAACTACCAAAGGTTACGTAAGTTTTTAAGAGCTCTACCTTACATATAGTAGCTGAATTTATATTATAACCCTTTATACTGTTTACTATATAATCGTCGCCGTTAATATGTATTACGTCGTTAAATTTAAAGTCTTGTATATCGCTAGGGGTTAGTCTCATATACGCCACTAACATACGGGCGTTTTTATCAAAGTTTGTTCTTATATAACTAAGCCAGAATTTATGCGCGCACCCAAGTAAAGGTATTTGTTCCCATAGTCCTAACTGCTCGCTAAGAGTACACCCCCAATTTATAGTAAAAACTGTATTACTATTTTGAAAATCTTTTTCACTAAAAGCGCTAAAATAAGGCGCTACTGTTAAATTATGTTTATAGTCGCCCGAGTTACTTCCGTCGTCATAATATAAAGCATATTTTAACCCGTTGTCTACGGTGTCCGTACCATGGTAAAAACTTAGTCTTATACCCCCTACATTTTTATAGCCGTCCTCGTCAGTTGTTATAATAGGGCTACTATATATTCCCGCGTCTTGAATAGGGTAATTTATTGTAGGGCTAAATACTGTAGTAAAATTATTAGTAGTTTCGCTAAACTCGTTACCTATATTATAGTCGTACTCGCCGTATGTAAACCTACGAGAACGGGCTATACTTTGGTATACGTAGTCGTCGCTAGGTGTGTCTTTAAATAATGCGTTACGCCCGCTTATTTTAGTAGGCGGTATTATTTGCACGTCTTTAGTAAAGTCTATTTTTTTAGACCAATCCTTTACACCGCTTGACGCGTTCATAAAATCATCGTAAGGCTCAATAAATACGTGCTTACTATTTGTAGGGTCGGGTATTACTGTAAGGTTAAATTTACGTATAACACTAGTAAAAAAGTCTAAGGCTTTTAAGTTACCAAATAGTTGGTTTATACTTATTTGCGCCCCCGTCTCGTTTGCGCCGATTAAATCAACTTGTATAGACGCGTCTGTTATTTGTATATTATCGCCAACGGGGTACGCGGTATTAGTTTCAGTTATTAATCTTACTACTATATTAGACGCCGAGCTTAACTGTATTTGGCTACCATTTGCTAAAGATATTGGGACTGACGTATCAAAGCCCGAGGTAATAGTTTGCGTAGTACCCGCGCCTATATTAAATTCGTTACCCGCGTAGGTTATTAATAAATACGTATTTGACCCCGTCTTTAAATATAAACCAAACCTAGCGGGGCTACTAGTCCCCATATCGCCCGCTTGCCCGTTTAGGGTTGCCCTTATTGTAACTTGATACACTCCACCAAAAGGGGGGCTATATATATTAGTTGATGGGTCAAAGTTTCCGTTATTGTCTAAATCTTCTGTAGGGGTGTTTAGTATGTTTTGCGTACTACCGTACTCTATAATCTGACTACCCGTATTACGTGCTTTTACTTTGTAGTAACTCTCTGGCGTATTACTTGTTAGGCTATCGCTACCGCTATAGTTTACGTCGCAGTATATTTTCTGACCTATTGCACTATCAAAAAAAGCACTACTAAAGGTGTAGCCTTTGTACCCTAGTACTTTAGTTATTAAGGCGCTTAGTCTTATTTGTGGGCGTAAAAAATTTATAATTACTTTATTATATTGCGGAAAAGGAAAACCCGTAGTAGTGGGTACAAAAAACTCCGAGCTCTGACTAGTTGCCATACCTGTACCATAGTCCCAAAGACTATATACTAAATCGCCGTTAGCTATACTATTACTTGCGTAAGTGTCGTATATATTGTCTGTAGTTGGTGTATGGTTATATTGGCTATAATCTACGTCTGCCATACTTACGCCCTTTAAATCGTCCATTAAAGAAACGTTGTTACTATACAAAATTACTTCATATTCGTATCTATTGCCCTCTCTTAAAAATACGTTTACTAATTGTAGATAACCGCTAAATACTTCTACAGTATCTTGTAATAAATAAGCCTCGGCTTTAAAATAAGGGTTAAAATTTGAGTTAGTGCCGTCGCTTGCGCAGTAACTACCCGCCATAAAGTAAGTAGCAAAATAGCTATCGTTGTTAGGTGTGCTAGGTAGTCTAAAGTTATAGGTATGGCTACCCTTTGTTTTAAGGTCGGTTATATCTTTGAATTTAAAGTCCGCCGTAATAGGTTGCCCTTTTAGTACGTCTAGGTAAAATTTATTGCCGTCGCTATCTATTGCTACTAAAGTACTAGCCATATTAAAAAATTATATTGTTGTAAGTTGGTACGCTATATCTAAAGCTAAAACTATAGCTTACTTGCTCGTAGTGTTTGTTAATATTGTTTATAGCGTTTATCGTAGAGGTTTCTAATATAACCCCACGCGCTGACCCGTCAGTATTTATATAACTAATCTTATGGCTTAAAAACATATCTTTAACCTTTTCGGTATCGCTTTTACTTAGAAAGCCCGTATTTACTGTAAAGGTTTCGTTAAAGTTTGTAGCTACTGTTTTTTCGCTTCGGTGTGCCACGTTTGGCACGTAGCCCGCCTCTCTGTATTCGTTACCGTTTGCCGTAAATTTGTCCTCATAGTTGCCGTCATAATTAAATACAGAGCCTTTTATATTTGTAGGTCTACTACTTATATTATCTGTACGTAGCTCGGTAAAGGTAATATATTCCCATACCCCGAAATTATTAATAAACGCAAACCTCTGGCGGTCGTACTTTTCGCAATCGTCCTCTATTATAAATTGGTAGTAAGCCGACGCGTTGCTCCCTATTGGCGTAGTAGTACTAGCTACTATAAAGTAGTGAGATAAGTTAGGTACGTCTATAGGGCGGGTAATAAACTGTAGTTTATTAAGGTTTTGAGGGTACGCGGGAAAAGTTGTAATAAGCCCCGTTTGTACTTGTGGGGTAATGTTTACAGATATTGAGGCGTTAGACGTGCCCCCGCTAGTATCTACGTAAGTAATATTTATATATTGAGCGCTTTGAGATGTGTTAACTGCTGACGGTCTAAAAGCGCTTAATGTACCCCAATCGCTCATAGTACACCTTACTTTATAATTACTACCGCTAAACTCGTAATTATTATTTAAAAACCTACTAGTAACGCTTGTTAATTTATAGCTATTATAATTTTCATTTATTAAATCGCTCTCTCTATCGTAACCGCTTATTACGTGTAAATTACCCGTAGAAGAACCCGCCGTTCTTTTAGTGGGTACTGCGTCTATAGTGTCGCCGTAAAAGTCAAATAAAGTACAAACTATCATAAAAGTGTCTAAGTTTGTAGCATTACTAATTAGACCAAACTGACCGCTATGGGGTATAGTATGAATATTTTGTTTAAACTGTACTACTGTATCACTAGAGCCCTCGGGTACAGTTAAAGTTTGTTGCACGTCGCCCGCGTCTTTTATATGCGCTTGCAATATTTTAGTAATATTTATAAAGCCGTAATTTTCGTTATTAGGTCTAAAAGTATAAGAGTAGGTTTTACCGCTTATTTGTAATTCTAGTAAAAACCTATAATTAAATACGTTAGTCGTTCCTATCTTATCACTACTACAAGTTATTAACCTTTTACCCGAGGCTTTTACGTAGTCTATATTATTAAAGTTTGCGTTAGTTATTGCCATTACTCTACTATATCTTTAAAAGTTTTAAACGTGTCTTTTATCATGCCTTGCGCTAAGTCCATTACAAAGCGCTTTTTTGTTTCTTCTATAGCGTCTTTAAAAAAGTGCCTAGGCGCTATACCCTTATTAGCTATACTTCGCCCTATTAAAAAAGAGGCTTGTTTTTTTGCTTGTTCTGTAGGGCTTATAAATTGGTTAGTCTTTAGGTCTCTTAGTTTTATAGGCTTGGTATTTATCCACTCTTCTACTACCCCGCTAGCTAGGTTTTGGCTCTTAAATTTAAAAGGGCTTTTTTTAGCTGACGCATAAGTAGAGGTACTACCTTTTACACCTTGCTCTATAAAGTCGGCGTAAGGTTGGTTACTTGTAAAACGCATATTTAGAGTATTTTGTCCTTTAACCAATTTATAGCTAAGACCTTTGGCTAGAGCTCCCGTATTATCGGTTATTCTAGCTTTGCCCTCTATTTTCTTTTTTATTTTAAGGTTACGCTTTGCTCTTTTTACTACCTCTTGAGCGTATAAGTCCATAGCGTTAATAGTGTTATTATCTATTACCCCTATTTTGCGTTTAGCCATTCTATAGTATTTTCTATTATTGTGTCGCTCATAGTACCGTTAGTATATATAACCTCTTGTACGTTAAAATTTGTTTTTACTAGGACTGAAGCGTCTAGCTTATTACCTATATAAAAAGTGCCTACCCCCGTAATATTGCCTACTGTAGTTAGTTCAGCGTATTGAGTACCACCGTAGTATAAACGTATTTTATTACTGTCTTGTATTTTAATACCAAAAGTATACGGCGTATCTCTTATTATAGCGTCTTGGTCGTCTAGTTTTGGGTTGCCCGCTTGTAGTCCCGTTATATCGCCACTAGGGGACAAAGGCACTAAATAACCGTTTTCATTTTTTAACCCTATAACTCCGTTTGTTATAACTAAGTCAGCGTAGCCCGTAGCTGAAACTATAGAGAAAATTTTATTTGTGCCTCCCGTTATTTGGTTTATTTTAATAAAATATATATCGTTTAAACCTATCGTACTTTGACCACCCGTAAATACTACGGGGTCTATACCTTTAATATTAATAGCCTTATTTTTAAATTGATACTCTATACTTCCGTCGGTTGTTGTACTGCCAAATAATGTACCTATGCTTTTACCGTCTACTATTGGCTTCCATTCTCTTACGTACTCATTAGTAGCGTAGTCTATATTGCCCTCTTGTTTTTCTGTAGCACTATACCAAGTATAACCGCTCGTTACTAATTTATCTATAGGCGGGGTTGGTGTTTCATAGTCCCAACTAAGTAAAGGCATATAAGGAATATTACAAGGCTCGCTTTCATTTGCGCCCTCTATAGTCATTACAGTAGACCACCCTACTACTCGGTTGTTATAGTTACCCGTTATAGGGGTACAACTTAGAGCATTACCCGTTAGCTTAGTGTCTGGGGTTACTATGCTACTACCTTTTAAAAATTCAGTTTGTAAGTCTTGTAATATTTGGAGCGTATTAGATAGGGCGTATTTTTCGTTATCCTTGCGCTTGTCTTTATCGTCTACTATTTCTATTAACATTATATTAATATCGTAGCTTATTACTCGCTCGTCTATATTTGCACCCGTAACGCCAACGTGCAATAGTGGGTACTCTTCTATTTTCTCTAGGTCGGCGTCGTCTATATCGCCAAAGCTAAAGCTATTTATTTGGGTGTGCTTATTAGCGACCTCTTTAAAATACTCTATTATTCCGTTGTACGTTATCATTTTTTTTACGCTTGCGTTTTAGTTCTCTGTTTTTATCTATATCGTAACATAGCTTTAGTAGGCATTGTTTAAACGGTAGCTTTGTTATATCGTCGTATTTGCTTACGTCGTTATTAGCTAAACTATCTATGATACCAAACCACCCGTAGGCTCTGGCGACGTCTGACCCGTCGGGGTCGGTACTTCCACTATAGAGGCTTGAAAAGTTAGCAAGCACTTGCTCCCTAAATTGTAAAAAAAAACCGTAAGCCCGTTTACTACGTCCATATTAACCGCCTTAAATTTCTCGGCGTTGTCTTGGTGTCTTGCCTCGTACGGCTCTATATTATATTTACCGTTTTCCTCTTCCGTTATCGGTCTGTATAATACTGCTAGTACTTTATGAAAACCTCCTATATTTTCTTTGGTAAACTCTTCAACGTCTACATACTCGCCAAAAGTCATACTATCCAAATTAGGGTGCATACCATAGGTTACACCGTCTAACTGTATTTTATTTATTAGGGCTTTGTTAAGCTCTACCTTTATTAGTTTGTTTAAACTGTTATATACTGTTTTTAAGTCCTTTAGTTTAAAACGCTTTACTACTTCCGTAGGTACGTTACAAAAGCTACTTATAGTATTATAAATTACGTCGGTAGGGTCTTTACTCTCGCTAGTCTCTACGTACTTTTGGTAGTTACCTAGTGTTACCTCGCCCCAATTTTGGGGAACGTTTAGTATTACTTCTTTTTTCATTCTATATATACAAAGGTTATTTTAGTTAAAAGTTATTAAATTATAGCATAGTCGCCGTAGTTACCTTTAGCCTCATACCACCACCGCATTATTATAGCGTCTGCAAAGTCGGGGCTACGTCCTAACTTACTCTTTACTATATCTTTACTCTCTATAGCTAGCTTTTGGGTGTCCTTGTCTACCTTGTCGCGTTTAACTACCTCTAGCTCTTCTATTATCTCTTTACGGTATTTAGTGTTAGTTATGTATACCCTACCGTTATTTACGTCCTCGCTAAATTTAAAGTAGCATTGTGTTTTAAGGTTTTGGTAGTTCTGACCCTTTAAGGCTTTCGACCCGTTTACAAATGATACGCACCCGCTTAACATATCTACCACGCCACCCCCTACGCCATCCGCGTCTATTACTATTTTGCTCATAGGTACGCTATGCTCGTTAGCCATATCTTTAACCTTTTGGGCTAATTGTGTTATAGTGTTCTTATCTATTTTTACTATATGCTCTAGGCGTTTGCCATTCCATACACAAATTATACTTTTATCGCTACCTAAACGGGCAACGTCTACGCTTATAAACTTACTACCCCCCTCTATAAAGGTATTAGTAAATAAGTCCCCTAGGGCGTTATAATTAAATAGTAGGGCGTCGTCGTCTGCGTATTCCCAATTACCATACAATAGCCTAGACTTTGTTAGAGGGTCTAGCTTTTCTAGTTGGCTTATATAATGCGGGCTTAAATATTTGTTATCCGTTGCTAACGCTTTTATAAACTTCCTATAGTCGGGTAGCTTACCCTCTACGTCGGGGCGGTAGTACTTTGTATATAGCCACCCTTTAGACGGGTTACACGTTAGTAGTATCTTAGGTATTAGATTATTTTCGGTTAGCTTATAACGTATTCTACTCTTTAGTATATCTACTGCCTTTTCGGTTACCTCTGCGCTCTCATCTATAAAAGCGTCGGTAATTTCTAACCCCCCTAGGCTTGTAAATTCGGGGTCGCTTGGTTGTTTAAATAAGTCCTTTAAATATATTATAGAGCCGTTAGTAAATGTTATAGTACTGTCTTGACCGTTATACCTAAAGTCTACGTTAGGCTCTAACCCTACTAGCTCGCTCATCTCAAAGAACGTATTTAAGGTAGTGGCTTTTAAGTTCTTTAAAACCGACCTACCTATAACCGACCTAGTACCCGCATATTGTAGCCGTCTGAATATTTGCCATAAGCATCCTAGAGCGCTTTTACCAGAGCCCGCCCCACCGCCATAAAGTAACTCGGTCGTCGTACTGTCCTCTAATACTTTTAGAGCTCTTAACTGTTTAGGGAATAGCTTAATATTTACGGCTTGGGTTTCCACTTGTTTAGTCCTCGGTACTAGTTACGTTTATTACAACTTGCTTATCTCTTATTTCATGCTCTATCTCTTGGCGTTGTAGTTTAGGTACTATAAACTCGCTCATTTTTAATAAGATGTTTAGAGCTCTCTCGGGGTCTTCCTCTGCTACGTCAGATAGCCAAACTTTCATATTTGGTAAATTGTCCTCTATCAATAATTTAAAAGCCTCTCGTATTTCTTTAGTAGCTTTATTAGGTTTACCCTTACGACTACCCGCTAACTTATTACCTACTTTAAAACTCATAGCTTAATCTTTGTTTAATAGTTTGTAGGTGTATATATAGACTGCAATAGTAAGCGGTACTAAAATAAATATATAAATCATAGCTTTAGGTTTGTGTCAAATTGTGTCTCTTTGACGTGTTAGTCTTCGTATTGCTCTACAACTTTATGTAGGTCGTTAATTAATTTTACAACACAAGGGGCACAACTAGACGGGCTAGCGTTACTACTTAAATACTTTCTATGTAGTATAGCTATTTGTCTGTTTTGCTCTCTTGTTACTTTATCTACTGTATAGCTTAATAACTCTTTTAGTTCTTTGTATTCTGCCTCTGTTATGTTTGCCTCTTCGTTCCATTTACCTAGTGGGCATTGTGCAAACTTTAGCCTAGTCTTTATATTCATAAAGCACCCGCAAAGTTTATACTCTTTTTTTCTATACTTTACCGTATCGCCTACTATTGGAGTACCACAAGTATTACTTTTCTTTTTAAAAAACTTACACTTACGGCAAGTTGTTAGCCTCTGGTTTTGTACGTCAGTCGGTGCAAACATTTACTTTGTCTTTTAGTTGTTTCTTTACTTTTCTTACTGTATTGAATATTGATATTTTAGGTATGCCCGTCTCTTCTGCTAATTCGTTATACGTTAGGTTACTCTCATAGTATAATAAAAATAGGTTACGCTCGTAATAGTTAAACGTCTCTAGGGTGGTGTCTAAGGTTTGTTTTAAACGCTCTTTATAGTCTTGGGGTGTATCTATTACCTTTACATTTAAAAAGTGCTCTAAATCGCTTATATCTGTTTTTACCTTGTTTTTATTGTATAGTATTCTCTTTCGGTAAAATTGAGACTTTTTACTAAGCACTCTAACGGCTATTATTTTCTTTAGATAATTTAGACCGCCCCCCTCTGCATATATCCATAGTAAGCGGTTAGTATCACTAGTTAATAGTTGTAGGTATACGTCTTGTACTACGTCCTCGGCTAGCCCCTTATCTCTTGTTAGTGGCGTAGCAAAGTGTACGAGCTCTTTAAAATGCTCGTATAGTGCCTCTATTATCGTTTGCCTTTTAATGGTTTTAGTTTTAAACGGCTACTACATATAGCTAGCCTTTGTTTTTCGTTCTTATATTCGCTAGTCATTACCTCGTCAATCATGCACCGTTCTATAAATTCTTTATTACTCTCGTTAGCTTTTGGTTTAGGTATAGGCATATATTAGCGTTTTAAATAGTTGTCTATTGTTTCTAGTGTTTGCTCTAGCCCCGTACATACTACCGCCTTATATCCTTTTGCGTTTAGTATCTCTAGTACTTTTTTTTGGTTTGTGCTTGGGTAGTTGCCTTTTACTTTCAGCTCCAGAGCTAGACCGTTATATAGTACCCCGTCAATAGTACGAGGCTCATATATAAAAAGGTCGGGAAAACCCGACTTGTAACCGCAAGCCTTATTTTTTACTCTTTGGCTTACGTACTTTTGATATTGACCGCCCGCGCTTCCGTTATAGAATACGTTTTTATACTGCAAGTCTAAGTATATACAAACGTTTTTTTGTAGTGTATACTCGTCAGCTTTACGGCTCTTAATTTTCATAGCGGTAAAATACTACAAAAATTATACCCTTACAATAGCTAAACGCCTAATTTTTAGAGCATAAAAAAACCCCTACCGTTTAAAGTAAGGGTTTAATATTAAAATATACGTAACTGCGCTTTATGTTGTTCTATACGCTCTATAGCTTTGTCGTAGTACTCTTTATCTAATTCGCAAGCCGTAAGGTCGTACCCTAAGTTATGGCAAGCTATAGCTATACTACCGCTACCTAGGTGCGTGTCTAGTATTTTGTCGCCCTCTTTAGCATAGTTCATTAACAGCCATTCATATAATCTAATTGGTTTTTCTGTGGGATGTATTCTTGGTGTGCCATTGTTAGCATTTGCCCCTACCCAAGAAACTTTATATAATTTTAAGGCTCTATTAAAAGAACTAAAAGCTATTTCTCCGTCTGCATAACTATTGTCCCCTGTTCCTTTATCCCAAAATATCCACCCCATGCTTGGAGGTAAATGTATTGTCATATAATTAGCACCCCAAATAATTTGGTTTTTACTTACCCTAAATAATTCGGTAAAATAAATTTTATTTGGTATTTTATTATCCCAATCTTTATTTTTATATCCTATTGTTTTGTTTTTGCTTGTTCCATTTTTAAAAGATTTCCCACCAGCACCAATACCATAAGGTGGGTCTACTATTGCTAGGTCGAAATAATTGTCCTCATACCTAGCCATTAGTTTCATATTGCACTCGTTAGTTATTTCCATTTAGATAGTCTTTTATAGTTGTCTCACTACTACGCTCTCTAAAGGCTTGTTTATGTAGTGCGTTCTCTTGTTCTCGTATTGTAATTATGTTACCTGTTCGGTCTATATCGTACCTAGTTAGCCACTCAAATAATATACCCCCGTCTATACGGTCGTATACTTTACCATACTTACCCGTTTTGCCTCGGTTAAAGCAAAGCCCTATATCGTATAAATTAAAGCGTTTAAACTCATTGTATACCATATACGCAACGTCTACTATCTGCGTGTCGCTCATAGAGTTTTTAACATTATACCACTCTAATACCTCTATAATAAGTATACTAATTAGGTCTACTACCTTTTCGTTGCTTTGCTCTTTAGCTATTTTTTGTAAGCTCTTGGGCTTATGCTTTAATATTATATGCGCTAGGCTTTTTTCGTCTAGGTTTATTACTTGCATTTTAAAAGCTCTGGGGTTATCTACTAGGCTTACCTCGTTAAAGGTTGTTACCGCGCTAGGTAAATTACGTGTACTTTGCTCGGAGCTTGTCCCTAAGAGCGCTACCGCTTGCTTTATTTTGTCCGCGTCCATTTTTTAAGTCGTTTATTATGTTAGTTAAGTTACTGTTAATTTGGGTTAGCTTTATCTGTTTTTGTAAAAACGGCTCGAGCTTGTCCCAACTATTTAAGATATATTTAAAACCGTCTATAGTAGTTTCGTCGTTTAAACCTTTTGAGCTCGCCGACTTTTTTAAGTACGCTATAATCTGCTTTAAAGCGTTACCCTCTGCCCCGTTAATCTTTGCGGGCATATCTAACCTATTTTTAATAAAAGCGTCGTAGACGCTAACACACTCTTTATATATGTTATTATTATTAGGTTTACTATATGTAGTTTTAGTATATGGTATAGGTTTTACCTTTTGGTTATTTGCTTTTAACGGTTTGGTAAATTCCTTTTTACCGTTCGGTAAGTTGCTTTTTACCGTTTGGTATATTGTTTGGTAGTCTACAAACGCGTACCATTTAGTACGGTCGTACTTAGCCTTATTATAGTTACCTACTTTTATTACGTTTTGAGTTTCTAGGCTTTTTAGTATTCTACCTATTTGTCGTTCACTCCAGAACGGAAACAAAGACCTAAACGCGTTTATAGAGTTGTAGGTATATGTACTACCGTCGTACTCGTTTTTATTGTTGGCTTTGTTCTTAGCTATCCAAAACAATAAATTATAGATTACTATAGCTTCATCTACCCCGTAGGCTTTTGCGTGGTCTGTATGGAAACTATAAACCATTGTTTACGTATCTAATAACCTTTTTAAAAGGTCGTTTAGTTGCCTCTGCTATACGGTCGGCATACTTAATAAAGTAGCTAGGGTCTCTACATATCTTATCGACTGTAGGGCGCGTTAGTTTTAGCGCTTTAGATATATCCGTTTTACTCTTGTAATACTTAAAAAGGTATACCTCTTGCTTATTTCTAGGTTTGTATAAGTTCATTTTGATATAGTTTAAATTAAAAAAAAAGTAAAGCCCCCGTAGGGGCTCTACTTAACCTACCTTAACTAACTAACTAAAAGGGTAGGTTTTCCTCTTCTACGCGGTCGTTATGTTCTGCCTCTATGCTAGCCTCTTTAAATTTATTTTCGATACTGCTAGGCGTAGTAAACTCTTTAGAAAATTGTAGGTTGTCCTCTTGGTTTACAAAGTCTATAAACTTTTTAGCCGTTATTAGTATATCTTGTACCGTTGGCTTTAACTGTGGGGTAATAGCCCAAAAGTCTACCGAGGCTTTTAGCATACTTTGTCTAACTATCTTTACTTGCACGTCGTCAGACTTACCAAAGCTACCCGAGGGGTTACCATAAGGTACGCTAGGTTTAGCGTATACGGGTTTAATCTTTGGAAATTTACCCGCGTAATATTCGTAGTCTACGGTAGCCCCTACCTCGAATTTGTTTTGCTCTTTATGAATACTAGAGTATTCGCCTACGTCTCCGTTGTCAAAACTTATCTCGAATTTGTAAAAGGTCTTAGACCCGTCGCTAGTTTGCCACGTTCCGTTAGGCGTTACTAGTTCAATTTTTGCGTTTTTAATTTCAGCTTGTGCCATTTGTTTAAAATTAGGTTTAATAATTGGTTAAGATTAAGTTAAAATATTTGTCTAGTTCTTTGTAACTGTTTTTATGTAAGCCCGACAAACTAAACTTACTTAGGGCTTGTTCTTTAAAGTCTGTAGCTACCTCTTTGTCTCTAGCGTGTAGCTGAAACTCTAGTAGGTTTACTACGTCCTTTATATTAAAATTAGGTTTGTCTTGCACCTCGCTTATCATTGTAAGCATACGGTAAATAAACTCTTTACGCTCTTCCATTTGGTAAAACTTCTTTAGGTTGTACAAATGGTACGTCGCTTTTATTACTATGCAACATTTTATTGAGGTGGTATATATCCGTTAGCGTTTCTATAAGGTCTTCTTTACCCTCTAAAAAGCCGTTAGCTACTATAAGGTCGTAGTACAAATACTCTTCTTTATCGCAGTTAATATACTTACTACTCTCTACAGGAGTTACTACGCTCTTACTTTTAGGTACAAATACCATATCCTTACCCGACTTTACCGCCCACGCTTTAGGCGTCTCGCAATTATGTACGAGCCCGCGCTTACTTCGTAGTCTTACTTTCATAGGTTAGGGTTTTTAGGTCGCCCAAGCTCTACCCACTCTTTAACCGTACCGCCATTTAATAGCGTTACCGTACCATTTTGCCATAGTATAAGGCGCTTTTGTCGGTGTTTATATTCTTGTTCTTGTACGTCTAGCTCTTTTTGTACCTCGTCGGCGTACGCGTACGGGTTGTTAACAAATACTTGCTCTACAAATTGTTCAAATAATCGGCTCATTGTGGTAAATTTAAGTTTAGTTTTAGTTCGTTTAGTTTCTCTATAGCGTAGTTTAACCTAGTACGGTTTAGTCTATTGTCGCTAAAGACTTTATTTAACCCCTCTATAAGTGTTTTTTGTGGGTCTGTATCTATAGCGGTATTATTATGTATACCCTCTAGTAAGTTTATTACGTTTTCTAGTAGTCCTTTTTTCTCTTGTTCTGTCATTACTTAATATTTAAAGAGTTAATAAGGTCGGTTACTTCGCCAACGGGGTCATAGTCAGAGTTAAAAATATGTTTAGCCTTAGAGACTAGTTTATACTCTGCTACCGTAGTTACTTTAGGGCTACCGTCTTTAGTTCTAAACCTTGTAGGTACTTTACGCGGTAGGCTTATAATAGTTAAGTCGTCCCCGTTACTTTCAAAGTGTCGGTTTAGTTTAAATACTGTAGACGCTAACCTAGTGTTACCTAGTTCGTCTGTACATTGTTTTTGCGTAATACTAGGGTTGTCTTTAAGATACGCTAGTAGTCTGGTTAGGTGCGTGTTTTCTCGCATAATAATAAATTTAAAGATTAGTTAAAGACCCTAGCAACTCGTACTAGGGTTTCGCTCTTTTGAGCTCATCAGTTTAACATTAGTCTAAATTTTCTAGTATTAAGTCTATTATATACTCGTTTAATTTAGCGCGCTTTTCGTTGCTTATCTCTACTTTAGTACGTAAGTCTATAAAATGTTTATTAGAGTATACTATAGTATCTACCGCTACGTCTACTATTTGGCTAGGCATCTCTACGGGCTCTTCGGTGTCGTAGCTCCACTCTACCCAACTATCTAAATACATTTGTACGCCCTCTTTAAAGGTGTTAGGCATTACAAACTCTTTTAATATTTCTCTAGTTAGTACGCTCTTTGCTAGTTCTTTTAAATTGGTAGGGTTTTTAAACCTAGTTAATTTACCCCCCTCTAATACTCCGTATTTCATAATAATAAATTTTAGTTAGTTAAAGACGCCACCCCGTAGGGTAGCGTTTCGACCTTTTAGGTCTCGTCAGTTTAACTGTTTTGGTTTTTAATTATTTGCTTTACTATAGCCTTACACGTTTTGTTTATCTCTTGCATACGTTTAATATGCTCGTCGGTTACGTCGGCGGGGTTGGTGGCTCGTATTAACCTTATAGCGCTTACGTCGTTTCTAAAAAGGTTATTACAAGTATCATCTAAAGTAGCGTTACAATACATATCATATTTACAACTTAGACGGTTTAGCTTTTGGTAGTTTTTAATTTTTTCCATTTTAATAAATTTTAGTTAGTTATAGACGCTAGCATATTGTACTAGCGTTTCGCCTTTATAGGCTCATCAGTATAACGGGTATTTAGGTACGCCCCCTATGGCGTCAGCTTGATAAGTTAAAAACGTCCTAACGATTAAAGTACTTAGCGTTTGTACTTGTATAGCATTACTCTAACCCTAAAGCCTCCCGCGTTCCGCGTTTGGGTTTCCCTTACCCCTAGGTTAGTACTATAGCCGTCCGTAGCATTTTACGTATATAACTATATCAATATGTCAAATAACTAGCCCCCTATCTCGAATGCATACGCAAATGTAAATTAAAATTTACAGTTACGCAAGCACGCAAGCAATATTTTTTTTACGTTTAAATTTCTGCGCCGTAGAAATGTAGGGGCGCACTCGTACTAGAGAAAGTACAAAGTCTCTTAGAGAGGCTAAAAATAGCCTTAAATAAAATATATAATATTTTACATTTGAATTTTAAAAGTAGTGGGTAAGTCGGGCTATTTGACCGTCTTTTTTAGAGTGAATAAAACCCTCTACGGCTTTTTTACTGCCCGTATATCCTTTACGAGAGTGCCAACTATCCGACCCCGAGGGGCTACGCAAGTACTCAATAGTTACCCCTATATAGTCTTTAGCGTCTCTATATTTATATTTTATTTTGTGGTGCAAATGGTGTAAATACCAATACCTGTATAAGGTACAAGACCAATCTGTAGGGCGTTCGTTAGCCATAAGTAGGGGTAAGTTATCTACTTTAGCCCCGTCGCCATGCTCTAAACCTATTAAGCTATTACCGTACTTATAGTATTTTCTATGCGACGCGCCCGCGTCTACTCTTACGTCTTTAGTTTTTCTAAACCAAGCCTTTATAGTCTTGGCTAGGTAGTGCCCGCTCTGGTAGTCATGGTTACTCATAGAGTGTACGCAATCAACGGGGGCTATATGGCGTAGCATCTCTATAACTTTTACGTAGAGTTGTAGAGCCACGTCGTAAAACTCCCACCATTTACCGCCGTCGGTGTCTTGGTGCGTACCTTTTGTAGTAGTGTTATAGACGTTATCAATATGTAGTATGTCGTTTCCTAAGCATAATAAAACCCTATCTATATTAAAGCCCTTAGACTTATCTATAAGCCCTTGTACGCCCTCTAAAACGCGTTTTACTGCTATATCTACGTTATACTCGTCGCCCGTTTCTAAAGCGTTAGCGTATTTACCTATATGAACGTCGGCGGGGTTTATTACTAATAGATGCCCGTCCTTTTCTTTACGTTGTATATACTTGTAAGTAGGTGCGTGGGCGTTTACGTAGTCTTGTACCTTTTTAAATATCTGTAGGTCGTCGCGGTTTTGTTTTGTAACAATGCTAAAACGTGGCTCGCCTTTAAAGTTCTGCCAATGCTTAACGCTTACTACGTCTTTTTTATGTATTCCCCGCTCTTTAAGGTGTAGTTCTAGTAACGAGTTGTCGTTTATATTTTCGACGTACTCGCCCCTATGTTTTTTTATAAGGTCTACCTCTTCGGGTGCTAACCGCATACGGTTAAAGCTATCGGGCTTACTCATTCTTAAAAACGCTAAAGCACAAAGGCAATACCGCTATAAAAGATAGTAATACGTTGTACTCGTTTAGTCCGTTGGTCGCCATATCGGTAACGCTTGCCGTAACAAGTACACCCGATACGCTACGCTTTGCGCTCCATTTTTTATTGCGTTGCCCCTCTTTAAAAACGTCCGCTACTTTACCTATGTTTTTTAAAATATTAGTCTTTATCATAAAACCACTCTAATAAATAGTAAACTATAGCGGGGGTAAATATTAGTAATACAGTTAAAAAGTAAATCATTTTTTTAGTTTGTCTTTTACTAATAGGTTTACTAAGCCGTCTAGCTTGGCAAATACTTTGTTGTCTTTTTTAGTTGGCGTAATGTTTACTACAACTTTAGCAAATGCTAGCGCGCCTATAACAAGCTCGCCCCAATTATTACTAATAAAATCAATCATTATATAAGTCTAAACAAATGAAACAAAAAGGCATATATAAATAATGCCCCGTACCGTCTTGGTATCTTTGAGAGTATACCCCTAAGAGTATACCCGTATAAAACCCTATAGAAATTTCCCACCCCATTAATAAAGCCACGTAACGCCGTCGGGTAGGCTTGGGTCGTTATCTACGTGTATAAAAGTTTTAGCTATTCCTAAACGCTTAAAACCTACGTTTATTAGCGCGTCAATCATTGTAAACCTATCCGCCGAGTTAGTGCAACGAATATCTACCGCGTAGCCTCGTAGGTGGCTCGAGTTTTTACTTCCTTTTACGGCTTTATTCCTAGCCTCTGACCGCCAACTAGAATTTATAATAAAAGGTATTCCCGCAGTCTGGCGCGCCATATCTAACATAATTAAAAGCTCGTCGTCCATTTTGCTAAAACATTCTACGCCGTCGCAATTAAACTCTTTAGGGCTAAAGTGCTTTATCATTTGTCTAATAGCTTTTTAATATTATACAATAAAGCCGTACTTAATAGTAATATTGTAAGCGCTTGCTCTATATCTACAAAGGTAATACCAACCGCTCCCGCGTTTATAGTATTAAATACTACGGTGTCTATTTTGTCTTGCATTTTTTACCTTTTTTTTCTAGGTAGAGCTTTAATAATTTCTCGTATTGCTCTTTATTATTTTTACTGCCTTTAGGACGCCCCATTATTTTTTAGGTTTTATCCACATATACGGGTTATAAGTCGGAGCTCCCGAAATAGTTAAACCGTTCTCGTAGTATATTGTAGTAATAGGGCTCATATCCGCACCGCTACCCGCGTTATATTCTGCTAGGGTGCTATTGTTATTTTGTAAATAGTCTATTAAACGCTCGCTATAAAATTGCGCGTTATTACGTTCTTTAGCTATTAGACTATCTACCTCGCTTTTACTTATTGGCGTTGCGTTATCCCCGCTAATTTGCGAAATAGAGCTATTTAAAACCTTATTAGATAAATAAGGGTATAACTCTACTAAAGACCAATACATAACCGTACGCCTTATATAATCGTCCATAAGCGTAGCGTATGCAGTAGGTAAGCTAGCTACATTTGTTTTGAGATACTTATATAAATTAGTACCTAGTATTGGTTGTATGTATTTATCTTGAGCGGTTAGTATAGCGGGTAAAAAATATTTTTCGTCTATACTGCCCCCAACTTGACTATATGCTTTTATATAGTCAGCGTCTACAAATATTACTTGAGTAGGTAAAGCCATAATTTTAGTGTATTGCTATAATATCGCTTGCGGTTGTACCTTTTGAATATACTTTATTTACTTTGATAAAATCAAGATAAGTACCGCTAGCTACATTTTTTAAAGTTATCGTTTGCCCGTCTATTGTATCTACCTTTAAGTCGCCCCCCGTACCTACGTATAAGTTAAACGGTACGTCGCTTACTTTTAAACTATTGCTTGGTGTTACTGTTTGGGCTACTTCGCCCTTGGTATATCTTGCTTTACTTTTTTGTCTTGTATCTAACGCCATTTTATTTACTTGTTTTTATGTTTTAAACTTCCTCTATTAGGTAAATCTATTGTAGGGGTACTAGACTTACGCCACCCTCTAGGGTTTGTTATACCCGTACCTCTTGTATTTGGGCTTACTTCTGTATCGTTATTAAGCCCGTCGTTTGGTAAAAATTGTCCGCTTGCGTTTCGCTTACGTTTCCAAACTTGACGTATAAATTTATGGTGGCAATATACCCCACCTTTCCACTCCCATATAGAGTAAGTACTTTTACCCTCTGGGGCAAACTCGCCATTTATACCCTCTTTACCCATTTGTCTAATATCCTCGTACCTATAAGATACTCCTAGCTTTGCGTTTGCTACCATATTCTTACAAAATAAACGGCTATTCTTACTTAGGTTTCTACTATATCTATAACGTACTTTAAATAGTCCCTTATCGGTTTTACTCTTTTCCTCGGGGTTAGCGTATCGTTTAAAAAACTTATACGGCTCGTTATGATATTGCGCCTCTAGTTTAGTGTCGTCTATCTCTGTTTCTTCTACAAGTTCCCAAGAGTTAGTATTTACTACCTCGCCTACTTTGTCTAGGTATTCTAGCCATTTGTGAGCGTCCTCGTCGCATAGGTGTACGTTTTCGCTTAGATTAGCTACCTCTTTTACCTTTTTTCTACTCCAACTATGACCCGCGTCGCCACCCCAAAGAGCCCAAGCTATACGCCCCGCACTAGGAAAACCTTTGTCGCCTATGTTAAAGCCTTGCCCTTTTTTGTCTACCTCATGGCGTTCAAAGTAAGAGTACATACGTTTAATAGTATCTATACTAAGGTCTTTACCGTTGCTAATATCTCGAGCTCTAGCTACTCCTACCTCTGTACCGCCTCGCTTATATTCTCTACGCCACTCTAAACCCTTTTTAGCCTCTTCTACCATACCTTTAGTAGGTGTACGGTCTACGTCGTCTTGGGTTTTATAGTTGCGTTTCTTCTTTTTTTTTTCACTAGATAAGCTAGTAGCCTCTACCTCTTCTACTGTACGTTTTACCTCTACCTCTTCGCTAAATGGTTGCGCGCTTTCAAACTCTAATTTTATACCCTCGCCCGCTTCAAACATTATTAATTCTAGCGCCTCGGTTAATAAGTCCCTATAGCCCGTTACTACTGTTTGTTCAAATAATATACTAGCCGTACGTAACTCGTCCGCATTATTACCAAGCCCGCCACCGTCAGAGTTTACCCCAAATAAACGAGGGCTTACTACTCTATGGCTTATCATAATTTTGTTAGTTATTTCTTTGCTTAAAAACTCATATTGCTTGTCAGCGTCAGAGAGTGCAAAACTTGTAATTTCTGGAGCGTTGGCGCGGTCGTCTGAAAATGAAAGTATAAACTTACCCGCGTTTTTAGACCCGCTTAACTCGTTTTCTATTTGGCGTTTTACCTCTCTGCGTTTCTCTTCGCTAGGTATACCTTGGTTAAATGATAGTAAAAAACTAGGCGCTAGACCGTTTTGTATGTTTGCTAGGTGGTATTCGCTTACGTTCTTATCAAGGTTAATATAATTTAGTCCCCCTTGATAGTCGGGCTTTGGGTAATAGTAAGACCCTACGCTATACATTTTAAAACAAGCTATTTGACTTGGAAAAGCGTGTTTTTGTTCGGGGTCAAAGGCTTTGACTTTATCGTAACCCGCCTTTTTTACGTTACTCCAATCTTTAGAATAGTAGTAAAAATCTACTTTGCCGTCGGTCTCTTCGCCCGTTCTCATATTCTCGTAAGGTATATGCTCTACGTCTGTTATAGTAGTGCGGTCTAAGGAATAAGATAAAGACAAATAGAAACCGCCTTGTACTTTAAGGTCTAAAACGCATTTTTGTATAGTGTTTTTACCTACGCCCTTATCGAATAGTTGCAAAAACTTAGCCCAAGCCTCTACCTTTACGTCTTTGTCGGGACTTGTTACCCCGTCGCCATATATCCAAGACGCTATAGAATTACAAAGCGCATTGTGTACGCTAGACTTTTGGTATAAGTCTATAAGGTAGTTAGGGTAGTCGTTATTCTGTCCGTAGCTTACGTACTCGTCTGAGCTCTTTACTACTTCGCTATCGTCTGTATACTCGTAAGAGTTATTAAATGTATGTAGCTTACTCATTCTTATAAGATATTACCGTAGGTATAGTTTGCCTATCGGGGTTATAATATGTATTAGTAAAGTCGTAACTATCGTAAACCATAGCTACCCCCTTATCTATAAGTATACGCGCGTTTTGGTCGCTCTTACCTTGCACCGTTGCGGGGTAGTCTGCGTTTTCTAGTACGCCGTATATATTATAGTCGTATTTACCCGCGTTATCTAAGCCTATTACACCGTTGCGCGTTGGGGTTTCTAGCGTAGCTAAATCTATACGTAGGTCAAAAGTAATATACCTAGCGTTACTACTCTCTTTAGACTTTTGTAGTAGCGTATCGTATACCTTACCCGTAGTTTGTTCTATTAATTCTATTAAATAGTGTGTAGGCGCACTTAATACAGTAGGTACTTGGTGCGTAGAATTAGGTATAAATACGGGTTTACTCTTGTTTATTGCATTACTAAACAAATTACTAGAGTAATTAACCGTTATTTTATTCCGATAGTTCGGTATTTTTTTTAGGCTTAACACTAGTAAATAAATTAGGGTTTAGTTTATAAATAGTTGTAAGTAAATGCTCGGGTAAGTTATCGCTTAGTATAGTTTTTTTAGGACAATATACTGCGCTACCTATATATTTCTTTTTTAGTTTCATTTTCATATCTGTAAATATAAGAAAAGGCGGTAAGGCTTTCAACTCCTACCACCTTTAATTTAACTAATCAAATAAACCGTTCTATATTTGTGTACCGCTTAAAGTAATTTTACTAGCCGTTACAGATTCGGGCGCGCTTGTCATATTTATTGCGGGCTCTGTACCCATAGCGCTAAACTGTAAAGTAAACCCTATAGGGTCAGCTAGTGCCGTATCGCCGTTATGAATAAAAGACCCACCGCTACAACGTACCATTTTTTTAAAGTCCATTAGGTAGTAAATACCGTTATTGTCTCTTATCATAATTTGCCATATACCCGCTACTATATCCTCGAATAAATCAATAGTAGTTCCTTGTACGCCTCTGCAAACTATCTCTAGGTCTTGTTGGTATGCTACCCCGCTATCGCTTGTAACAATAGTTTGGTTAAAATTACTTTGGTATTTATCTAAGTCTATTACGTACCAAGTACCCGCTGACGCGCTAGCCGTTTCTACTGCCGAGGCTACCCCGCTAGTTACTGTTACTGTACTAAGTCTATTAGCATCTATACCGCTTATTAGGGCTATTTGGTCTATACCCCCTACGTCATTTTGGCAAAGTATACTTTTACCCGTTGCTATGCTACAACTCATATTTTTATATTTTAAAGGTTATAAAAAGGTAGGGCATAAAGCCCCACCGTAATAAGTCGTACCAACTATGATATAGTTTGATTTACTGCTAGAATACAATCAGATTTAAGACCTACTTGTACACCAATCCCGAAACGCATAACTAACTGAATAAAGTCGCTACCGTCGTATTGGTATCTTGGTATAACTTGCATCTCTGTCATATCAGTACCTAAGTTAGTACCTACAAATAAGTTAGACGCTCTACATAAGATAATTGCGTCGTCTGGCATACCTTGTGCCATATTAACCGCTACGCCTAAGTAAGATACTGCGCCGAATTTTTGGTTATATCCTCTTTGCTCGTAACCGCCACCGTTAGACGCTAATTTACCTAAGTATAAAGCGTAAGTTTTAGGGCTTACTAAGAATTGACAGTCGTCATGTGTTAAGATACCCGCGCATTGGTCTACGGCTTTGTCATATGCCGCTTGCATTTTAGCTAAGATATTACCCTCTGCAAGTGCCGCCCCTAAGTCGATATAGTTAGCCGCTAGGTATAATTTACCCGCTTGTACTCCGTCGTTGTCAATAGCACCGTCGTTAGAAATAAGACCCGTACCTAAAGTAGTAGACCCTTTATAAATAAATTGTTCAACTTGTTGAGCTGACTGTCCCGCAACAACTGACGCCGCAAAGTCTATAAAGTCTGTAGGCTCGCCGTTTCTTGACCCGTTCATTTGAGACGCTACCCAAGTTGGGTACAGTTTACCTCTACATAATGCCTCGTTTACCATTACGTCGGTAGTTGTAAGTACTGCCTCGTCTAAAGTTAAGTTGTCGCCGTTAGTAATACCACAAGCCGAGCCTACGATAGGGTCAGCCGATACTAAAGAAGAAACTACCGCTTTGTTACGTACACCCGCTAAAGATGTTAAGTAGCCGTTTTCTATTGAGTTAGATGCTACCGCGCTTGTAATGTAAGGTAGTGCCAACTCGCCCGCGTAAGTGTTGTTTGTTACTACAGGATAGTTAAATTCGTGTTTTTTATTTGCCATTTTATTAGTTGTTTTTAGCGTTTAAAATAATATCTAAATGCTTGTTACCCGTTTCTATTTTACTAGGGCTTGTTGGTGCATTGTGTTTTAGTGGCTTTACTGCCGATAATTTACTAAGTTTTTGTACAGTCTCTTTAAGTTCTGTATTCTCATTAGTAAGACCCTCTACGGTGTCTTTAAATTCAGAACGAATAAGCTCTAAGGCGTCTACTAAGTTTTCGTTAGTAACGTAGTTAGATAAGTCTACGGTCTCCGCGCTCATCTCTTCCTCTTCTTTTTCGTCCTTTTTAAGGTCTGCCTCTTCGCCGTCCTCTTCGGGTTGCGTAAGGCTTGTAATTTCTCCGTCGCTTACTACCATTTTAGCGCCGCCCTCTACTTCATATTCTCCCGTAGGTAGTGGCATTTTTTCGCCGTCTTCACCTACTACGAATACTAGAACGCCGTCCTCAAATTTTTCAGCATCTGTACCAATTTTAGTACCGTCCACTAGCATAGCCTCCGCCATAAGCTCGACCTCGTTAGTTTCCATTCCTAAAATGGCTTTAATTTGGTTAATAGTGTTTTTCATATTTAAGTATAAGTTACACCTATACAAAGATGCTTTTTATAAAAGTTAGTTTATCTTTAAATAAAAAATGAAACGTAGAAAAAAGACGGGCGAGAAAGCCCTATTTTTTAAGATATGGCAAGCACGCCCGCACGTTTGTACTAACTGTAAAGAGCATTTAGGTAACGAGGCTAAAGCGTGGCACTTTGCCCATATAAAACCTAAAGGCTTATACCCCGAGTTAAGACTAGACCCCGACAATATTAGACTACTCTGTTACAAGTGTCATTATGCCCTAGACTTTCAAAGTAAAGATAAGTTTATAGCCCGCTCTCGCGAATAACTTTACGTATACGGTTTAGTATGTTCTCGTCTTCGCTTAGTGTTGTCTGCTTATCTGTAAAATAACCCTCAATACTAAAGCCTTGTACCTTACCGCTCTTAACGTATTTGTCCCATACCGTACGGTCGTTTACTTTTACCGATACAAACCAAGTCCCTATAGGCAAGTCTTTAAAACCGTACTCATGGCTTTTATCTATTTTACTTGTCTTTATCCAACTCTCTACTACTGTTAGGTTAGTTATATCTTTATTATGTTCTAGCGTGTGGTTGTGTTGTTTATCACGCATAAAAAAGAGCTCGCTAGCTTTTCGTATTGTTTCCTTACTAAAGTATACGTAGTAGTCTTTACCGTCCTCGTCTACTCTTAGTATTTGTTTGTTAGGTATCAGTACCGCGCCTATTAGTAGTTGTTGCTCTTTATCTAGGTCGTTAAATTGTACCTCTATATTTTTACTAGCTTGTTTTAGTGCTATAAAATTTTCTTGTATAGCGGGTTGGTTTACTAGGCTTATAGCAAATACGCCGTCTTGGTTTTCTAGCGCCTCGTCGTCTATAATAAGTTCTACTATTTTGGTCATAATTTTAATTTATAAAGTTGCTCTTTCTTGTATTTGTGTACTTACTTGTTGTTGCTCTTCTACGTCTTGTTGTACTACGTAGGCTTGTATAGGACTATCGCCCCCGAACGCGTCGAGGCTTTGCCCTAGGTTAAAATCTGCGCCTTGTTGTAGTTGGTTTATACCACTATGTACCCCGCTCATATTTACGCCTTGCCTTTGTCCGCCACCAGACCCCGCACTAGCACCACCACCGCCACCGCCACCGCTAGGCGCTTTAGGGCTTTTAGGGTTTACTTTCATTATTTCCTTAACATTTTTAAGACCCATAGCTAAACTTATACCCGCTTGTATATAACTAAACGGGGGCGGTGCACTAGATAACGCCATATTAACGGCTTTATAAGTGTCCATAACCGCACTAGCTACGGCAAAACCTTTTTGCGCTACGCTACCCTCTTCAAATAAAGCGCTCGCCATTTTGATAGTCTGACCTAAAGCGTTTACGTTTGCTTGCCTTTGCTTTATAGCTTTTTGGTCTAGTGCTTTTTGTGTGGCTATATCCTCTAGTCTAAACTTTTTATTTGCGTCATTTACTTGCTTGTTATACTCTTCGGTAATTGCTACCGTATCTACTCCGCTTTTACGTGCTAAGTCTAGTTTGTGTTGGTAGTCTTGGTTTAACTGTTCTAGTTCTGCCTCTCGCTCGCTTAGTCCCGCTACCCTTAACTCGTTTATAGCCTCGGCTTGTTCTTTTATTAGGGCGTTAGTGTTTGTTAGTTGTTCTGACCGTTGCCCCGTTATACGCTCTTCTATATCTACTATTTCTGTCTCGGCTTCTATAACTGCTTTTTGTAGTTCTAGGTTATCCTCGTTTACCGATAACTCTAATTTAGCTAAGTCTAGTTTTTTTTGTGCTAGGCTTTGCTCTTCTGCTAGTTGCTTGTCTAATATTTGCCCTAGCTCTTCGTTTGCTTTTATACGTTCTGCAAAGGTTAGGCTTTCGTCGTCTCTTATTTGTCTTTGTAGCTCTGCTTGGTTTTGATATTGTAGCATTAGTTTTTGTTGCCCCGCCTCTAATAGTTCTACTTGTTTACGTTGCTCTACTAATACGTCGGCGGTCTTTATAGCCTTTTTACTTTCTTCTACTATTGTGTTAAAAGTAGATACCGCTACGTCTTTTACGTTTTCATATACTGCGGTAGCGTCTTCTTTAAAGTCGTTAAAGTCGCCCTTTACCTCTTCAAGTCCCGACTTTATCATATCCATATCAAAGCTAAAAATACCCGTAAGTATTGTACCTACTCCGCTAAACTTATCTACTATATAATTTTTAAAGCCTATTAGCTTTTCTTTTATACTATCTATAGTTTTTTGAGGTTGTAAAAATGCGTTAAATATTTGTTGTCCTAAATTACTTACAAAGTCTGCCACTTGGTTAAATACAATTCCTAACGCGGTAGTACCTTTTTCTAAGGCATCTACTACGGGTTGGTTTTGCATTATAATTTCTTTTAGCATTTTAAAAGCCTCGTTAAGCAAAAGTAAGCCCGTCCCTTTCATAGCCAAACCTAGACCCTTAAAGCCACCCGCTAAACCTTTTATAGCGCCTAAACTAGCTTTACCTACCTTACTCATAGCGCTAGTACTCTCGGCTATTTTTTCGGTTTGGTCTGCTACCTCGCTTAGTTGGTCTATAGCCTTGTCTAGCTTGGTGCGTATCTCTATATCAAATACTAATTGCTCCATAAAGCCCCTCTATTTTTCCATTGTTTTAGCCTTACCTCGTAGTTGCGTTTTAGCTTGTCGTAATAGTCCATTATGTTACTAGGTGTATAATGCTCTTTAAAATCTGGCAATATATCCAACGTAGGGGCTATTACGTTTATACAATCGTTAAGGTGTTTAGTTAAGTCCTCATAAGTATAAAGATACTCTAGGTCTAAAGTTTGTTTTTCGTCTGTAAGTTCTATTGTATATTCCATTTATTTTTTAGGTAAAAAATTAGTTTGTCGCGGTCTGCGTCGCTTATCTTATTGTCGTAGGCAATAATCTCATGAATACGCCCGTCAAATTCTGCAAAGTCTATTGAGCCCGTCCAACGTCCCCCAACGGTAAAATAAAAAGCGTCGGTAGGACTGCTAGCCGTTGTATAGGTATCGGTACTACCGTTCTCGTCTATTATATCTAGGTCGGTGTTATCGCGTCTACCTACTACTATTTTTTTATCTGTTACGCCCGCGTTTTGTATTTTACATTGAAACATATTAGTAGAGGTATTTTCGTTATAATAGCTTACGCTATCATTACTACCACCGCCGTACGTACCG
>Ga0316202_10000857_pt1 | contig 27655 bp, 43 predicted proteins | sample 3monrhotite_MG_FD_204934 | JGI IMG/M metagenome (GOLD analysis project Ga0316202, IMG submission 204934) | Microbial mat bacterial communities from mineral coupon in-situ incubated in ocean water Damariscotta River, Maine, United States -... | ecosystem: Environmental > Aquatic > Marine >... | reverse complement strand
CTAGATATTTCAGCTTCTATGTTATATCTGCCTGTAGGACTCATGGTTGTTAATGGAGTCAAAGGTACGCCTGTTTGTTTTTTAGCATCTTCGTAAGCTAACTTACCCAAACCAGCAGCTAAAGCTCCTATGCCGCCCATCTTAAGTGCGTCACCGAAACCACCTCCTTCACCACCACCAAAAACATTACGTAATAATCCTGGATCTTCTGAAGTACCTAAAAATGTATCTCGTAAGTTAGGTCCAATCTGACCACCAAAAGGTCCTGTAGATGGTTGGTTCTGCAAATTTTGTAAGTATAATTGCTGATCTACGCTACTTAATTTATTAAATTCTGCTTCTGTCATAGCTGGAGCTTGTGGTTGACCTAATCCTGTTAGGCTGCCTAAACCTTTTCGTATTGACGGGCCTAACTTACCACCAAATATACCTTTATCACCAGTAGCTGGATTAAAGAATGTACTTGCTAAGTTGCCAGATTTTAAACCGCTACCTAAAGCTCTAAACTTATCTAATCCACCAAGGCTACTAAAATTACCTTGACCGACAAGTTTACCGCCAACTTTGCCTAGACTTCCAATACCGCTCATTAATTTACCAGCACCATAACCGCCGAGTGCTCCAGATAATGCGCCTTTGAGTCCTTTACCTGCTGCTACATTGGCACCAGCTCCGATTGCTCCAGCTAATACTGGTCCGACTCCTGGAATAAAGTTTGCTAATGGTCCAGCTATAGGTGCTATCTTCTTAACTACTTTTTTAAGGGCCTTACCAATTTTCTTAAAGAAAAATTGTTCTAAACCAGTAACTGGATTAAGGCTTGCTATACCCGAACCTACGATTGCTTGTTCTGGGTTTATATCAAATTCGTCAAACTTTTTAGCTAATGCTGATTCAAACTGTGCATCTTCTAAAAACTCTGGCGGTATAACCATTTCGCCAGGTCTTAAATGCGCTAATTCTGTATCTCCGCCTTCACCGTATTGTTTTAATTGTGCAACCTCAGCTGCAAGTGGTGACTCTTGTATTGCAAGACCGCGCTCAAGCATAGATTCAAGTATTTGTTTTTCCTCGTCGTTCATGTCCTTAGACACATCATCGACCATCATATCTATTTCTTGTTCAGATACAGCACCTCTTTGCATCATGTCTTGTGGTGGCATTTGCATACCTGGACGCATCATCATGTCTTGTGTGACACTACCGCCTTCTTGCAAGCCATATACTCTTTGTAAACTTTGATCTAATGTATTCATGGTGTACTTACTGTCACTGCTCCTATACTTGTTGTTGCAGAGAGTCCAGTCAAGTAAGTTTGATGTTCGTACAGGTTTCTAAACTCTGTACCATCAAAGGCTTGGTGAACCTCTGTCGTTGTGTTAAATATAATGGCTCCTGTAGCAAATTGCAATTCGCTAAGGTCTGTGGAGTTAAAAGATTTTATGGTATCTGGATCAACAGATCCTAGGTTAATTTCTAAAATCCTAACTAGGCGATTGAAAGTGTCAGCTGAAACGTTATCACCGACAGCAAAAGGTAGTTGTGTAGGTAATAATTTGCTCATTATCTACGTCCAGATGGTTGAATCTCTACTCTTGTACTACCAAGCCTCCACTTGTAATTTTTTTGATCAGCCTCAGTGTTATCATCGTCGGACTCAAAGCGCAGAACAAACTGTCTTGCTCTTGATCGTAAAGATGTAAAGGTTGAGCTTGTGGTAATTTGTGATGTCGAATCAGTTGATAAAGTTTGGTTGCTAAAGTCACGTCTTTTAACCACAACGTTTATAGCTGGGTTTTGACTGGTGCCTGTATCATTGAAAAATAATATATCTGGCAGGATTCTTTTTAAAAATACAAACCTGTCGCCGTCTCCTATATCAATGTCAGCAGATTCTACAAACACACCATCCATAGCGCTTTGATCATTATTAAATCCTTTCTCATGTTCGTAAATATATTTAGATCCGTTTTCACCACCTGCTAGCGGTTTGTCTAATACGCCTGCTGCAAGCCAAGAGTATCTTTCTAATGATCCAATACTCCAGGTACCCTCTTCATAATTGTAAATTGCATACCTAGATATTTCACTAGTGTCGTCTGTAAGCGAAGGGTAAAAAAACCAAACTTCTGAAAACTCTTCATTAAGTCCTGCAAAGCATTTAAACGCCTGGCCTTCATCAAGATCTGAAAATACATAATCTTGCACGCTACAAGGTATTTGTTGTACCGATCCGTTGTAATAGTAAAAACCTTTTTTAGACATGTAATAAACACCTTTGGGTGAATTACAAAAAGCCTTTGGGCCGATAAGACCAGCTCCTTCGTTAATTAAATTTACTGCAAAGGTTAAAGGAGGGCCAATAAAATTCATTGAATATAAAGATGTGTCTGTCCATATTAAAACTTCTTGCCTAGCTTTTACTCCGCCGACAATAGCTGAACCAGAAGATAATCGTAAAGATCCTGCTGTATTGGTTGCTAATGGTTCAAACTCTAATGGGTTCTCTTGATCACTAAAAGCTACAAGCATAGGATCCAATGTTCCTGTTCTTGAGCTTCCGCTTATGGGATCTGCGCCTAAAACCACTAAATGTCTGTCTGTTTCAGATGTAATGACTTGTAAGGCTTGCGTTGGAACTAAATTTGCGCCGCTAGTTGTAGCTAACTCAACTGCTCTTGTTGATAAACCGTCATTTTCTACCCAACGATAAATACCACCACCTCTTGGGTTTATAATTAAATCTTCGCCGTAATTATCGTGTGTCCATAATCGTAGTTGGTTTGCTGCTGAGAGAGCTGTTGATGAACCCCAACCACCAGCACCCCAAGTTCCTACACCCCAACCAGTAGACTGTACATAATTTTCGAGTCCAGAATTGATTTGATAAGCTGCATCGGTTGCAGATCCACCGTTACCAGTATCACTTGAGTTTGCTGTTACAGTTGATTCGCTTGTATCTTTTGCAGTAATTTCATAAGTATTTACACCTGTTACCAGGTTTATTTGATACTCTTGATTTAATACCACTGCCGTGATATTACCACCCAAACTAACCGCACTTGAAAATGTAACAAAATCACCGTTGACAGCTCCATGACCTGCATCAGTCACTGTTATAGTAGATGATCCATCGGTTGCAGCAAAAGTTGCTGCGTTAGTGGTATTTTTTCTTATAGGCGTAACATCATTATATGTTTCACCTTCTTCAATGTAATATTTATTAGTTGTGCCTATACCAAGATATTTTGATCCGCTCAAAGAAATCCAAGAGTGTAGAGCTCTAGCAGAACCAACTATTGTATTAGTAGAAAACTTCTCCCAACCACCAATTTTTTCAACTCGACCTTTTCTAAACCTAATTTTATCGGCATCAACCCAACCGCCTTCGTTTGCGTAATCGGTTTCTTCCTTATTAATTCCAGGCTTAAAATTTATTTTTGATAGCGGCATAATTTAATGTAAACATTGCTACTATTAAGCTAATCTTATAATTGCACCAGTTGCTGTAGCACTTGGGAAAACAATCGTAAAATCTCCAGCTGTAGATGTTTTGTCGCCGCCAAAATCTATAGCTGCAACAGCTTTATCAGAATTTGTGTCGTTATATATTAGACACCCTCTTGCTGTTACGGTTGCGTTACTAAAAGTTAAATCTGCAAAATCACACAAAGCAGTAGTACCAGAAGTTACTGGTGTTACGTTTGTTAATGCTGATCCTCCAGCTGTGTAGTTAGTCCCAGTTGCTTGACCAGTTGTAACGTATGCTGTAGTTCCTGCTCCTAGTGTAGCCGAGCTAGTATACAAAGCTAACTTAAAAGAGTTGCCACTTGTTGCTGTAAAGTTGTGAGTGCCCACTAAAAGCTCTTGTTTAAAACTTGTACATATTGCCGATGTTATTGCCATTATAGCTCCTTTAATATTTTAGCCATGTCGCTGTGGCCTTGTTTTTCTAATAAATTTGCATAAGTCGTATTTTGCGACTTAATTGCATTTTTCATACTATGTAAGATTACAGTATAAACTTGATTTTGAAAAGCCAAAGCCTGCTGTTTGATATGCTCTGGAGCAGACTCAGAATAATCGCATATTTTCTTTGTTGCCTGAGCCGCCCAAAACTCTGGATCATGTCCTTTGTTTTCAGTGGTTGTTACACCCACACTGCCTAATGCAAAATCGCTTTTTACACTCATCCTTTGTAGGGTTCTGGTGGAGCAATGTCTTCATTTATTTTTAAACCATGCTTTTCTAATTCATCATTTATTTCATCGTATGGCCCAATAATAAATTTACCCTCATGCGGTATCGCAACTAATGGTTTATCTAATCTATGAAAACCATACAGCTTTTCATTTGCTGGCACGTTTGAATCTAATACTGTAGATCTGCCGCTAATACCAATCAGTATGTCAGCTGCCATACATTTGCTAACCCAAAACTCAACACAAGCTCTACCAGCTTCTGCAAAGTGCATGTTTTCTTTGTAAGAAAAATCAATACCGAATAAATCTAGTTGTCCAACTTTATTATATAAAGCAAAAGCTATTGCATAAGCTACGGTATTATTTAAGTATGCACACTGAGTTGCATCACAAACTTCTTGCAAAGGATACATTACTGGATTTCTTATTCTTGGATCTAACTCACAAGTATAAACAGGCGCACTAGAATTTGTTAATACTTCGCACATAACAGGTGTTTGTGAACCAGCATCATTACTATCAAAAAACCTGCTTGCAGGATCTAACATAAAGATTCTATCTGGTGGGTAAACAGCTGCTGCTGAATTGATACACCATACCTCGTCCCAGGTACGGCCATTTTCTCTGCCTATGGCAAAATCAACTTGTGATATGCCAAGTCCTATTAGAGCAATTTTCTTGCCCTCTAAAGATTCTATTCTACTCATTAGCTTACGCTAGATCGGACTGAATCGTATCTGTATTCGTCGCGTGTTCCACGACCTTCGGATGTATTTTTCATTCTGGCTACCGCCTCCTTAAAGCGTCCCTCTAATTGCATAACAACGTCAGATGGCTCTTTAAGAAAAATTGCACCCTCTACCAAAGAACCATATAACAAAGCGTCAGAATAGTCTGTGGATAAGAATGTCGTGCCAGAGTCGCTACCAGCAGTCAATGAGACTGGTTTATGTAAATAATGAAGTTCAATCGTATAGTCCGAATCGGGCATAGGTGAAACTTCAAATGCCGCATCATCAAATAATGAGTAATATTTCGGCTTGGCCCTTGTGGTACCAGACGAATATTCCTTAATAAATGAAGGATGTTTAAAGTCTAAGTAATCGTATGTGTCTGAGCTTATTACAGCCAAACTCATAGGAGCATAGAAATCTGTTGGTGTAGCCAAGAATCTGTTGCCAGTAGTTACTGTGCCCTGGACGTTTTTTCTTTGTTCTGGTAATTGAACAAATGAAAATATACGATCCTCAGCTTCTTGTATAAAAGTTGGTAACTGATTTGTAAAAGTAGTTTCAGATACTTCCAGATAGTCTTGAATTGCTGTTTTAAGTGTGCCGTATGTAAAACTCATGTTGTTACCGTTACCTCGCCTACGCTAGTAGAAACTGAAAAAGTAGTTAAAACCGATCCCAGCTTTCCATCGCCTACATTAGTATAAACTAAAAATTTTGAATTATCGTCAGCTTTATCTGGTCTAGCATTTTTTACAGCTTGCGGATCATCTGGAGCTGGTTTTGGTTCTAACTGTGGATGTTTAGGATCCCACTGATCTGGGCCGACTAATAAGCCATCCCAAGTTTTACGCATGTCCTGGAGCTTATATCTAAAACCAGATATATCACAAATGCCATAAGAAAATTTACCAGATGCGAAAGCCATTATGCGTTGTTATAACTCCTCAGACTAGGCGATACTCTAAATGATGCTCTGTCCTCGTCTGTAGATAAAGCTCTTTGGAACTCTTCTTCGTATAAACTTTTTAACATACTGGTTCTATCTGGCGCTCTTTTTAATGAAATGTAGTAAGCCAAGCCAGCTGCTAAACATGGATAAAACCTAAATGGCATGTCCATGGTATTTGCACCAGCGTCGGCATCATCCATTCTTGTAAGAACATTCATGTAAACCGTATAGGTGCTAGTTTTATCTGGTACGGGCCATACTGTTAATGTTGGTGTGGTTTGCTTATCTATTAAAAATTGATTTGGCTTACCTGTGCTTGATTTTGTTGTTATGTGTGAATACTCAGCTCTACTTAATCTGGTCATTGGAAGGTCTGTTGTTTCGGATCCTTGAGTTTCTCTTATGTAAACGTCCAGAACATCAATTGGAGCTGTAGCGTTGGTGCTATCTATATTATATGTGCTGGTTCCTTGAACCATTGCAACTGTTTTTTCTTTAACAGTCCATTGGTTTAGGCCTCTGTTGGCCCACTCTGCAAGCATAAGATTGAGACTTCTGTTTGCGCTTTTAAGATCATAACCAGTACGAAGTTCAAGGCCACAACGCTCAAACGCTTCTTCAACGTAATCCGCTACATCTAATTCAAAGTCTTTGCTTCCAGATAATGCCATAATTACTCTCTATCTTCGTTCGAGGCATACAAATTGTCAAATGTCTTGACTGGATCTGTATAACTCTCGTGTGCCTCAGCAGAATGGATCCATTGTGATGGTGCAAAATCTGGTGCGCCTTCACCCGTTCTCCATAAAGCTGGATTAGTTGCTCTTACTCTGTTATTGGGTAGAGCCACAAAATTGCCAGTATATTCACCAGCATCCGTCAAATATAACACATGTGACTGTTTATGTTGAGCAGGATCATCTGCTATTGAGTGATCGGTATAATCAACCGTAAACATATATTTTCCCATATAAAACTCACCGTCTATTTTACAATACCAGGGACTTGAGCTGACTCTGTCTAAAGAAACCACGCTATGATGATGGCTTAGACAATCCCATGGTTGAGCTAAATGATCTTCCATAGGCTTTGGCCACTCTTGCAAAGGAACGTCTGCTATAAGAGCTTGTATTGGCATCCTAGCCCACATTGCTCCTCCGTGTACATTATCATCTGGATAACCCTCAAAATCGGTTTCACATCCAGTAAAAACTACCTGGAAGGACAAAGATCTATCTGGAATCGTGTTTACTGCAAATGCCAAAGCATGCAAATATTCACCATGACCATGTTGATGGTTGGTTGTAAATTCTTTTCTTACCCAGCATTTAAACTGCGGTATATTTGATATTAAATACGCCACCTTATTTAATAAAAAATTTTATCTAGCTTTAGGTGAAAATTTTTTTGCTGGTTTCTTTTTCATGGCTTTAGCTAGAGACTTTGTTTTGCCACCACTTACTGGTGATAATCCCGCTTGCAATTTAGCCAAAATAGATGCGGGCATTTTATCCATACCAGGATTAGCCTTTACTTCGGCCTTTGCAGCTCCGCCCATAGACATATATTTAGTGCCTTTTGCAGCTCCGCCCATAGACATATATTTAGTACCTTTCATAGCACCGCCGCCTGCTTTATATTTCGTTCCTTTCATTTTAACTCCTTCCAAACAATCCCATGTTTGAACTTTTTATTATCTTACCACCTTTTGCGGCAAAAGTTTTTACATTTGTTGGCTTACCACCAACGCCTTGTTTTTTAGATCGCTTACGTCGAACCGCTGATTTTTTTTGTGATTCTGTCATGCTAGCAGCTTTAGCAGCTGGCACACACTTTGGATATTTGCGTTTAGATCCTTTAGTTTTAGATCTACCGCATTTATTAAAACCCCCACCTTTTTTTGGAGATCCAATATCAACCCAATCTTCTTTGAACCACTTAGTTAAACTCATTATTAACTTCTGGGTACTTTAGTCTTTTTGCGTTTGCTTTGCATCATAGCGCCACAACCTCTGCCCTGGACCATCATCACTTCACCACCATTACGCATGAAACCCATTTTGTTTCTTACTTTAGTTGGTAACTTTTTAAGTCCTTTGTTGTCTGTTGGTATTGGTTTTAATTTACTCATTTCTCCACCTTCGGCAGCTTTTTTGGCACCTTTGTAACCACCACCGCGTTTTTTATATGTTTTTACTAACCAGGCATTTGCATAAGCACTCGGATACACGTCAAATTTACGTTTAGCCTCAGACTTAACCCTAGAGTACAAACTAGGATTTGTTACATTGCTTGGTGTTTTAGATTTTTTATCTGCCATTTAACACTTCCATCTACGTCTTGCTTGACGTATTCTTGAATTAGGATCGTTCCTGGTTTTTGCTGAACTCTTCTTTAATTGTCCTGCGGATCTTGCACAATAAGATTTACGTCTTTTTGCGGCCTTACTTCCTTTTTTAACTTTGCCTGTTACAGCTGTTTTAAGTTTAGATCCAGGATTCTTTTTACGATAAGCAGCAACACCCTTTTTGGTCATTCCCGCTCCACTTTTGGTAGAGCGGTAATTACCGCCTTTGCCTACTGTTTTAGCTATTGGTTTAGCTTTTTTTTTAGGCTTTGTTACCGCCATTCTTAATAGTTTTTATTAAGTACCAATATAATCGAGTAGCTATCGCCACTTGAATGGCCAGTCGTTGTAAAATCAATATCACCAGTGACGCCAGATCCAGCGTTATTAGGGATACCAGAAAATAGATCGTAATATTCATCACCCGTACTATCAGCAGGTAACCCAAGAAGCAGGACATTGGTGGACGCATCAAACTCTAATTTGACACTCATTCCAACTGTTGCCCAATATATTCTTGCTACCGATACAGAAGTACAAGTTTGCCCTGCGCTATTTTTAGTAAGCGCAGAGACATCTACTTTTTTTACAGCCGACTCACCAGTGCCGTCAGACACATTGGTAAATTTTAAAATCGCGGTTTTCTCACCATCTTGAATGGTTTGTGAAGTTACTGCGTCAGCCATTTTTTACTCCTTAAAGTTCAGTTGAGCTAGTACGTTCTTTTAGAGCGTGTACATAGTCTATTGTCATAGTCTTTGCAGCTGCTGCTCCATTTTGAATACCAAAGCTAACTGTTAATTCTTCATCATCTGGTGCATTAGTGTTGACTACCGTGCCAGCTAATACATTGTTTTGATAAACATGAAACTTTTGATCTTTAGGATTATATAAATAACCAACAGTCATAAAAGTATCATCTGCAACAGCATTTGGTAGATCTAAAGTAGATTGCGTACCATTTTTTTCTACAACAAAAGTAATAGTTGTAGATCCGTCACTTTTAATAAAGAATACACCGTCTGAAACATCTAATGGTGTTGTATCGGTTATTTGTAAACCGCAAACAATGTCAGATTGAGTAGCGTCGTTTGTTTTAAACCTGGAGTAAAATCCTAGTTGTTTTCCAGCTTCATATTTAAAGCCTTCTTTTACAAGTTGTAAAAAGTCCAGATCATTGTCTCCAGCAGCGTTTGTTAGCAATAATAAACCGCCATCGCCATCTGCAAGAGCCTCAGTTGCTGAACCAGTGCCAGCTTCTGTAGTTGTAATAGTCCAATCCGAAGCTAGGTATGTATCAAAATCATTAAAGTAATCGTGATACTTGTGCTTGCTCGGTTGCTTTACGAGTCCTTCGGACCCAGTTGAACTGACGTTGGTAACGCCAGAGGTAAAATGCGTAGTCATAAACAGCCTCCTTTTAATGTGCCATTGCGAACACCATGTCCGCAACATTCATAAGTACAGTATCGATAATACCTTTTGGCTGTTATTTGTGCAACTAGGAACCTAGTTTATTAGATCTTGCAGCTGCGCAATAGTGTCAGCTGCATTGGTGTGAAGAATACCTATACCACCCGCATCGGTCCAGGCGTTTATGTTTTTAGGTCTGTCGTCAATAAGTACAGAACCAGGTTTTGCATAGGCTGCTTTTTGCTCACCTTTGAAAGTACAGGTGATAACGACTCCTGGATCTACATGTTCTCTGATCCAGGTGGTTTTGTCTTGTGCTACTTTTTTTCTGTTTAGCTCACCAGTACAAGTTAGGATCTCCCAGTAAATGCCAGTATCTTTAATGCCGTCAATCAGATCTTGCATATCAATCATAGGCGGCAAATCTTTGAATAGGCCTTTATTACTAAGTGCAATTTTATTGTCGTCATACAAGTTGTCAGTCAAAGGGCCATTCAAATACTTTGGACCTTGAACGCCCTGGACGAAGTCAGCTAAGACTCCGTCCATGTCAACAAATATTCTATTTATTGGTATCATTATGCAATCCCATTTTTAACCAAACACTCACCATAAATATGGTTGGCATAATTGTTTAACTTATTTTTAATTTCTTCTTGCCTAGCATCTCTTTTTGCCTTTTCTTCTTGATCCATCATTGTTGTATTAACAATCTCAACCTTTACAAATTTCTGACAATGCATAATTGTTTTAGCCTCGCAAATCTTAGCTCTTTGAGCATCGGTCAACTTGGTAACATCAACTTTGTTTTGGAAATGCGCAAGACTTTCTTTGGTGGCCCACTGAGGATCCATACCAATAGTCTTGATATGTCCATCTTCGTTCTCATAAAGAACCTCAATACCGCTATAAGTGCTCTTTTTCACAGCGCACCATTTGTCAGTCTTTGGATTAAGAGTCTGATAACAAAGTCTGTCACCTCTTTTAGTTGTCTCAATCCAATACTTTCTCTTGGTTCTCAGTTTGTATCCCCAAGGATAATCCTCAACCACAACCGCGTTATCAGCTGAGTCTTTATTGTAAATTATATTCTCTATCATTACGCTACCCTCCCGTTTGTTTCGTGGCTTGGCCACATGCTTTGGTTGATGATCATATCAACCGTGTTTTTATCTAAGCCTTGATCAGTGTTCCAGGCATCAATCTTTGCTTGGTCCCAGTTCGCATGATTACCAGCGTTAAAATCAACCAATTCATGGTACCCACCTTCATAGTCGACCACAGCAACAGTGCCTGGCAAACTAATATCAGTCCCGTCGTACAACGCAACTCTTTTACCCTCTGCTTTTTTTATATCAGCAAAGTAATTTATTTTATTAACATCCATTAATCTAACCCTCCTTCTTTTATCATTTTTAAAAGATCTTGTTTCTTTTCTTCCATGAAGATCTCACCACATGGTTCGCAAAGAACTTTGTCGTAACAGAACTGGATTTTGTTGTTACCTCCAGCTGCGTCACCACCACATTTTTCACATACTTTGCCATCATTGGTGCATGCTGCATCAATAATGTCATTACTACTTACTACATAATTAGCCATTCTTGCCTCCGTTTTTGTTTTTAATTTCAATTCCCACATAACTAATATACTAAAATATGCAACTAATTGCAACTATTTACACATAATATATTGATTTATTTTAGGCAAAAAAAAGGGCCAGTTAAGGCCCTTTAAATTGTAATACTGAGTAATAAAGTGTATTACGACTTCAAATTATGCACCTTGAGATCCGTAAATTCCTCTCCAATCAGAGAAACCGAATGAATATCTCTCTCTCGCTTTATATCTGATATTGCCAGTAGAAAAGTCTGGTTCCATAGAAGTCTCCATTGGAGATCTTTGGAACATTTTTAGACCTTCGCCTGCACTATTTACAGATGTAAGGATGAAGAAAGCATCTGGATCAGTAAGATAATGGTTGACGCTATAGCCACCAGGTAAAACCCCAGTGTTTTTAATAGCGTTAATGTCATTATCAGCTGTACCAGATCTTTGCTGAGAGTTTAAGATTCTGTCAGCTACAAACACTAATTGTGGTGGAACCACAAGTTTGTCAGCTTGGACAGAAATAGTTAAACCTCTATCATCCGTGAAAGTTGAAATATCAATCAATGCGTCTTCTAATGAAGCCTCATTTAAGTCAGCCATAGTAGTAGCTCTGTTCGCAGCTGTTCCACCACCAGATAGTGTGTGGGCAGTGTTAATAAGTGATACTCCATCGCCTCCTGTGAAGCTAGATGAGAAAGCATTATTTAAAACATCAGCGCCTTTAACTTCTTTGGTGTTAGCCATAGATTTTGCTAATGCTTTAACGTATCTTTTACCTAAAGAATCGTAAAGGTTATCTTCAACTGCTTCTTCTGTTAAAGCAAACGCTAACGCAATCGTATCATGCGTGTAACGTGCACTGTAACTTTCAGATGCGTTGTCAAATTGAACCCCTTGTCCTTCAGACTTAAGTGGTGCGGAACCGAATCCAGTTACTAAGACCTCTTCTTCAAATGCTCTATTTGAATCCTCGATAACAAAAATATCTTCATATTCTCTCTCGTAGGAATCATAGGACATCCCAAAAAGTGCGTTTAGACCAGGCTCTAGCTCTTTCGCTAATTGTGCTCTTGAAATTGCCATTTGTTAGCCTCCTTATGCTAAACCAGCACCTTTTTGTCCACAGATATGATTCTGTATGACACAAAGGACGTTAGTATTTGATGATGCAACATCATCGTTATCGGGATCCTGGGAAATATCCAGTGCTTTCAGTGGTAATGTAGCTGTAGTAGCTCCAGTAGTCACGTCTAGCTCTAGGTTTGAAATCCCAGACGCTGTGCTTCCGACTGGTGAACCTTCAACAATCTCGAAATTACCAAACAGATCAGCCACTGGAAAAGCGGCATCTGCTTGTATTTCAAAGACTACGTTAGGATCATCAATCACACTAGCTACTATATCAGAAGCAGAAATGCTCCCTGGATAGTAGTTTTTAAAGACTTGTTCGCCAGATGTTGGATCAGTGTAAGAAACACCGTTAAATACTCCGACAATCGGAACAGTACCAGATGCGGCGTGTCTTCCAATAACACCAGCAGTAAGCTGCGTTACCAAGTCTCCTTGGAATATTGGTGTTGTTGCTCCACTAGCAATTCTATATCTGGATTGTCCACCAGAATAGGGTGCTCCGCTCATCATGCGAACAGGTTTACATCCAAATGCGCTATCTTTATTAGCCATTTTTATATTCTCCTATTTTAATTACTTTTTTCCAAAAGTAACATTAGACTTTCTATCTGCATCATACTTAACGTACCTGCCATCTCTTCTGGATTCTGTAAACATATTATTGTCTAAAGCCTCTTTTTTAAGACGGGTTTGATCTTCGTAATAAGCATTACGTTCTTCTTTGGTTTCGGTAGGTATTTTTGCTAATAGCAAGCCTTCACTATAAACAAGACCAGCATGTCTTCCTTCGTCAGCTGTAGGGTAAGAAAATTCACTAGGGAGATCGGTTCCTCTTACGAGTTCCCATCCTTCTCTAATTCTTCTGCTTACGTTAGCTTTATCCTCTTGACCAAGCATGGATTCTCTTATCCAACGATATTCGTATCCTTCTGGTGGTGGAGGTGTTTCTAGTTTTCTTACTGGTCGCCATGGTTGTCTACGAGTATTTTTAGCGTGCTGCTCGGACTCACGAGAATTTCTGGTTTGTGTTATTTCTTTTTCAGTTGTCATTTTGCCTCCCTAGATGCAATGCGTTGTTTTTCTTTAGCAACGGATTTTAGCCAGGCATCTTCTGTCATGCCATGTGGCTTTAGTCCACGGAGTCTGTCAACTTCATTTTTTGAAAATTGCACACCGTTCTTTTTGCCTTGTGTTTTTTGCCGACTTCCTGGGGAAGTGGAGGCGACTCTTTGCACAGCGGGCCTGCCCTCACTTTGTTCAGCATTATCAGATCTAAGATCTGGATAAACTTTATAAACTCTATTATTTAACTCGTTATAATATTCATTTGAATCTGGCTCAAAACCCTCATTAACCAAATTTACATGGGTATATTGAGCGTATTGTGTAGCCTCTGGTTCTTCACCAAACCAATTATTTTTTGACTTCCACTCTAAAGCCTCTTGCGTTGGTTGTACCTGGGCCTGTTGTTCTTGCACAGGTTGTTGATAGTAATTTTGCTGTGACTGAGCGTAAGTCTGTTCAGATCTCTGTTTTGCAATTCTTACTTTTTCTTTTTGAATAGAAACTTCATTTTTTAAACTGTCAGCTTTTGACATAAGTTCAGCATCGCCTGCACCATGAGCTTTTTTATACAACTCATTAGCTTCACGCTCTTTTAAATTAATGGTTTCTTCTTCTTTTGCTAATAAACTATTTTGAGATTGAACTGCTTGGTTGTAATAAGCATGCACTTCTTGTTCTCTTTGCTGTAAAGCAGCCTCTAGTGCAGCTGCTTTTTCTTCGGCAGCTCTTTTTCTCTCATTTAGTTTGTTTATTCTTTTTGATACACCTTTAGTGTAATTTTCTAGTTCGTCGTCGCTTGAAGCCTCATTAGAAACCTCTTGTGATTCAGTAACTTCTACCTCAATATCCTCAACCTCTGGTTGAATTTGATTTTGTTCTTGTATCGTCATAAGCTCACTATATCATCTGGATTAAGTATGGTGGCAATCACTTCATCATCGTTGATAATGCGAACCTCTGCACCGTCCTCAAGTTTAAATCTCGAACCAGAGTAGCGTCCGATTAAAACCCATTGCTTTTCTTCACACCAGGGTGAATCTCCGTATCTTTCTTTGTTGTTATAAGCTAAAGGTCCTTTTTTAACCACATAAGCTACAACTGTTGATAAGGCTTCACGATCTGTTGTTTGTTTTGTAAGAATGATTCCGCCTTCTGTTTTGGCTTTACCTGCGTATGGTAGCACCAACATTCTCCAGCCAGTTGGTTGCGGCATACGATCCAAAATTGATTGATCTAATTTTTCTGGATCTAAAACCACCGAGTCTGGTTCAACGTATGCTTCTGCTACCTTTTTAGCCATTACGTTATTTTCCTTAATATTCGTCATATATTTTTTCCCATATCACTTATTTCGTTTGCAATATAGTATAAAGCACTGAGCTCTCCTTGCAAATATTTATAATGTTCAATATCTTTTAGTCCACCAGACATTAAAGTTTCTTGTATCTGCTGTTCTCTTTGGGAGATTGATTTTTTGATACTGTCTATAACAGCTATTTCATCCATAATCTATTTAGTTTTTTTCTTTGTTGCTTTTTTGGTTGTTGTTTTTTTCTTTGCAACTGGTTTTTTTACTGTTGTTTTTTTTACAGCTGTTGTTGTTTTTACAACTTTTTTTTCTTCTACAGGTGCCTCACCATTAATAATTGCTATCTTTTTTTTAATTCTAGCCATATTTTCTTGGTGTGCTTTATCTTCTGCCTCTTGTTGTTGTTTTAATTCCATGGCTTCTTGCTCACGCAATTGTTTTTTTTCAGCTTTTAATTTTTTTTGTGCTTCTAATTTGTAAGATGTTGTCATAATATTCCTCGAATTTTATTTTCTAATTCAAATAACTTTAAATCAGCATTTTGTTTAAGTCTATCTAAAGCAACTCCAAGTTTATCATCTGCTATTTCTTTTTGCACATTTATCCTTTCTTGTTGCAATTGTCCGTCCATCATTTTTTCTTGCTGTCTTTGACCTTGTTTGGCTACAAACTGGTCAGATTCCATATTAAGTTCTTTATCTTTAAGATCTAATTCACGGTTTCTTATATCCACTAACGGATCCTCACCAGATCCCATACCAATGGATTGCAAGAACTCGTTAGCTAGTTGAGCCATAATCTGAGCACTAAATTGTTCTGTAACCATTTGTATTTGTTGTTGGATTTGTTGCGCTTCCTCTGGAGAAACTTGTTGCATTTGTCCTTGAATTTGTTGTATTTGTTGTTGTATTTCTGGTGGCATTTGTTCTTGTGCTTGTTGCATGGCCATAAATTGTAAATGTTGCATACAGTGAGAAATTATAAGCGCTTGCACCTGCGGACTTTCTTTTACAATAGTAGTTAAAAATAAACTTTTGTGCGTATCTAAATGCGCTTGATGATTTTGTTCTGGAAAAGCCTGGGCAGGTTGGCCCATCAATAAACCAGCATTTTCTAAACCTGCATCCTGTGGTTTCGGCGTATTATCTGGCGGTGGTTGTAACAAAGCATCAACATTGTCTACACCGAGAGCTGCATACATTCTTCTGTAAGCCTCATAAATACCTAAAGGACCATGTATTTCTGGGTTTGATTGCACCATTTGTAAAAGTTCTTGAGCTAAAGTAACTCTTTGGCTTTGTGAAAAAATATTAGGATCCGAGATTGGTACTATATCTACTCTATCGTCAAAATCTTGTTGTTTTATTTCACCTGGTCCCGAACCTACTTGGTAGTTATAAACAGGAGGTAAATACTCACTAAATACTTTTGCTAATAAACCAAATTCAATTCTTTGTGCGTAATGTAGTCTTTTATGAATAGCACTCATAACTTTGGTGCCACGTTCTAACAAAGCTACAGTCGTGCCTACTGGCATAGCTTGATTCATGTCACCGACATTCATGTCTGCTATAGCAGCAAAGCGCTTGCCAGAATCTACTAAAATACCTAGTAACTGCATTAAAACATTACTTGGCTCTTTTATTGGTAGCGGTATTAAATTTTCTCTTAAAGATCCACCTGTGGTATCAATATCTCTAAATTCACCTGGTTGCAATGGCTCGTCCTCGTCTCGAATCCTCATGCCTCTTGCCTTAAAACCAGCAGGTAAATTAGCTAGTGTTCCAGCATCAATAAGTTGTCTTAAAATAGATGTAGAGGCCTTTGAAAGTCCTCCGATCATGTGTGACAAACCTAACCCATAAAAACCAAGTCCAGGTAAAAACTTATACTGTACAAAATAATTAATTTTATTTTTAAATGGATCTGTTTCTACATAGTTTCTTCTTATAGATAAAACCTGCTCTGAGTCTTCTTCAATAGTTACTATATATGGTAATTTAAGGCCAGTTGACATTCCTTCTTGATCAATATCCTCAAAGCCTTCTATGTCTAAAACAGTGTGTACTTCATAAACGGTTCTGTTTCTGTTTTCTTTATAAGAAGGTGATATGCCTTGTATTTCATCAATTGCTTCGTCTATATCGCTCATATCTTCTGATATACCGCCAGATCCTATATCGACATTTGCATAAAAACCAGATACTTGCTGTTTTTTAATTTCATTCGCAGACATAGTTATAGAATGTGTAATTCTTTCGGCTGAACTCATGTCAGCTGCTTCATAAGGAACAATAAGATCCTCTGGAGCTATAAATTTAGATACAGCTCTATTTAAAACTAAATCAAAATAGACTTTCTTAAAACAAGATCCAGCTAGTGGAAGGTAAAAAAGCATTTGATCAAGTTCTGGATCATACTCATCCATTTTATTCATTATGTAATAATTCATAAACTCTTGGACACGTTCAGCTTGATTTTCAGTCTCAATAGTACGAGCGCCAATGATTTCTGTTTTTACTGGTCCTTTTGCTGGCAACATTTCTTTATATGCTTGTGCCTGGAACTGAGTTACAGCTTCTGCCAAAATTGGGTGCACCACACCAGAGGATCCCTCAAAAGGCTGTGATCTTGTTTCATCAAACTTCATACCTAAGTATTTGAGTCCATCTGTGTATGTTTTTTCCCATTCAGATCTTGATTGTTTATCGCCTCTAATTGAGCTAAGTAAATCGCTTGCTATTTTTTCAAGTGTGATTTCATCTATAAAGTCTACTAAATTAGCATCAAAACTCATTTGTGGTGCCAACTCTTGTTGTATTTCTTGGTCTAAAAGTATTTCTTCATCATCAACCAAAATTTGTGCTGCTGCTGCAATTTGTTCGTCTCTTGTAGTATCTGGTACGATTTCTACAGAAGATCCTTGGACTTTTATATCTGGATCTTCGTTTGTTCCTAATTTATCTATAGCCATAATTAATGTAACACCTTGTTTCGTGGATCTGCTTTCAGCTCCACTTCTGTTCCTATAATAGCCTCTAATTCGCCATCAATCAAAAGGCCGTGGTATTCTGCTATGATTTTAGCTTGTGTAAAATCTTTTGCATGTATTAGTGGTCCAGAATATTCAACACCATCCCACTCAAAAGTTGTTGCGTATGTCTTAATAATAAACCGTCCTGTTCTTTTTTAGTAACTTAATTTCATCCTGGTAGTCTTCTTGTAATGATATAAAACCACCTTGACGGAAACGCATTAAAGCCATTGTAGCACTATCGCAAAAGTCGTCATAATCACCGAACGGAAATGATGCCATTTCTTCAATAACCTCTTCTGCAAAATCATCTTCTGGTGCCCATACCATTCCAGACTCAAATATAGGTGCAACACTATTCATCCTGGCTACCTTATCCTGTCCTCTACTCGGTGAGTATGAAGTAACAGGTATACCCATACGTCTGAGTTCATGTGTAAGCGGTGTACCAGAAGCCTTAGCTTCAATCAAAACACAATCTGGTTCCCAGTATCTGTATTCTTCTAGGGCAAGTTTTTTAAGCTCTGGAAAGTCAAACCTTACTCTTTTTGCATCTAAAAGTATGATTTCATCGTTCTGTTCGTCACCTCTGTTAAATATTGCCCAGGTTGTTATAGCTGAATAGTCGGCTGTTTCCTTTTTAGAAAAAGCTGTGTCATAACTTTGTATTACATAAGAATACGATGGCACATCTGCGTCTTCCCATCTATTCCACCATTCTCTTTTGACTATAGATCCTTCCTCAGCTGTTGGATTTTGCATCCACTGACTGTTCCATTTAGATATAGGTAAAGATGCTTTAACACCCAGCAGTTCTTCTTTTTTCCAAAACTCTGGCCATAAAGGTTTTTCAGAATCTGGCAAGATTGCAGGAAACTCAACGACTTCCCACTGATCAGCATTTTCATCGCCTTGTTTATTTAATACTTTACCAACCAGATCTTTTGTGCTCCATCTAGTCATTACTATCACAATAATTCCACCAGGCTGTAAACGCTGTCTTGGACCAGATGTGTACCACTCGTAAGCTGATTCTAATGCTTTCGGGGATAGCGCATCTTGTTCTGAATGTGGATCATCAATAATCAATAGATCCGCACCACGACCTGTAATAGCACCACCAACACCAGCTGCAAAGAACTCACCTTCTTGGTTACTTGTCCAACGGCCAGCTGATTTGTTATCTGCTTGTAGTTGGAGATCTGGAAAAACATGTTGATAATCTTCGCTGTCTATTATGTTTCTTACTTTACGGCCGAACCTAACAGCTAGTTCAGCTGTATGAGTTGTTTGTATAATTTTTAGATTACCACGTCTGCCCATCATCCAAGCAGGAAAAAAAGTTGATGCAAACTCAGACTTTGAATGTCTAGGCGGTAGGCAAACTATTAATCTTTTAAGTTTGTTATCGGCAATTTTATTGAATTTTTCAGCAATAATTTTATGATGGGATCCTTCAATAAAGTCGGGCCACATGTGTTTTATGAAAGTTATAAAGTCTTGTTGACAACCATCTTGTTTTTCTAATTGATCATATCTATGCAATAAGGCAACAGCCTCAGCCTTATCTTGCTCAGATAAAATATCAAAATCTTTAAAAGATACTTCACTCATAAACGAGCTGAGAAACAAGGTAGCGACGATATTTTATGCAACTCAGCTCTAAGCGTATTACGCCTAGGTGTAGTATTACATATCGCTATACTTCGTGCCATTCCTTACCCTCGAATAGTAAGGCTTCCGCATCCCTTCTTCTAATAAGTCCCTGGAGTGTCTTCCCGCCAGCCTTATTCCAGCGTTTAATTTGTGCTGGAACTTCGTCATATTTTTTTTCATTTAAAACACGCAGCATGGTTGAACTACTCAAATTTGATGGCCCTAAATTAAAAGTCCAGGAAACCAAAGCATCGTATTGATTTTGCTCTAAGGGAACTTTTACTGCTTTGGTGACAGCTTCTTCAAACTTAGCCACGTCTTCCATTAACAATTCGTCAGCTTTTTCTTGAGTAATCTCCATATCCATAGATACACCATGAGTAGATCCATACCCGATTGTAGGAACTCCTGCGGCGCAGTGATATGCTTTTAATTCGCATCCTTCAAACTTTTTAATTAACGATAAACCTTCTTGTGATATTTTCATATTAATAGTCTCCCCAGACTTTAGTTTTTTTTCCACCGTGATATTCGACCGCATGGCCCTCTTTAATAAGTATTTTACAAATATCTTCACCATTTTCATCATAAGGAATCCCCAATATTCTGCCGTACTTTCCTTTGCCAAGTGATTTGATTTTAAAATTTCCGACACATAGTTCTTTTAATCTTTCCTTTGCAGCAAGGCCTAGTTTCTTTTCTGCTAAATCTCTAGTCCTAGATTCTGGAGTATCTATACCGCTTAAACGTACTCTTTGTTTGTGTAATTTGACATCAAAACCAAGGTCGATTATGCAGTCAAAAGTGTCACCGTCGATCACGCGATCTAATTGGCAATTATATACAAAGGCATCTGGTGCTTTACTCATTTTCTTTTTCCTGTTTTATTGTTACTTTTCTATAATACACGACAACTTCTTTTAGTTCATTTATGTATCTTTTTAGTTCTTGCATGTTGTAGGCCATAAGTTCGTAATCGGGCACAGACATTGCAAAAAAAACAACCTGGCTTTGGTCTTTTTCTATTTGCAACAAAAATTCATCTAAGTTTTGTGCAGATACTACATACCAATAGGGTTCTTTTAAATCTATTTCTCTCGGCAATATTGGTTGAACAATTGTACGTTCAACAGGCTTTGATATTATTTCAACCTTTTTAGTTGGAATCAGACTGCAACTGCAAGCCATCATCAAGATTGTCAATACTGCGACTGTCTTGTTCAATGCCATCAAATACCTCCTTAGTGGCTTTATTAACTCTTGGTTCTATTAACCCTGGCTTTGCAGCAGCTAATTTTGTAAGGTTATGTCTTTTGAAAATATCTAAATATCTGTTCATTTCATTTTGAATTACTTGAGTTTTAGATTGTAAATCTATCAATCCCTGTGTTTGTAATGCAAAATCATTTTGCAAAGATTCTATTGCTTGTTTTTGTTCAACGTCTCGTAATTCATACGCTTGGTTAATACTTACAAGATTTTTATTCTGCGTGTAGAGAAAACCACTAACCAAAACAAGAACTCCTATTACACCAAATAATACTTTACTCATTTATACCGTCCATATCTTAAGTTCGTCTTTTTTACCTTTTACTTTAATAGGTTTTAGAGACTTTAACACAAGTTTGCAATTTTTTGCAGTTTCTTGCCCAATTAAAATATCTACACCAACTTCTTTGGTTGCCGACTCTAATCTTGCAGCTGTATTTACAGGATCACCGATTGCCGAATAATCAAACCGAGTATCCGATCCCATATTTCCAATCACTGCAAATCCAGATTGGGTTCCAACGCCCACCTGGACTGGTGTAGATAAAGTTTTATTGAGCTCTGTAATACCTGCTTGTATATCCATTGCAGCCTGGACTGCTTTAGTTTCGTGATCTTCAAGATCTAAAGGAGCTCCGAATATAAACATGCCTGCGTCCCCAATAAATTTATCTGTCATACCGCCTAATTTTTGCACAGCGTTTACCTGGACCGTTAAAGTTTTATTCATTATGTCGGTGACTTCTTCTGGTGGCAGTTTTTCACTCAAAGATGTAAAACCACGAAGATCTGTAAATAAAAATGTGCAATATTTTTTTTCGCCACCGAGTTTAAGTAGATCTGGATTGTCCTGGAGTTGCTTTACTTGTCTTGGATCCAAATAATGTTCAAATTGTTTTTTGATTTGTTGACGTAATTTAAACTGTTTTCTAAAGTTTAGATAGAAGGCAATAGAGCCTGTAATGAACTGTGATACAAAAGTCCATGAAAAATCGATTAAATAACCTTTTTGAACGCTAAAAATCTCTGAGAAAGCCGCTGTGCTTAACAAAATTACAGCCATACTTACACCCTTGGTTATACCGAGATAATTGATTACAAGCCATGTCAGCGACACAAATATTGCAAAAATTAAAATTTCGGCCGCTAGATGCCAATCTGGGACCTGTGGAGAGTTTTGTATCAAGATTGACTCAGATAATGCTGCTTGAATCTTGTGAGGTTCTAGTAAACCGACTGGAGTTGCAATTTGTGGTTGGATTCCTGCGGCGGTAATTCCGATAAATACAAATTTACCAGCAACATTCATTTCTTCTAAATTTGTTTCTGGTGTTTTTACCCAGCTGATCCATTTTCTTCCAAAATTATCTGTAGGTATTGGTGGCAATCCTCTGACTGCAATTTCTTGTATGCCATTTTCATTCGTGGTAATAATATAGCTTCTGGTTTCAGTTAATACTTTTAAAACTTCTGTGCCAAAAGAAGAAACATAGCCGTCTGGTGTTTTTAATAATAATGGTATTCGTCTTACCAAGTTGTCTATGTCAACTGGTGCAGTAGCTATACCTTGATTTGCATTATTTTGTAGTATGTTGATATTTTGTACTACACCTGGAGTAAGCATACCACCGACGTCATTGCCTTTTATTATTGTTCCTGTAGTTTTTGGATATTTACCATTGTCGTTTTCAAACATTGCTAACACAGAAGGTGCATATCCGAGTGTTTCTGCAAAAACCTCATCACCACCCATTCTGTCTGCTTGCGGAAAAGCTATAACCCATCCAACTCCAATAGCTCCTGCGTTAATAAGATCTATTTGTATTTGTGCGAGAGTTTGACGCGGAAAGGGCCAGCCACCTTCTTTTGCTACATCTTCTTCTGTAATATTTAAAACAACAAAGTTACCAGAAGGTTCTTGTTCTGCAACCAGCGCATCAAATATTTTAAGTTTTAGTATTTCTGTCGGTGTTGATTGAAACACCAAAGGTAAAATTAGTATTATAAGTATAGGTAACAATAGTCTTTTCATTAATTACTCTGGGTTATTTTTATAGTAGAGTCAGATCCACCATTTACTCTAACAACATTTGACTTACCATCTTGTATAAAGATAACGGTATATGATCCACTGCCGTCTATATCAATACGCGCAGAGCCGCTAACATTCCTTCGCAAACTTACAATTTGGCCTGTAACAATAGTTGTGATCTGCGTTTCTGTGTCCTGGCCTATTGCTGTACCAGCAATCTTGATACCAGTAGCTTGCTGTAGTTGATCCTCTTCCTCTTGCACTTCTAAAGCATCTAAAACATTAAGCATATCTTCTAAAAAATTAACGTCTAAGTAGTTTATATCTAGCTCTGTAAAAGCTAAATCGTCACCACCTAAAAAATCTTCTGCCAAGTAATCTACATCTAAGTCATTAAAATCTAAAACATTGTTTTGTTTTGCAGATACTTGTGCATCGCTTATTTGTTCTTTTTCTTCTGGTGGCGTAACGATAAGCATGTTATCAAGCATTTCTAAACTAAGATCTAATATTACTGGTTTGCTTGGATTGCTTTCAAAAACCGAAATAGTTGTTGCTTGAAACGGTTTGTTTAATAAAACAGATCCTGTAGCAGTAATTACTTCAATCTCACCGCTTGATAAACCCAAAGCATCTGGAAGTAATACTATAAGGCTTTTGCCCAATTCGTCCACCGTAACCGAAAAATCTGTTCCTCTAATCGCGATGTTTGCAGTCGGTGTTTTTAGCTTTATGTTTTGCTTATCTATACGGTTTAGGTTGCCAGTTATAAACCTAGCTGTACCAAGTCCGAAAGTAATAGCCATTTTAGACTTAGAAGGATCTGGATCAAAAATATACTCGTCTACAATGAGCTGACTGTGCTCGGTCAGTCGGACCGTACTATCATCTAAAAAAGTTATGGCCATGCGGCCGTTGTTTGTTATAGCCTCATCGTTTTGCTGAATAGCAAACTGTATCTCTGCTGGATAGGCTTGATCTCTAACGATTTGTGCTTGGCCGTTAAGCTCAGATATATCGCCTATATCAGCAGCTTGTGCTTGTGCCTTGGTCGTTTTGAATGACACAAACAGTAGAAGTATTACTGCCTGTATTGTTGGATATAGATATGATCTTAAGCCAGTCATTGTCTTGGGTACTCAGTTGTTGCACGTTGAAGGTCATATTATTACCAGTTTGATCTAAATAAAAGTAGCCACCTGCATATCCAGAACCAGTAAAATTAATTGTGTTCGAATTTCCATCCACGTCTATATAATTTGTGGCTCCGTCATAGTTAATATTACTTGTGACTTGGTTCCCAGTACCGTTAATTATCCAATCAAGATCAAGTGTAGCGGCAAGTGCAGTTGTGCCGTGGTTAAGGGTAAAGGTGTTAGTGCTACCAGTTACATCGACGTTATAATTTGAGTTATCAATACCGTAGGTATTTGTAGGATCGCCTTGTATTGTAAAAGTATTGCTATCGCCATCAAACTCAAAAAATCCTGTTACGTTATCTCCCCATATATCTCCAAGAAATTTATTGGTATCACCGATTTGGTTTATGTCAAGCGTAAAAGCATTGCCGTCCATGTCGAAAGGGGTTAGGGATCCAGCTGAGGATAAGAGTCCTCCTATAATATTGCCAGATCCAAGCTGTTCTAAATCTATGTTTACAGTGGTACCAGATTGATTTATGTATATTTCGTTATCAGCCGCGTATGCTGGCGATACAATCAACATCATCATCATCGCAAGGTTTATTAATTTTAGTTTCTTCATGCTTCCAAAATCTCCTGTCGTAGCCGACCTTAATGAGCTCAACCACTGCTGCTTCTATTGATTTCATCAAAGCAATAGTAGTGCTCTCGTTACGCGCAGATCCGATTTCTAATTCTACAAGCTCCGTTCCAGACTCATAAAATTTGAAGACATCGTTTGATCTTCCGTAACTATAAATGGTTTTTTGGCTTAATACTTCAATAAGAATTTCACCAGTTGCGACTGAAACCATCCGCAAACTAACGCTTACGGTATCTTCTCGATATTGCGCACTACCAGACACACCGAGAAAGCGGGCACCAGCGCCACCACTTTTTAAGTTTGTATCATAGCTTATCACAGATCCTTCGAGCAAGACACCTGCAAACAGCAGTGGTGGTACATTCCTGTCTTCTTCTTTTTCAGCAAACTGTTCTCGCGCACTACGAATGAGCTGTCTTTCTTTTACTAGGTTATCTAGGCCCACACGCTCAACTACACGAAAAAACTCACCGTTAGACGCATGCTTTAATGCTCGTATAAGTAAAGTGCTAGGTTGTTGAGTTATGGCTGTACTAAATAAAGCAAACTCACTGTTGCTTTTTCTTTGTCCAGTTTGATCAGTAAAAGCAGTTGCATAAACAGCAACTACTGGCTGTACTTCTGGTTTTTGTATGTTCTTTAATTCTTCTGATTGTAAAGAAAAAATACTTGCTTCTGTTAATCCTTTACTTGGAAACCTTTGTGCGTAGGTATCTTTTTGAACATCGACTATAGCGCAACTAGAAAGTAAAAGAGCCAATAGGAAGGGTAATTTCTGTAATGTTGCCATCGGGATCCGTTATTTTTAAAGTTATAAATTGTCCATCGCTAGTGTAAGTTATTATATTGCCTTCTAGCTCAATAGTTCCAGATGTAGAGGCTGTATCTCCAAATAGGTTTTCTACTAGCTGTCTTGAAAGCTGTGCATAGATTCTGGACTCCAGGTTACGAATGAATCTAGCTAAAGTTGTGTTTTCTTTATCACGCTCTATTTGCTCTTGTAGTGCCTTAATTTCTTCTTTTATGGACATTTTACGATTAAACTCTTGGTTCTCAATCGTAAGATAGTGACTAGAAGTTCCAATACCAGAAAATGAAGGTGACTTAAATTTATGAACAATTTGATCCGCTTTAGTGTTTTGCACTAAAACTAATGCAAAAATTATAAGTCCTACAAACATAAACCATGCGCCTACTCTAGCTTTTGCAGCTTCTTCTTGCCTTATTTGTTTTTTGGTAACTCCTCTTTTTTTATAACTTGCTGTCATTAGTCTTTTCTCTGGTCGTCTCTATCAGCTTTAGCTAACCTATCGGTGTGCATTAGCTGTGGTACTCCTAATATAGTCTTAAGAAGGGTATCTTGTCTAATAATCTCATTGTCTACGGATCTTACTCTGTCTATAAGAGCAACCAATATACCGTGTTGTGAGTCTAGTTTTTGACCTAATCGTTGTTCTATTTCAGATATTTGAGCTGATACTTTTTCATCAAGTACATCTACTTTTGTTTCCATGCCATCAATAATTTTATTGATTAACTTCCAAATAAACATACCAAGACCAATAGCTGCTGCTATGGGAAAACCTACTTCGTTTATTAGCTGTACTACGGAGTCCATTTAGATCAGCTCCGCAATTACAATAGCTCCTACAATAAATGGATAAACGGCCCAGATCATGTTTTCAAGTTTGTCAAAACGTTTTGATCCGTCTTCTAATCTTTTATCAATACTTTTATACAAAGCCTTACACTCTTTTTCGTGAGACTCTATTGCATTGAGCGCATCTTTTACTGTAGCCATTATTCGTTATTGTCGATAGATACCTTTGCAGGCCTACCTCTTTTTTTTCTTACTGTCGTGTAAGCCTCATTTACATCTGGAGTCGATTTATCATCTGCAACATAATGACCTTTTTTATTCCTGGATCTTACTTGGACTTTTTCAGTGCCAGTAACTTTATCCCAAAATTTAGATAAAATACCCATACTATTTCTCCTTTGCTTTACCTATGTTTAGAGCTAGAAGATCCACAAACTTATATAGTTTGCCTATCCAAGCATCATCTTTAGGTGTTGGCGTACTTGCAGCTATTAAACTAGCAACCGTAACGATTGTGGTTACCCACATAATTATATCTACCATCATTTTTTCTCCTCTGAAATATCATCAGTTTGTGATTTCATGCTTTCAGTCAAGGCTTGCTGATACATATTCAGACTTGGCCTTAACTCGTCAATCTCAAATTGATGTTGATTTATTTTTGTTGACAAACTTTGTATATGAGCTTGAAAACTTTTTTGTTCAGGCGTAAATTCTACCTCAACATTATTTTTTTTGGCTTTTGCCATTATTGCACCTCCTGGGGTGTTGGTTGTTGCACATCCCAACAATTTAAATTGGATGCGATTGTTCGTCTTTCGCCCTCACCTTTAAAGGGATAAACCATGTGTTGTAGCCAAGAAGGGAATACTAATAGTTTTCCTACTTCTGGAGTCATAACAAATGATTGAGCTGGTTTTAATCTTTCACTATCTATAACGGAAACTTGTCCGTATTGAAATGCTATACAGCCGTCTGAATGTCCACTTTCGTTATATAGCGAATAAGTTGGTGATTGAGCATTAACGTTACCTATTTGTGGTGGTACTTTAGTCCAGGCTGTTGTTGATATACCCATTAATGTTTTAGTGCCGTGGTCATGTATAGGGTTGTAGTCACCATCGTAACTATGTACTGACCAGGTTTCGTCTATCTGAACTTGTTTAGGACCTTTAAGACTATTACCCGAAGCAGAAAAATGATTAATATATTCAACACCAAGGTTACAGATAAAATTATTATACTCAACCATTCTTTTATCATTATGATCTAACAGTAACTGTTCTCCTTTATCTATTTGCCCTACTAAAGTATTAGCTAATGATTGTTTGTTTTTATCATGTTTATATTCGTCCATATAATCATTAACGCTATCAATCATATCTTGAGGCATTTGTGTTTCTAGCACATATACCGCAGGCATACTGTGCATCTGAAAAGGATGTCCGTCCATACTTAACTAGGTACGTTAAATGCCGAGTCAGGTGTGCTTTCAACTGGTGGGTTAGTTATAACGCT
>Ga0316202_10000856_pt1 | contig 27664 bp, 31 predicted proteins | sample 3monrhotite_MG_FD_204934 | JGI IMG/M metagenome (GOLD analysis project Ga0316202, IMG submission 204934) | Microbial mat bacterial communities from mineral coupon in-situ incubated in ocean water Damariscotta River, Maine, United States -... | ecosystem: Environmental > Aquatic > Marine >... | reverse complement strand
CGATTACGTTCTGGTGAAATGCGAAAAGTTTTGGCTGAATGTCGAGCTACCATCGGTGAAGTTGGTAACTCTGATCACAGCTTGCGTAAATTAGGTAAGGCCGGTGCCACTAGATGGCGCGGTGTACGTCCAACAGTTCGTGGTGTTGCTATGAACCCTGTTGATCACCCGCACGGTGGTGGTGAAGGTCGTACATCTGGTGGTCGTCACCCAGTTACTCCATGGGGTGTTCCTACCAAAGGTAAGAAGACTCGTAGCAACAAGCGTACTGACAAGCTAATTGTCCGTCGCCGTAATAAGAAATAGAGGAATAAATTGTGCCACGTTCACTGAAAAAAGGCCCATTTATCGATCTGCACTTGATGAAGAAAGTAGACGATGCTGTTACTAATAATAACAAACGTCCCATTAAGACTTGGTCTCGCCGGTCTATGGTTTCTCCAGAAATGGTTGGATTGACAATAGCTGTTCATAACGGTCGTCAACATGTTCCAGTCTATATGACTGAGGATATGGTTGGACATAAATTGGGTGAGTTTGCTCCTACCAGAACTTATCGCGGTCATATCGCTGATAAGAAGACGAGGAGATAACCATGGAAACTATTGCAAAGCATCGTCAAGCAAATATATCTGCTCAGAAGACGCGTTTAGTTGCAGACCAGATCCGTGGAATGCAAGTAGAGCAAGCTTTAAACTTACTAACATTTAGTAAGAAGAAAGCGGCTGTATTAGTAAAGAAGGTTCTTGAGTCAGCAATCGCTAATGCTGAGCATAATGATGGCGCTGACATTGACGAACTTACAGTATCGACTATTCATATTGATGAAGGTCCTACTTTAAAGCGTATTCGTCCACGTGCTAAGGGTCGTGCAGATCGCATACTCAAGCGTACTTGTCATATCACCGTTAAAGTTTCGGACTAGGAGTTAGGAATGGGACAGAAAGTACATCCAACTGGTATCCGATTAGGTATCGTTAAAGATTGGAATTCTACCTGGTATGCAGAAGGTAAAGATTTTGCAGATAACCTAGAAGGTGATTTGACCGTTCGAAGATATCTTTTGGAAGAGTTGAAAAATGCTTCGGTTTCTCGAATTGATATCGAGCGCCCAAGTAAAGCCTTAAATATTACTATTCATACAGCCCGTCCAGGCATCGTGATTGGTAAAAAAGGTGAGGATATTGAGAAGCTACGTCGCAAAGTGACTAAGCTAACTGGTTCTAAAACCACTATCAATATCGAACAGATTCGTAAGCCTGAGCTAGATGCTAAATTAGTAGCTGAAAGCGTAGCTCAACAGCTAGAACGTCGTATTATGTTCCGTCGCGCTATGAAGCGTGCAGTACAAAATGCAATGCGTCTAGGTGCTGAAGGAATCAAAATTCAGATTGGTGGCCGTTTAGGTGGTGCAGAGATTGCACGTTCTGAGTGGTATCGTGAAGGTCGAGTACCTCTACATACACTACGTGCTGACATTGATTACTCTACAGCGGAAGCTCATACAACCTATGGTGTATTGGGTGTGAAGGTTTGGATTTTCAAAGGTGAGGTTTTGCCTGGTCAAGAGCATAAAGTAGTTGATGCTGAGCCAGCCAAGAAACCTGCCAAGAAAAAATAATTAGGAGTAACTGAAGCATGTTACAGCCGAAACGGACAAAGTTCCGAAAACAACATAAGTTGCGCAACCGCGGTGTTGCAATTCGTGGCGGTAAAGTAAGCTTTGGCGAATACGGTCTTAAAGCTACAGAGCGTGGTCGTATGACAGCTCGCCAGATTGAAGCCGCTCGTCGAGCATTGACACGTCACATGAAGCGTGCCGGTAAGGTTTATATTCGGGTTTTTCCTGATAAGCCGATTACCAAAAAGCCGTTAGAAGTGCGTATGGGTAAAGGTAAAGGTAGCGTAGAGTACTGGGTAGCACAAATTCAGCCTGGTCGTATGTTATTCGAAGTGGAAGGTATTCCTGCAAACCTAGCTGAAGAAGCATTTGCTTTGGCTGCTGCAAAACTACCTTTCAAGACAACATTCGTTAAGCGGACGGTAATGTAATGGAAGTCAAAGACTTAAAAGATAAAAACGTTGAAGAGCTGCAGCAAGAGCTGCTTAATTTGAAGCGCGAGCATTTTGACCTTCGTATGCAGAAAGGTTCAGGCCAGCTAGCTCAGACTCATCGTCTAAAAGAGGTGCGACGTGATGTTGCACGTGTAAAAACAATTCTAACTGAAAAGGCGGATTCGTAATGACTGAATCAGCTCAAAAGATACGTACCATTACCGGTAAAGTTGTGAGCAACAAAGCTGACAAGACGATAACTGTATTGGTTGAACGTCAGGTGAAGCATCCTTTATATGGAAAATTCATGCGTCGTTCTAGCAAGTTACACGCTCATGATGAGCAGAATGTATGTAACGAAGGTGATATCGTAACAATTACTTCTAGTCGACCACTTTCCAAGACCAAAACATGGCGCTTGGTAGAAGTGATAGACAAGGCGAATGGTTAATAAATAGTTAACCAATTTATTTCGGAGATTCATCAATAGCTCGACTATTGATGGTAATTGCGGAGAAAGCAAATGATCCAGATGCAAAGTGAACTCGATATTGCTGATAACAGCGGTGCTAGACGAGTAATGTGTATCAAAGTATTGGGTGGGTCACATCGTCGTTATGCTCATATCGGTGATGTAATCAAAGTGAGCGTCAAGGAAGCAATTCCTCGAGGCAAAGTGAAGAAAGGTGATGTAATGAACGCATTAGTCGTTCGTACAGCCAAGGGTGTGCGCCGTTCAGACGGTTCATTAATCCGCTTCGATGGCAATGCTGCGGTATTGTTAAATGGCAATCTTGAGCCTATCGGCACTCGTATTTTCGGGCCAGTAACCCGCGAATTGAGAAACGAGAAGTTCATGAAGATTGTTTCACTCGCTCCTGAAGTACTGTAAAAGAGAGACTTAAGATGCGTAAATTAAAAACTGGTGATGAAGTCATCGTAATCGCAGGTAAGAGCAAAGGCGATCGCGGCAAAATCACTAAATTAGTCGGTGATAACCGAGTACTCGTAGAGGGCGTGAATCTAATTAAGAAACACGTTAAGCCTAACCCTAATGCAAATGAGCAGGGCGGCATCCTTGAGCGCGAATCAGCACTCGATATCTCAAACGTAGCTATCGTCAATGGCGATAAAGCTGACAGAGTTGGTATTAAAGTGACTGACGATGGTGAGCGAGTACGTTATTTCAAATCAAGCGGCGAGTTGATCGACGCTTAATATTAATGGTGTAAATTAAAATGGCGAAACTGCAAGACTTTTATACAGACACTGTCATGGGGAAACTCCAGGAGGAGTTTAACTATGCATCAGTCATGCAAGTCCCGAGAATTACCAAGATAACCCTTAACATGGGTCTAGGTGAAGCTGTCGGGGATAAGAAAGTATTAGAACATGCTGTTTCAGATCTCACAGCGATATCTGGACAAAAGCCGGTTGTTACGGTTGCCCGTAAATCAATTGCCGGTTTTAAAATTCGTGATGGCTATCCAATTGGAGCCAAGGTAACCCTACGTGGCGATAGAATGTGGGAATTCCTTGAGCGTCTAATTTCTATTGCTATTCCTCGTATCAGAGACTTTCGTGGACTTAATCCTAAGTCATTCGATGGTCGTGGTAACTACAGCATGGGTGTTAAAGAGCAGATCATATTTCCTGAGATCGACTACGATAAAGTCGACAAGGTTCGTGGTCTAGATATTACTATTACCACTACTGCGGCAACGGATGGTGAAGGACGTGCATTACTTAACGCCTTCAATTTCCCGCTGAAAAATTAAGGAAACGAGAAATGGCTAAAGTTTCAATGGTACAGCGTGAAAAGAAGCGCCAGAAGTTGGTCGACAAATATGCGGCTAAGCGTGCTGAGTTGAAAGCGCTGATAATTAACCCCAATATTTCTGATGAAGAACGCTGGGATGCACAGCAAAAATTCCAGAAGCTACCTCGTGATGCTAGCCCTAGTCGCCAGCGCAATCGTTGTAGAGTTACTGGACGTCCACATGGTTACTTACGTAAGTTCGGTCTATGCCGTAACAAGTTACGTGAAGCTGCAATGCGCGGTGATGTACCCGGTCTTACCAAGTCAAGTTGGTAACAGGAATAGAGGAATTTAGATTATGAGTATGCAAGATCCTATTGCTGACATGCTGACGCGAATTCGTAACGCTCAGAGTGCAGAAAAGAATACAGTTGCTATGCCTGCGTCCAAAGTAAAGTCTTCAGTAGCGAAGGTTTTAAAAGACGAAGGTTATATCGCAGATTTTCAAAATACAGAAGTTGAAGGCAGAGCAACATTAAACATTGCTCTTAAATATTTCCAAGGCTCACCAGTAATCGATAAGATTGAACGTGTTAGTCGCCCAGGTTTACGCATCTATCGTAAGACAGATGATCTACCAAACGTAATGGGTGGAATGGGAATCGCAATCATCTCAACTTCAAAAGGTCTTATGACTGATCGTGCCGCGCGTAAAGCGGGTCACGGCGGCGAAGTCCTTTGCTATGTGTCTTAACGGAGGGGAATGAAATGTCTCGAGTTGCAAAAGCTCCTGTAGTTATCCCTTCTGGTGTAGAAGTGAAGCTTGCTGATCAGGTACTTACTATCAAAGGTAGTAAAGGTACTCTGACTCAGAACATTCACGCTGCAGTTGAGTTAACACATGAAGATAACGAAATTAAGTTCGCGCCCTTAGGTGACAATGGTAACTTTTGGGCAATGGCTGGAACAATGCGTGCTTTAGTAAACAACATGGTAACTGGTGTTACTGATGGTTTTGAAAAGAAACTTCAGTTAGTTGGTGTTGGATACAGAGCTAAAGCACAGGGTAATAAAATCGATTTATCTCTTGGTTTTTCACATCCTGTTGTTTATAACGTTCCTGCTGAAATTAAAGTAGAAACTCCTTCTAACACTGAAATCGTGTTGAGCGGAGCGGATAAGCAAATACTTGGTCAGGTAGCTGCCGAGATCAGGGCTTTCCGTCCACCAGAGCCTTATAAAGGTAAAGGTGTACGTTATGCAGATGAGCGCATTATCCGTAAAGAAGCTAAGAAGAAGTAACGAGAAATGACTATGGAAAAGAAAATTGCAAGACTACGACGTGCTAAGCGCACTCGTATGAAAATGAAAGAGCTGCAAGTTGACAGACTGGTAGTTAATAGAACTCCTCGTCATATCTATGCTCAAGTCATAAGTTCAGATGGTGGCAAGATTATAGCTTCAGCATCTACAGTCGATAAGACGGTTCGTGGTGATGTTAAGTACAGTGGTAACGTTAATGCAGCAGAAGCTGTTGGCGCACTGATTGCTGAACGAGCTAAAGAAGCGGGTGTAACCAAGGTTGCTTTTGACCGAAGTGGTTACAAGTATCATGGCCGAGTGAAAGCTCTGGCTGAAGCAGCACGGGCTAATGGCCTACAGTTTTAAGGGTTAAATGATGGCTAAAAGAGAAACAGGCATGACTGACGGCTACATTGAGAAGTTGGTTAACGTTAACCGCGTAGCTAAAGTTGTAAAAGGTGGCCGAATTTTTGGTTTCACAGCTCTGACTGTGGTCGGTGACGGAAAAGGTCGCATTGGTTTTGGACGTGGTAAGGCTCGTGAAGTGCCTGCTGCTATTCAAAAAGCAATGGAACAGGCTCGTCGCAACATGGTCAATGTAGCAGTAAAAGACGAACACACACTTCAGCACTCGATAAAGTCCAACCATGGCGCTTCTATCGTATACATGCAACCAGCCTCTGAAGGTACTGGTATCATCGCTGGTGGTGCAATGCGTGCTGTCTTTGAAGTGGTTGGTATACAAAACGTACTGGCTAAGAGCATTGGTTCAACAAATCCGATTAACATTGTTCGCGCAACAATCAAAGGTTTAGCTGCTATGGCGACACCAGAGAGTATTGCTGCCAAACGTGGCAAATCGGTAAGTGAAATATTGGATTAAGACAATGGCCAAGAAAACTATTAAAGTCACACAGACAAAATCAAGTATCGGTCGTTTGCCAAAGCATAAGGCAACATTAACCGGTTTGGGTTTACGCCGTATTGGTCATACCGTTGAGTTGGAAGATACACCTTCTGTTAGAGGAATGGTGAATGCTGTCAACTATATGGTAAGAATTGAGGACTAAATCATGCGTTTGAATACATTAACTCCTGCTGAAGGATCTAAGAAAACTGCTAAACGCGTTGGACGCGGTATTGGTAGTACTCTAGGTAAAACAGGCGGACGTGGCCATAAAGGTCAAAAGTCTCGTTCTGGTGGTTCTACAGCAGTAGGTTTCGAGGGTGGTCAGATGCCACTGAAGCAACGTTTACCAAAGTTTGGCTTTACATCACGTAAGTCATTGGTACACGCTGAAGTTCGTTTAAGCGAACTAGCTAAGGTTAAGGGTGATGAAATTACTCTGGACGACCTAAAGACAGCGAACGTTGTTACTAAGAACATCAAGACAGCTAAAATCATGCTATCTGGTGAAATCGATCGTGCAGTTACTGTTCGTGGCATTCCGGTTACTAAGGGTGCACGTGCGGCAATTGAAAAAGCAGGCGGAACGGTAGAAGTATAATGGCGTTGACCTCACAAAAACAATCAGCCCCTAAAACGAGTGGTGGTGGTTTGACAGAACTTCGTCAACGCCTGTTCTTCGTATTAATGGTATTGGTCATTTTCCGAGCAGGATCTTTTGTACCTGTACCAGGTATTGATAGTTCTGTGTTAGCTAATTTAATGGACCAGCAGTCTGGCACATTATTAGCGCTATTTAACGTTTTTTCTGGTGGAGCTCTTGAGCGTGCCAGTATTTTTGCCTTGGGCATCATGCCTTATATTTCTGCATCGATTATTATGCAGATTTTAGGTTTTGTTGACCCACGCTTACAGCAGTTAAAGAAAGAGGGTGAAGCTGGTCGCGCTAAGATCACGCAATACACTCGTTACTTTACTGTAGTACTTGCAACTGTTCAGGCAGTGAGTATTGCATTAAGTTTCCCTAGCTTAGCTGCTGGCTTAGTTCCAAATCCAGGTACAGGTTTTTACTTTACTGCAGTGGTTAGTTTGGTTACTGGTACATTATTTATAATGTGGTTAGGTGAGCAAATTAATGAACGCGGCATTGGTAACGGTATCTCGGTACTTATCTTTACTGGTATTGTTGCTGGTTTACCAAGTGCTGTTGCAGGAACTATGGAACAAGCTCGTCAGGGCGAAATTCAAATTCTAGCATTGTTGCTTATATTGGTTATGGTTCTACTGGTTACTGCTTTTGTAGTGTTTGTAGAACGTGGTCAACGCCGAATCGTAGTTAACTACGCAAAGCGTCAGCAAGGCAAGAAGGTATTTGCTGCTCAAAGTAGTCACTTACCACTGAAGGTGAATATGGCCGGTGTAATCCCCGCAATTTTCGCCTCAAGTATCATTTTATTCCCAGGTACTATCGCCCAATGGTTCGGCCAGGGTGAAGGTATGGGTTGGTTGCAGGATATTGCTTTAGCGATGTCTCCTGGACAACCGTTCTATATCATGTTGTATGCTGCAGGCATTATCTTTTTCTGCTTCTTTTATACAGCGTTGGTGTTTAATCCCCGTGATACGGCGGATAACTTGAAGAAATCAGGTGCATTTATACCTGGTATCCGACCTGGTGAGCAAACGTCTAATTACGTTGACAAGGTCATGACTAGATTAACCTTTACTGGTGCTCTATATATGACTGCAGTTTGTTTGCTTCCAGAATTTTTGATTTTATTCTGGCAGGTACCGTTCTATTTCGGTGGTACTTCGCTATTAATTATTGTGGTAGTAATCATGGACTTTATGTCTCAGATTAATGCCCATTTAATATCGCATCAGTATGATTCGGTATTGAAAAAAGCGAACTTTAAAAACTACGGATCATCTGGCCAACTGCGTTAATTGTTGTCCAGCTAGGAAGAAGATTTTTAAAAACAAAAAGTTCAATTCGGTTTCGGATCGAATTGATGAGTATATTGGTTGCAATTGAAGTGGTTTCGCGATACCCTTGCGCACCATTTTGTTAGCACCAAATTAAGTAAAGTATTTAGGAGACTGTTTAATGGCCCGTATTGCAGGCATTAACGTTCCGGTAAATAAACATACCGTGATTGCTCTAACTTCCATTTATGGAGTTGGTAACTCGACTGCGCAGAAGGTTTGTGAAGCGACAGGCGTTGAACCTAACCGTAAGATTAGGGAGCTTAGTGAAGGCGAAGTTGAAAGCCTTCGTAATGAAATAGCAAAATTAAATGTGGAAGGTGATCTTCGTCGTGAAGTTTCCATGAATATTAAACGCTTGATGGATTTGGGTTGTTACCGTGGCATGCGTCATCGCAGAGGTTTGCCTTTACGTGGACAACGTACCAAAACAAATGCGCGTACCCGTAAAGGTCCGCGTAAGCCAATCAAGAAATAATTAATCGTTTTACGGGAAAGTAAGTCATATGGCTAATAAACCGACACGTGCACGTAAACGCGTAAAGAAGCATGTTGTAGATGGCATGGCACATATCCATGCATCTTTTAATAACACAATCGTAACCATTACTGACCGTCAGGGTAATGCTCTGGCATGGGCTACTGCAGGTGGTTCTGGTTTTCGTGGTTCACGTAAGAGCACACCATTCGCTGCACAGGTCGCCGCTGATCGCGCCGCCAGTGCTGTTAAAGAAATGGGCATGAAGAATGTGGAAGTATTCGTAAAGGGTCCTGGACCTGGTCGTGAATCTGCCGTACGCGCTTTTAACGCTGCTGGCTTTAAGATCACGAACATTACGGATGTTACACCTATTCCACACAATGGCTGTCGTCCTCCTAAGAAAAGACGCGTCTAAAAATTACTGAATATAGAGTATTAGATAATGGCAAGATACATTGGACCAAAACTTAAACTGGCACGCCGCGAAGGTACAGATTTGTACCATAAAAGTGGTGTTCGCTCTATTGAATCAAAGTGTAAGTTAGAAACTCCTCCTGGCCAGCATGGTCAAACTAGAGGTCGTTTATCTGACTACGGCTTGCAGCTACGTGAAAAGCAGAAAGTTCGTCGTATATACGGTGTGCTAGAGAAGCAATTCCGTAACTATTACAAGGAAGCTGCACGTTTGAAGGGTGCGACAGGTGAAAACTTGTTACAACTTTTAGAACGTCGATTAGATAACGTTGTTTACCGCATGGGTTTCGGTGCTACACGCGCTGAGTCTCGTCAGTTGGTATCTCACAAGGCTATCTTAATCAATGGTAAAGCTGTGAACATTCCATCTTACTTAGTTAAGCCATCAGATGTTGTTTCTATTCGTGAGAAATCTAAGAAACAGTCACGCATCATAGCTGCTATGGAATTAAACCACCAGAGAGAAGCTATCGCATGGATTGAAGTTGATGAGAAGAAAATGGAAGGTGTATTCAAATCACTTCCAGAACGCAGTGACCTGCCTTCAGAAATCAATGAAAACCTAATTGTGGAGCTTTACTCTAAGTAAGCTTGATCAGTAGTAACTAATAATTATTATTCAACCCACTTCAAGAGGATGAAATATGCAGGGTTCAGAACTTGAATTCTTAAGACCGAAGCAAATTAAGGTCGAGAGCCAAGGTACCTATAATGCTAAAGTTGTACTAGAACCATTCGAACGCGGATTTGGTCATACTTTAGGTAATGCGTTAAGACGCATTCTGTTGTCTTCTATGCCTGGCTGTGCCGTGGTTGATGTTGAAATTGATGGTGTGTTACATGAATACACTACAATTGAAGGCGTTCAGGAAGATGTAATTGACATTCTTCTTAATCTTAAGAATCTATATGTGATTCTTGAAGATAAAGATGAAGCGAGTCTTGTTCTACAGAAGTCAGGTAATGGCCCTGTATTAGCGAGCGACATTCAAGAGCAGGCTGGGGTTACTATTGTAAACCCTGAGCATCAGATTTGTACTTTAACTGATGATAAGTCAATTAGCATGATTATTAACATACGTCGTGGACGTGGTTATGAGCCAGTCAGTGGACGTAAGTTCCCTGAAGGCGAAGATGCACCAATTGGCCGTCTTCAGATTGATGCTTCATTCAGTCCAATGCGTACAGTTGCTTATACTGTAGATTCGGCTCGTGTTGAACAGCGCACTGACTTAGACAAATTGATTCTTGAAGTTGAAACGAATGGAACAATTGAACCAGAAGAAGCAATCCGTCGTGCTGCGACCATATTGCAACAACAACTATCTGCGTTCGTTGAGTTAAAAGACGAGAATGATATTGAGCAGGAAGATGAAGAGCCAGAAATAGATCCAACACTTCTACGTCCAGTAGATGATTTGGAACTAACGGTTCGTTCAGCTAACTGTTTGAAAACTGAAAACATCCATTATATTGGTGACCTAATCCAGCGCACAGAAGTAGAGCTGCTTAAGACACCTAACTTGGGTAAGAAATCACTTACAGAAATCAAAGATGTATTAGCATCTCGTGGATTGTCTCTGGGCATGCGTCTAGAAAACTGGCCACCTGCTAGCATTCTTGAGAGTGAATAACGAATACTTAAAAACTGATGTGAATCAGCTTTAACTAGATTGAGAGAAAGGATAAAGAAATGCGTCATCGTAAAAGCGGTCGCAAGCTAAATAGAAACAGCTCGCACAGAAAAGCCATGTTCCGTAACATGGCGGCGTCATTATTCGAGCATGAGCTAATTAAAACTACGCTACCTAAGGCAAAAGAATTGCGCCGTGTAGCTGAACCACTAATTACTCTTGCTAAGAAAGATAGCGTAGCAAACCGTCGTCTAGCTTTTGCCCGTCTGCGTAACGACGCAGTAGTAGCAAAGTTATTCACTGAATTAGGTCCACGTTACGAAGAACGTCCTGGTGGCTATCTTCGCGTACTTAAGTGTGGATTACGTGAAGGCGATAAGGCTCCAATGGCCATCGTTGAACTAGTCGACAGACCTGAAGTTGAAGAAGTTGATGTTGAAGAATTGGCTACTGAGACTGAAGAAAGCTAGATTCATCAAAGATTATAAAATACCGAGGCTAATTCCTCGGTTTTTTTATGCCCGCAATAAAATTAGTTTAATCCTCGCAATTCATTAACAACCATTAGAATCACTTTGTTAGCCATAAAATGCACCGGTAATGTATTGTTATTGCTACTTTTTTGATGCATACGTATGTAAATGATTGCCTACAATTGCGCACTGTCATACAGTCTATTTATTATAAAAAAAATAGCTTTCTGCACCTTAAAGAAACTAACAAAGGGCTGTAATGAATATACCTACTCATCAAGGTTATGATGATGTGAAATTACGTCAACGTATTGAGCATCATCTCAGTTATACACTTGGCGATTTTGACAAAGAATCATCACACATAAATAAAAGAGCTTGGTGGCAGGCGCTTTGTATGGCTGTGAATGACACTATTTTCTTAAAGCTTAAAGAAACACAGCAAAGACATAGAAATCAAGATGTTCGGCGTGTTTACTACCTTTCGCTTGAATACCTCGTTGGACGGTTGACTACCAATAACCTAAACAACCTCGATCTATATGATGTGATGAAAGATGCGGTAGCTAGTTTCGGTATGGATATTGCCGATTTATTAGAAGAGGCGCCTGATATGGCGCTTGGCAATGGTGGTCTTGGACGCTTAGCAGCCTGTTATATAGATTCTTTAGCAACCATGGATTTTCCGGCAATAGCCTATGGAATTCATTATGAGAATGGCCTTTTTAAACAAGAAATAGATCAGGGCCGTCAGATAGAACGCCCAGATGTATGGCGTGAGTTTGGCAACCCATGGGAAATATGCCGGCCTGAGTTTTTACAAGAAATCGGTCTATATGGGGCCGTTACTGATATTACTAATGATCAGGGTGAGTCTGTTAGGAGCTGGCAACCTGCTTCTACAGTTACTGGTGTCCCATGGGATATCCCAGTAGTTGGTTATCAATCAAATACCGTCAATATTCTTCGACTCTGGCAATGTCGTGTCGAAGATCATTTTGATTGGGACCAGTTTAATGCAGGTCTGTACCATGATGCGCATAGGAACCGAGTGCTGGCTGAAACAGTTTCGCGTGTACTTTATCCGAGTGATGAAACACCGCAAGGACAAGAGTTACGTTTTGTTCAGCAGTACTTTTTCTGTGCCTGTTCTATAAAAGATATTGTGGCAAGATACCAAAAGATTCATGGTGATGATTGGAGCCAATTAGTTGATAAGTGCGCTATCCAATTAAATGATACCCATCCCACCATTGCGATATTAGAATTGATGCGTTTACTAACCGATGAAAATGGTATGAGTTGGTCGCAAGCATGGTCGTGCTGCCAGGAAATTTTCTCGTATACGAATCATACGCTGTTACCGGAAGCGTTAGAGTCTTGGTCCGTTAGCCTCTTTGAGCGTGTACTGCCTCGGCATTTAGAAATTCTTTACCGAATTAATGAAGAGTTCCTTAATAACTATGTTGATAAGCATTGGCCCAATAATATCGATATGCGCCGTAAGCTTTCCATAGTTCAAGAAAATGGTCATAGAACCATACGAATGGCTAACCTTTGCGTTATAACCTCACATAAGGTCAATGGCGTCGCAGCAATACATTCTGCATTGGTAAAGAAAGACTTATTTCCTGAGTTCAATGAGATATGGCCTGATAAATTAATTAATGTAACTAACGGGATAACGCCTAGACGCTGGTTGTTGAGTTGTAACCCTGAGTTGGCTGAGTTTTTAAATGAGCGGGTTGATAACAACTGGCCTACAAACCTGTACTTATTAGAAAAGCTTGCTGAATATGCCGATGATAAGGACGTCCAAAATACCTTTATGGCAATTAAGCTTCGTAACAAACAAAAACTAGCGGATCACATTAAGCAATTAGTTGATGTCGAAGTGGACCCCAAGGCCATTTTTGACGTACAAATTAAACGTTTACATGAGTATAAGCGACAGCATTTAAATCTATTACATATCCTATCCATGTACCGTCATTTACTCAATAATCCGGATGATCCGATGGCACCGAGAGTATTTATTTTTTCTGCCAAGGCGGCGCCCAGTTACCATCTTGCTAAGGAAATTATTTATGCCATAAACAAGGTGGCAGATCGCATCAACAATGATGCGCGAATTAAGGGCAAGTTAAAGGTTGTTTTTCTTCCAAATTATAGAGTCAGTCTGGCAGAAAAAATTATTCCAGCCGCTGATGTTTCTGAGCAAATCTCTACTGCGGGTAAAGAAGCTTCTGGTACAGGTAATATGAAGTTAGCACTTAATGGGGCCGTTACCATCGGTACTATGGATGGTGCCAATATTGAGATTGCAGAAGCAGTCGGAGATGACAATATCTTTATATTTGGCTTAGATATAGATGAAATGAAAGCCTTGGATGATCATGGTTATGATCCTATGGACTACTACAATAAGGATGCGGATATTAAGGCCTGTTTAGACTGGTTAACCTCGGATTACTTTACGCCAGAAAAACCGGGTGAGCTTTCAGCAATCAGAAACAATCTTTTAGAAAGCGATCCATACAGGGTACTGGTTGATTTTGATTCCTATAAAAAAGCCCATAGACAGCTCGATGTAGCCTATAGAGACAGTTCTGGATGGGCTAAGAAAGCAATCATCAATACCGCGATGATGGGGAAGTTTAATTCAGACCGATCAATTCAAGATTATGTTGATCGTATTTGGAATTTAGAGCCAAGTTAGCAGAGATATATAATGAATCAACTAGACCGAGAAATTAAAGCGATCCTGAATGCAGAGCATACGGACCCTTTCGCATTTCTGGGTATGCACAAGAATGTAAATTCTGGATGCCTTGTGATTCGTGCTTTTTTCCCCTTCGCAGACAGTGTCAGGTTGGTTTCTATAAAGACCAATAGGGTGGTTTCTATTATGAAGCAGGTTGCTAATAGTGGCTTCTATGTTTCAGAAACTAAGCGAAAGAAAAAGTTTGATTACTATTATAAGGTTCATTATAACAATTCGGATCAACGCTTTGACGATCCCTACAGCTTTGGTCCAATACTAGGCGAACTAGACTTATATTTATTATCACAGGGTAAGCATCGTAAGCTGTATCAAGTACTTGGTGCACACAGTCGTTGTCTTAATGGTATTGAGGGTACGGCATTTGCACTTTGGGCACCCAATGCAAGCCATGTCTCAATTGTGGGTGATTTTAATGGCTGGGATGCCAGACAGCATCCCATGCGTAAGCATCATGAGGCCGGCTACTGGGATTTATTTATTCCTGGTGTATCTGAGCTAAGTTGTTACAAATTCCACATCAAGGACGCTGACGGGAATCTACTGCCACTTAAAGCCGATCCGGTTGGTGCTGCTGCTGAGCATCGACCCAGTACTGCATCAAAAACAGTAGCTCACCGCAGTTATAACTGGGCTGATGATGATTGGATGTCTGGTCGTGGTAGTAAATGTACCATTGATGCGCCTATTTCTATCTATGAGGTTCACCTTGGCTCTTGGCGTCGGAGTAAAAATGGTGACTTTTTAAACTATAAAGACATAGCACAACAACTTGTGCCCTATGCCAAGGATATGGGTTTTACCCACATTCAATTATTACCAATCAGCGAGCATCCATTCGATGGTTCATGGGGTTATCAACCGGTCGGTATATTTGCTCCTACATCGAGACATGGCAGTGTTGAAGACTTTAAGTCATTTGTTGAATCTTGCCATCAGGCAGACCTAGGGTTACTTATTGACTGGGTACCGGGCCATTTCCCAAATGATGATCACGGCTTGGCAAAATTTGATGGCAGTCATCTATATGAATATGAGGATCCTCGAGAAGGCTTTCATCCGGATTGGAATACACATATTTATAACTTTTCTTCTAAACAGGTCAGCAACTTTTTGCGTGCCAGTGCGATGCAATGGATTGAGCGATATCATCTTGATGGAATAAGAGTAGATGCTGTGGCATCCATGTTATACAGAAACTACAGCAGAGAAGATGGAGAATGGATCCCTAATATCGATGGTGGCCATGAAAATTACGAGGCGATTGATTTTCTTAAAGAGTTCAATGAGGAGCTGTACGGCACCTACCCAGGGGTATTCAGTGTTGCCGAAGAATCAACGGCCTGGCCAAATGTTTCAAGACCAACTTCTGATGGTGGTTTGGGTTTTGGTTTTAAATGGAATATGGGCTGGATGAATGACAGTCTAAGGTATATGAGTAGAGAGCCCATTTACCGAAAGCATCACCATGATGAAATAAGCTTTGGTTTGGTCTACGCTTTTGATGAACAGTTTGTTCTACCTCTGAGTCATGATGAGGTGGTACACGGTAAAGGTTCTATTCTAGGAAAAATGCCCGGTGATGGCTGGCAACAGTTTGCTAATGTTCGAGCATACTATGGCTTTATGTGGACACACCCCGGTAAAAAGTTACTGTTTATGGGTTCAGAGTTTGCACAGGGTAAAGAATGGAATCATGATACTGAACTCGAATGGCAGCAGCTTGATATTGACTGGCATCTTGGCGTTCAAAAGCTGGTGCGTAAGTTAAATCACCTGTACCGATATAATGCCGCTTTACACCAGTTAGACTGCTCTAGTGATGGATTTTCTTGGGTTGATCATAGTAACTCTGAACAGTCTATATTTATATATTGTCGTTACGGACAGGATCGTAACAAACCGGTTATTGTTATTTGTAATTTCACCCCGAACGCCTATGAACATCATCGAATTGGTGTACCTTTTGCGGGTATTTGGAAGGAAATTTTAAATACAGACGATCGGGAATATGGGGGTAGTGGACTTCTAAATACTCAACCCATAAGTTCTGAAGCAGTAAGCAGTCATGATTGCGACCAATCAATAGCTATTAAGGTTCCTCCTTTGGCAACAATTGTTCTTGAGGTTGCATGAGCTACCATATTCTACCTGCCAAGCCATTTCCATTAGGCGCCCATTATGATGGTACTGGAACACAGTTCGCCATCTTTTCAGCCCATGCGACTGAGGTGGAATTATGTCTCTTTGACCGCAGTGGTATGGAAGAGGTTCAACGTTTAAAATTACCTACCTATCGGGATCAGATATTTTGTGGTTATGTACCCAATCTGGAACCAGGCTCACTGTATGGTTACCGTTGTCATGGTCCTTATGAACCTGAACAAGGCCATCGTTTTAATCCACATAAGTTACTTATCGATCCATATGCTCGAATGCTTTCTGGTGCACTGACTTACCACCCATTACATCTTGATTATCAATCTGATTGCAGTGATGGCATCGGGTTAATGGATGAACAGGATAGTGCTCATGTGATGCCTAAATGTGTGGTTACTGTTGATGAGTCTAAGCTAGCTAGATTTCAGAGTAATAAAAGTGTTGAGCAAACGGTGATCTATGAGTTGCACGTTAAAGGTTACAGCCAAAATAATCAGCGCATTGCGAAATCCATTCGTGGCACCTATCGAGCAATTGCCAGTGATGAGTCCATTGCCTACTTAAAAGACCTTGGTGTGACAGCAGTTGAACTCTTGCCCATTCATGCATCTACTGCTGAGCCATTCTTACAGCAAAAAGGCTTAACAAACTATTGGGGTTATAACAATTACCATTATTTTGTACTGCAATCTGCCTATGCCGAGCAAAGTGCTTTAGAAGATATGCGCTACATGACTCAAAAGCTACATAAGGGCGGCATAGAAGTGATTGCTGATGTTGTTTACAACCATACTGCTGAAGGTGATGCTATGGGCCCAACATACAGTCTTAAAGGCATTGATAACCGCTCCTATTATATCCTAGATGCAACTGACCCAAGCAAGTACTACAATCACAGTGGTTGTGGTAATAGTTTAAATACCAGCCATCCAAGGGTGCTACAACTCGTTATGGATAGTCTCAGGTATTTAGCTGAGACAGTCGGCTTGGATGGCTTTCGATTTGATCTGGCCAGTGCACTTGGGCGTGATGCAAAGGGTAACTTTAATACCAATAATTTATTTTTTAGTTGTTTAAAGCAAGATCCTGTTTTATCACAGTTGAAGTTGATTGCAGAACCTTGGGATCTCAGTCCAGGTGGATATCAGTTAGGGCAGTACCCATTAGATTGGTATGAGTGGAACGATCGCTTTAGAGATTCAGTCCGGCGATTCTGGCGCGGTGATAAAGGCATCGCGCCTGAATTTGCTAAACGCATGCATGGTTCAAGTGATCTATTTGGGCAACCGAGCCGCTCACCGTACGTCAGTATCAATTATATCTCTGCTCATGATGGTTTTACCTTACGCGATTTGTTGTCATACGAACGGCGTCATAATGAAGCTAATCTAGAACACAACAATGATGGTCATAGCGCTAACTTTAGTGCTAACTATGGCAACGAAGGTGCTACAGATAATCCACAAATAGTGGCACTACGTGTTAAGCAAAGTAAGAATATTTTGGCCAGTTTACTCTTGGCACAAGGCACGCCGCTGTTATTGGCTGGGGATGAGTTCGGAAACTCTCAGGCTGGTAATAATAATGCCTATTGCCAAGATAATGACACCACATGGCTGGATTGGCAGAGCCTAGAGCTCAATAAAGAACTGCACCAATTTTGCCGACAACTGATTCAATTGCGCGCGCAACATCCGCTGATTAATCGAGCCAACTTTCCACATGGGCAATCTGTATCAAGTCGCACTGGCTTGACGGATATTAGTTGGCTCTCAGTTTCAGGCAAGCCATTAATTGAATCAGATTGGCAGCAGTCTGATTTGAGATGTTTTGCCATGTTTCTTGCCACCACAAGAGAAAATGGAACACTAACCGATGGCAAGACAATATGCAGTCTTGATGATGCCTTACTGGTAATTTTTAATGCCAGTGATGAATCTCAAATGTTTAAATTTCCGGAAATTGATGGCTATTGGAATGAGGAGTTCAATACCAGCGATTTATCAAATCAACAACAAAATGAATCCTTGGCACCGAGTGACCAAACGTACATAGAACAGAAAAGCTGTGCTGTATACAGCTACTCTTATCGACAAGGTTTGAACAATAATAATGAGAAAAACTAATATGAGTAGTCTTCAAAAACTAGCTGATTTATTAGGCTTCCTGCCTTCTTATATCAATAGTTTTAATGAACAAGTAAACAATTCAGAACAGGCTGTAAAAGCTTTAGTTAAAGCCTTGGGACATGAGTCTGAGTCCGAGTCTTTAATACAGGCAGATATTGAGCAACTTACAAATAAGGGATGGCTACAGATGTTGCCATCAAGCATTGTCTTAGTACAGGGTGGTAATAGCACCCATACCATTGAGTTTTCATTACCGCTTGCAAGTGGCGATTTAACCTGGTCAATGGATTTGGAAAATGGCCAGCAGCTTGAAGGCACTGTTAATCTTTCTGAACTTGAACAGCTCGATTCGTGCCAAATTAATCAACAACAGTTTATTCGTTATAGCTTAGCTGTTCCAGAAATAGCATTAGGCTACCATGAGCTTACTCTTAACTGCTCAGACCATTCATGCAAATCACAACTGATCGTTGTTCCAAGTAAATGTTATTCGCCAGCACAGGCTTCTGATAAAAAGGTCTGGGGGTTTGCAGCGCAACTGTATTCACTTAGTTCTGATAATACTTGGGGTATTGGTGATTATGGCTGCCTCTACGAACTTATAAAGCAAGCTAGTGAGCGCGGTGTTTCAGCCATTGGTTTAAATCCATTGCATCCTCTATATCCAAGTAACCCTGCACACCGGAGCCCTTACTCGCCAACCAGTCGTTGTTTCTTAAATACTATCTATATTGATATTCTAGCGGTGCCTGGTTATAAGCAATCGGGTATCGAGCAATCATGGTTGAGTTCAACAGAATTCGAATTGTTGTTAAAAGAGGTGCGAGGCAGTGAGTTAATCGATTATCAGACCGCCGGTTACATGAAGTATAAAGCCTTACGGGAAATATTCGATAAGCTTTCAACACAGTACCTAGATAAAACAAATGAGTGGGGTGAAAGCTTTGCATCCTTTATCGATAGTAAAGGACAAGAGCTCATTTCATTAGCAACCTATGATGCCCTTTATGAGCGTTTTAAGAATCAAGGTCTCTATGGTTGGAACACGTGGCCAAAGGAATACCATGATCCGTATGGGAAAACGGTCGCCGATTTTCAACAACAAAACCAGCTAGATATTTACTACTATGCTTGGCTGCAGTGGTTAGCAGATCAGCAGCTATGTAAGGTGCGAGACTTTGCCAAGCAACAAGGCATGGCAATCGGATTGTATTTAGACCTTGCCGTTGGATGTGATGGTGGCGGAGCCGAGGTTTGGGCCAATCAATCGGCATTCTTAGCTGGTGCGGCCGTAGGTGCTCCACCCGATGCGATGAACGTTCTGGGACAAAATTGGGGCTTAACCCCCATCAATCCTGAGGTCTTGAGAAGGCAGGGCTATCAACCCTTGGTAAAGGCGTTGCGCTGCAGTATGAAATATGCCGGTGCGATACGCATTGATCACATCCTTGGATTTATGCGTCAATACTGGGTAGCACCAGGTATGAAGGCGGATCAGGGTGTTTATATTCGGTTCCCGCTGCAAGAAATGCTTGGCATAATAGCGCTTGAAAGCCAGCGTAACCAATGCGTTGTCATAGGTGAGGACTTGGGAACAGTACCTGGTGGTTTTAGCGAAATCATGGAAGCAGCTGGGCTCCTATCGTACAAAGTATTATTCTTCGAACGTTGGGAAGATGGTTTGTTTAAGCGTCCTGATGCCTATCCTGAGCAATCAATGGCGACTGTTTCGACGCATGATTTGCATACTCTTGCCGGTTGGTGGTCAGATAATGATTTGAAATGGCGTCGAGATTTGAATTTATATCCAAATCAAGCCATGGCTGACTCTGATGAGCAAGCTCGGCCCAAAGACAAACATAATTTATTTGCAGCATTAATAGATTATGGCCTGTTGCCAAAACAGGAATATCAGACGGATGGTTCTAAACTCCCCCATGATGTAGCCATCGCTGTGCAGCAATTCTTAGCAAGAAGTAATAGTGCAATTCAACTCATACCTATGGAAGACGCCTTGCAGTTAGAAGAGCAAGTAAATATCCCAGGTACCATTGATGAACACCCAAATTGGATGCGCAAATTACCCTGTTCAATTGATGAGTTTTGGTCGAGTAGTAAGGTGCTTAATCTGGTTGCAGCAATGCAGTCTGAAAGGCCCAATAATTAGCGTTCTTAACTACTGCGTTGAGAGGCAGTGATGGTACCTCTCAACACTTATTAACGCCTAATTTAACTAGTTAGAGTAGCGGTTTTAGAAAGTGACCGGTATGTGACGCTTTCACCTTACAAATGGCTTCTGGCGTTCCAGCGGCAATAATTTTACCACCGCCATCACCACCTTCCGGTCCAAGATCGATAATCCAGTCCGCTGTTTTAATCACATCAAGATTATGCTCAATAACTACTACCGTATTGCCGTGATCTCTGAGTCTATGTAAGACACTCAATAATTGCTTAACATCGTGGAAATGCAATCCAGTGGTTGGCTCATCGAGTATATAGAGTGTCTTTCCAGTATCTCGCTTTGAAAGTTCTCTTGAAAGTTTGACCCGTTGCGCTTCACCACCAGAAAGTGTTGTGGCTGATTGACCTAGACGAATATATGACAGGCCTACATCCATAAGCGTTTGGAGTTTTCTTTTCACTGCTGGTATGGCATCAAAGAACTCTCGAGCATCTTCGACTGTCAGCTCTAAAATTTCGGTTATGCTTTTGCCTTTGTATTTTATGTCGAGGGTTTCTCGGTTATAACGCTTGCCCTTACAGACGTCACATTTGACATAAATATCTGGCAAGAAGTGCATTTCAACCTTAATCAGTCCATCACCCTGACAGGTCTCACACCGACCACCTTTAACATTAAAGCTAAATCGTCCCGGCTTATAACCCCGTGAACGAGCTTCTTGAGTACCAGCAAATAGCTCTCTAATGGGTGTAAAAATACCGGTATAGGTTGCCGGGTTAGAGCGGGGTGTTCTGCCAATCGGGCTTTGATCTATATCTACCACCTTATCTAAATGATCAAGACCATTTACGGCAGCATGTTTCGCTGCTTTTAAGGTGGTTGCATGGTTTAGCTCTGTCGCTGCTAATGGGTACAGAGTATCGTTGATTAGCGTTGACTTTCCAGAACCTGAGACACCGGTAACACAGGTCATCAGTCCAATTGGAACTGACAGTTCAACCTGTTGCAGATTATTTCCTTCTGCGCCCTCTAGAACCAACTGTTGCAGCGGATTATTTGGTGTTCTATTTTTAGGGATACTAATTTCTTGCTCGCCTGATAGATATTGACCGGTCAAAGAGTCCTTGTTGGCTAATATATCCTTAATCGTGCCTTCTGCTACAATTTCGCCTCCATGAACGCCGGCACCTGGTCCGATATCAATTACGTGATCGGCACTGCGTATCGCATCTTCATCATGTTCAACCACAATCACAGTATTGCCCATATCGCGAAGTTTAGTTAATGTCTTAAGCAAGCGATCATTATCTCTTTGGTGTAAACCAATTGAAGGTTCATCCAAAATATACATAACGCCAACCAATCCCGCGCCTATTTGACTGGCCAAACGGATACGTTGAGCCTCACCACCGGAAAGCGTTTCTGCGCTTCGCTCCATGCTTAGATAATCTAAACCTACGTTGACAAGAAAACCGAGTCGAGCCAAAATTTCTTTGATTATCTTGTCAGCAATTTCTGCACGATGACCTTCTAGTTGTAATGCTTCAATCGTTTTGTGTGCATCACCAATTGAAAGTTTTGTTATGGTTGGTAGGTCGAACTTATCGACAAACACATGTCGTGCGTCACGACAAAGTCGGGTGCCATTACAATCGGGACATTTGTTGGTTGTCAGGTACTTGCTCAGCTCATCGCGTACTGCTGATGAATCGGTTTCACGAAAGCGTCGTTCCATATTGGGTATTACACCTTCAAATGGATGGTTTCTGTGTACCTTGTCGCCTCTATCGTTGACGTAGGTAAAGGTAACGCTTTCACCTTGGCTTCCATAGAGAATTTTGTTTCTAATTTGTTCCGATAAATTTTGATAATCTGTATCTATATCAAAATCAAAATGTTTTGCTAATGAGCTAAGCATTTGAAAGTAATAGACATTACGCCTATCCCAACCGCGAATAGCTCCACCAGAAAGAGGCAGCTCGGCATTAGTAATGACTCGGTCTTGGTCAAATGATTGATGAATTCCAAGACCATCACAGGTTGAGCAAGCACCTGCTGGATTATTGAATGAGAATAACTTGGGTTCTAATTCAGCGATACTGTGACCACAGACTGGGCATGCGAAACGAGATGAGAATAACATGTCATCACGATCACCATCCATAAAGGAAACTTTAGCCAGACCAGCACCTAGATCGGTCGCTGTTTCTAACGATTCAGCAAGGCGAAGTCCAATGTCCTCACGAATTTTCAAACGATCAACCACCACATCAATGCTGTGCTTTTTCTTTGGTTCCAAGGTTGGCATCTCGGCTAACTCGACTACATAACCATCAACCCGAGCACGGACAAAACCCTGTGCCTGTAATTCATTGACGAGTTGTAAATGCTCACCTTTTCGATCTTTAATAACCGGTGCCAGCACCATGATTTTAGTCGCCTCATCAAGCGCTAAAACCTGATCGACCATTTGAGCGATACTCTGTGCTTCTAGAGGCTCATTATGGTCAGGGCATCGTGGAATGCCAGCGCGCGCAAAAAGCAGGCGTAAGTAATCGTATATCTCGGTAATGGTACCCACGGTAGAGCGCGGATTATGCGAGGTTGATTTCTGCTCAATAGATATTGCTGGCGACAGACCTTCAATATGGTCGAAATCTGGTTTTTCCATGAGTGATAAAAATTGACGTGCATAGGCAGATAAAGATTCTACATAGCGCCTTTGACCTTCAGCATAAAGTGTATCGAATGCCAGTGATGATTTACCTGAGCCGGAAAGGCCTGTAATCACAATAAACTTGTCACGGGGTAGGGTGACATCAATATTCTTTAAATTATGGGTTCGTGCACCGCGGATTTCAATGTTATCCATTTATACCTAGCCTTATACTCAAATCTGGAAATTTCTGCACTATTTTCAAGCAAAGCTGATAGTATAACGCCACTAATAACAGGACAGCTAATAAAAACTCAATTCAGTATGAAATTAACCGCTTTAGAGCAAAGAGCAGCCATTACTATAGCTGGTATTTATGGACTAAGAATGTTTGGTCTTTTTCTTGTCATGCCTGTGCTCTTTCTTTATGCAAAAGAGCTTCCAGACTTCACTCCTTCATTGGCAGGGTTGGCCGTGGGTATCTATGGACTAACCCAGGCGCTGTTGCAAATTCCTTTAGGCTATTTATCTGACTCTATTGGCCGAAAGAAAATTATTGTATTTGGCTTACTTGTTTTTGCCCTAGGTAGTTATGTCGCGGCAATCAGTGATAGTTTATTTATGTTAATCATTGGACGTGCGTTACAGGGAGCAGGGGCCATAGCCAGCACCTTAATGGCTTTTGTATCTGACCTGAGTCGGCCAGAAGTACGTTCAAAACTTATGGCTTCAATTGGTGCTACCATCGGGCTTTCTTTTGTTATTTCACTGGTGCTTGGTCCGTGGTTAACGACCTATATTGGGGTCAGTGGACTATTCTATGTCACCGCTATTTTGTCATTAGTTGCTATTGCCGTGGTGATTTGGTTAGTTCCCGCCGAACAACAACATGCTGATACATCTCAAGTAATGCCAGTCAAGGAACAGTTAGGTTCAGTAATAAAGAATAAACAACTCCAATTGATGAACATGGGCATATTTTTTCTGCATTTATTCTTAACGGCGATTTTTGTCGTGCTGCCTTTACAATTAATCAATAATGGCCTGAGTTTAAGTGAACATTCTTTAACATACCTTGGATTGATGGTGATGAGTTTTGTTTTGATGTTACCGATGATGATATGGGTAGAAAAAAAGCGTCAACATCCTAAGGGTGTTGTTATCGCAGTGACTATTTTATTAATTGCTATGCTCGGTCTCGCAAACAACATGGGTTTAGTGATAATTCTGGCATCCGTAGGTCTATTCTTCATAGCCTTTAACTTTCTAGAAGCAAGTATTCCTGCCATGGTTTCGCGAATTTGTGGAACTGGGCAAAGGGGTACGGCCATGGGCTTTTATTCTACTAGTCAGTTTAGTGGCGCCTTTGTCGGTGGACTTCTGGCTGGAATCATAATGCAATACTATAGTGCTTCAGTTCTTTATTTCATCTTAGCTGGCTGTTCAATGCTGTGGTTGTTTTTTGCAGTTATTTGGTTAAAGCCCTTGCCTGATGTTGAGTCAGCTAGCCACTAAAACTTATTCATCCTGCCCTTCAGTTCGGACTATATTTTGATAATAGTTCTGCTAACGACTAATACTTCATTATGAAGTTATTAGAGATGAGCGCGTCTACGTTTTGTCGCCCTGTGCGACTAATAGCTGTTTCGGCTAATTTCCTAAACAAATTTAAGACATTTTCTCTACATATAGAATCAGATAATGGTATCCTATTGCTCTATCGTCAAAGAATAAGAATTAGGAGAAATCAATGGCTCGTAGCGGCATCAATAAAGTCATTTTAGTGGGTAATTTAGGCCAAGATCCAGAAGTAAAGTACATGCCTAACGGTGACGCGGTAGTCAATATTTCTATTGCGACAAGCGAATCTTGGAAAGATAAGGCCACGGGTGAAAACCGTGATAAGACCGAATGGCATCGAGTAGTGATGTTTCGCCGACTGGGTGAGATTGCTGGAGAGTACCTAAAGAAAGGCTCAAAGGTTTATATCGAAGGTAAATTACAGACCCGTAAGTGGCAAGCACAGGATGGTGCAGATCGTTACACTACTGAGGTAGTGGCTAATGATATGCAAATGCTTGATTCTCGAGGTCAATCTTCAAATATGAATCAGGGTGGTGGTTATCAGCAACAGGCACCTGCACAGCAAGCTCCAGCGCAGGCGCCAAGCCAGTCAGCTGCTCCAGCGCAATCGGGTGGTGATGTGTTTGATGATGATATACCTTTCTAAATATTGTATATAAACACCAACAAAAAAGCCGCTAGTTGCGGCTTTTTTGATCTATCGCGAAAAAATATGAAACGCGGATTAATTTCTTTTTAGATCAGCCAATAAAGATTTGAAGCGGCTGTTGTTTTGTTCTGACCAAGTGGCTTCAATATCATAAAAGACATCAACTATATGGGCCGCTTCTGGGTACTGCACCCAAGGTTGCTTGGTTTTAGTAAATATATGTACATCGGGTGGCAGAAGATCCGGATTATCAAGTGTTCCCACTCGAAGAAATTTAATGCCTTCTTTGATTCCCCCCATAAAGTAATGACTCCAAACAGCTACTTCGCAATCAGGACAACGAGCTATGGTTTGCCCTTTACCACTGGGCGAGGGTGTGTTGATTAGGTTTACCTCGCCACTTTTCAGTGTTATCTGTTCTGTCCAAAACAAGGCATTGATTGCGAAGGCTGCGCCTGATTGGCGCTGGCAATAGCGACAGTGGCAACAGTGAACGATGATAGGCTCTGATTTGACCTCATAGCGTACCTTGCCACAGCCACAACCACCTTGGTAATGTTCAGGTATCATGATTAATGTCCTTTTTTGTGTTCAGGAGTGGGTAATATCTCGAGTATACAATAAACAAATAAATTATTTCTGATCAGTCATTTTATACGTTTCTTCAGGTTGAAAAGTAAATGTATCAAATAGTTAGAAACATTTTGAAAAGTCTATTTAGAGACATTTTGTACTAATTTGACCTTCATGGCGTATAATTGCATGACTAACAGAGAATATTCATGATCATGATTAAAATAATTAAACTACTAACAATCATGGGTTTTGTTTCGGTAATGACAACCGGTTTAGCAGAAGGGTTTCCTCCTGCTAATGTTCATGTAGTTGAAGCAAAAATATCCCAATTAACGCCCACTTCTTGGGTGTCCGGCCAGGTTGTAAGCCCTAATAACTCTAAAATTGCCTCAGAAGTAAGTGGCCGAGTTATTCGATTGGCGGAACTTGGACAGCATGTTAAGCAGGGCGAAATAATAGCTCAAATTGATGATAGTCGATTACAAATAAACCGCAAAGAACTTAGGGCATCGGTTCAAAGTCACCAGGCGCGCTATAAATTTCAGGCATCTGAAGTAAAACGCATTCAGGCCTTGGCTAAACGTAATTTATCAGCAAAAACTGAATTGGATAAAATAATCAGTGAGCGAGACATTGCCAAGAGTGATTTAGCTGAGGCGCAATCAAGACTTGCCAGAGTAGAGCAAGACATCACATTTTCAAATCTGAAAGCACCATTTGATGGGCTAGTTACCCATCGATTAAGCAATTTAGGTGAGTATGTTGAAAGTGGCAAAGGCATTATTCAATTTGTAGAAACGAGTCATATTGAAGCAAGTGTAGCAGCACCTATTACAGTCTATCCATTTATCAAGGTAGGGCAAAAGTTATCAGTTCAATCACCTATGGGCGAATTATTATTGCCGATTAAAGCGCTTGTACCCGTTGCAGCAAACCGATCTCACCTGATGGAGATTAGAATGGATTTGTCTGGGGTTGATTGGCCGATTGGTTTAAAAGTAAAGGTAGCTGTTCCTAATGCAACATCAAAGCGGGTTTTAGCGATACCTCGAGACGCACTAATTTTAAGGCGTGATGGAATCAGTATTTATATTATTGATAGTAACAACCAAGCCCAACAATTATCGGTTCAAGTAGGCATTGGCGCTGGTGAACAGGTTGAGGCAATTGGCGCTTTAAAGGTCGGAGATAAAGTAGTAGTCCGTGGGGCTGAGCGATTAAGTCCAGGACAGGCCGTTGTGATAAAGGCACATAATGACAATTTAATCTCTGGTAAAAATTAGCTATGAACCTTACAAGAAGCGCCTTAAAGAATCCGACTGCAGTTATTGTCGGAATTTTATTGGCATTATTATTTGGTCTGATTAGCGTCTTTAAATTACCGATCCAGTTAACCCCAGATATCTCAAAACCTGAAATCAGTATTTCTACCAATTGGCGGGCCGCTGCCCCCGAAGAAATAGAATCTGAAATCATTGAACGGCAAGAAGATGTGCTCAAGGGACTTCAGGGCGTTGACTATATGCAGTCATCATCAAATTTCGGTAGCGGCAATATTACACTTTACTATCAGACCGGAACCGATCTAGACAGAGCGCTCATTGATGCAATGAATGCTCTTAACCAGGTACCTTTTTACCCACCTGATGCAACTGAACCGGTCATTACGGTGGGCGGTAATAAAGTATTTGATGCCATAACATGGATGGCTGTAAAACCAACCGGCACTAATAACAGAGACATAGCTACCTATAAGGACTATGTAGAGGAAGTCATAAAATCTCGATTGGAGCGTATTCCTGGGGTTGCAAAAGCCAATGTGTTTGGTGGGTTAAATTCAGAGATTCGTGTCACTTTCGATCCTTATCAAGC